>SMVB01293230.1_pt1 | contig 15887 bp, 16 predicted proteins | sample 2456461 | NCBI WGS metagenome assembly SMVB01 (sample SAMN11095934, study PRJNA526329) | marine sediment metagenome | biome: Marine sediment; feature: Surficial sediment; material: Deep marine sediment; isolation source: Hadal surficial sediment | place: Pacific Ocean | collected 2014-05 | depth... | reverse complement strand
GCATTGTGCTTATCGGGAACAGATTGGCACTCATATCGAGGAACTCGGTCGGATAACCCGGTCCAATGACACTCCTGTTTTGTTTGTCATCCATCCTGTGTTGGAGGAGTTTGATGAGGAACTTGATGGGCTGATGGAAGTTCATGGGGATCTCGCGACGATGGCGCGGCGAGCAGGTATGGAGGTGATCGATATGCTCGAAGTACTGCGCGATGAAAACTTGGGCCTTGTTCGGCAAAATCCAGAACAACATGACCCATGGCATCCGAGCGCGTACGGCAACAGCCTGATCGCAGCGGCATTGGCAAAGACCATCGTTGCCGATTACCTGGAACCGGTGGGTCGTTAGCGACCTTTAGAAGAATCGAACCGTCGAAGAATCAACCAGGCAATCCCCCCAACAAAACCACCATGTCACTTGCACCTGAAGTCGGGCAGTGCAAGTTGATGATCACACCCTCCTCCAACGCGATGCCTCGTGGTCCGCCTTCCTTGAAAGATAACGGACTGCGGACCCTCAACAGCAATCCGGCATAGAATCAAGCTCGGGAAAGAGGGAATACGATGTTCAAATACATCTTGATTGCGCTGTGCGTACTGTCTATATCACCGAATAGTCATGCGTCTCAGACGGAAGCGTTGCGCGCGGCGGCGTTGGAATTTCTCGAGAGTCTGAACGCGGAGCAGCGAAAATCCGTGAGCTTTGCGCTTAAAGACGATGTTCGGGCCACCTGGTCCAATCTGCCCACGTTGATGGCGCCACCGGCGGGCGTACTGCTGAAGAACCTGAATGACCAACAGCGTACCGCCGTGCACCGTATGCTGCGGGTGTCACTTTCGAGCCAGGGTTATACGAAAACCACCGCCATTATGTGGTTGGACGACGTACTCCACGAGTCGGCGGCGAGACGTATGGCTGAAAGCGCCGAAGCGAGAGCAAACCCCTTTGCAGTGGCCATGGCTGCTAATCGCGACTCCGGGAATTATGCCGTGGCCATATTTGGCGACCCTGAAGAAGATAGTTGGGGATGGAAAATGACCGGGCACCACCTGGCGGTAAACATCACCGTCGTGGAAGATCAGCTGGGTTTCATGCCCGTATTTCTAGGCAGTAATCCCATGATCGTCACCGATGGTCCATACGCCGGCTGGATGGCCCTGCCGAGAGAAGGCTCGATAGGCATCGACTTGATGCAGTCTCTTACTGCGGATCAACAATCGGTCGCACGTATTGGCGAGCAGGTTCCTGGAGATGTGTTCGAAGGACCCGGTCGTCGAGCCAGCCTGAAGAAATTCGAAGGGTTGTCGGCCAAAACCCTCGACGCTGATCAACTCGAGCGATTGCAGTTGCTTGTTGGGGAGTACGTACGCAACGCCAACAATCTCAGTGCGGGCGTACAGCTCGATGCCATCGCCGCCGCCGGTTGGGATAATCTCTGGTTCTCCTGGCGTGGACCAGTCGACCTCCGCAGCAGGTTCTATTATCGAGTTCATGGCTCGCGCATTCTCATCGAATACAACCGCCAGGATGAAAACCACGATCATGCGGTCGTGCGTGATCCGGAAAATGACTACGGCGAAGACTGGCTTGGACACCATTACGTCGAGTTCCATCCGAAGATGGAACAGGTCATGCGGGATGTCAGAAAACGCTTGAGTACGGGAACGCCCCGCTGATGAGGATGACGATTTCTCACCCAAAGCTCTGCGTCCTCGTGCAGTATCCGGGCTGGGATTGTTGGGCATGACTGGATTTTTAGACCAAAATAAATCGACGTTTGGCTCAGAATATGGCTCTCCTGGCGACGAGAGTTTCATCGCAACGTATCGTGCCCGCTGCCATTGCGGCGCGGTGGGCTATGAAGTCAGCGCGGACCCCGTTGACGCCAAGATATGCCATTGCAACGATTGTCGGTTGCTGCACGGTGCGCCCATGCAGTGGGCGGCGATTTTCCATAAACGCGATGTCAGATTCACTGCGGGTGTTGAGCATTTGCGGTTTTATCACAACCAGCTCGACCGCAATGAAAAGATCCTGCCCGGTAAGGTGTCGTGCGCGTTATGCGGCTCGCCGATCGCCGATGAGGGGAGAAACATGTGGCTCGCCTTTCCAACGCTGTTCGACTTCGGCACACCGCCACGAGTGCCGGAAGCGTTCAAACCGACCTGTCACATCTTCTACGGCATGCGCGTGATGGAGATCGGCGACGGCCTGCCGAAATGGTCCGGTCACAAGGACAGATCCACGCTGCTCTGATCTACCGATCTATTCGCGTGGTAGATCATCACGCACATCGAACCAGGATATGTGTTCCTCATAGTACATGTGTTTTTGAGGGGTGAAGCTTTCTGGTTCATCAAACACGTTCAGGTAAAGGTCTATTTCTCCCGGACGTTTTTCCGTCTCGTAAGCGACGGGTGTGCCACATTGTGCACAGAAGCTGCGCTTGACGCCCTGAGACGAGGCAAAGGTCGAACGATCTCCGCTGAAGGACACATTTTTCGACTTGACGTTTACAAAACAAGTAACCGGACTGGCGGTATGACGCCGGCAACTCGCACAGTGACAGTACACGACCCACTCGGGATCGCCCTTTGTCTGAAATTTCAGCTGTCCACAGAGACAGTGTCCGTTTGCCATCCTCGATCCTCGCACTCAACTAGCTTGTTCATGAATAATACAGGCTAGGTTTCAGGTTTGGTTTTGATGGCAAGCGTTGCCATCGACGTAGGCATGTATTCGTTTAACGGGGTAGCCTCGTCGTTCCATCGGTCTTCGTAAAATCCGGTAATCACGAACCCGGCGTCCAACTGGCCGCCGATCTGATCGTTCAGGCTGTGACTGAACTCGAGCGCCTCACCCCGATCGATTCTCGCCTGCAGGGCGGCAGCGGGGAGGTCCCCGACATCGGAATACGGTAGTCGGTTGCGGACGAGAAGCGGTTCGCCAGCGTCGACGGCATCAAGGTCGAACAGGAAAAAATCCGGATTCATGAACCCACTGAGCAATCGCCCTGAAGTCGCCAATACGCGACTGCATTCCTGCCAGACCAGTCTGACGTCGCTCGCAAAACAATTTGAAACCGGATGGAAGATCAGCTCGAATTGCCCGGCGTCGAAACACCTGAGGTCTGCCATGTCGCCACACACCAGATCAATATCCAGCCCTTCCCGTTTTGCGACGAGTTGGTCTTTTGCAAGCTGCGCTTCGGACCTGTCGAAGCTCGTTACGTTTGCGCCAGCCGCCGCCAATATGGGTGCCTGTTGGCCGCCGCCGGATGCGAGACACAAAATGTTTTTGTTTTTGACCTTGCCAAACCAGGTTTTTGGAACGTTGATTGAAGGTGTGAGAATCACTTCCCAATCGCCTCGTCGCGCATCAGCGATGATCCGGTCATCCACGGGCTGGCACCACGGGCTCTCGCTCTGATGTGATTCAGCGTTCCAGGCATCGCGGTTGTGAGCCAGCACATCGATCATGTCGACATCATGGCTCAGATCAAGCTTGAATTCCTGGTATATCCCGCGGTTCAGCAAGCCTGGGAATATTTTCTACCGGGGAGCCTCCTGACTAACCCGGTACGATCCCCGCAGGAGCACGATTCACTCAGGGTAACTGAATGAGTGGCAGGTTCAGCCATCCCTGGGGTCCGTGATTGTTGATGAACCGGCCGCCGAATGCCTGGGCGACCGCCAGAACTTTCGGCATGATCCGATGGTCTGTCAATCGTATAACCCGCGCGGATTGCGTGCCATCACGGTAAAATCGGGCCCGCTTTTCTGCCAACCGTAGGGTTGTTTTCCACCGAGCAGAACTTTGAACCGTTCGTTGTTGGCATGGCGTGCCAAAACCTCGGGTGGCACGCTGTCGCCATGACGCTCCTGGGTTTGTATGTATTGGCGGTTGAAGTACACCGCAAGGTTCATGCGAATACCGGGCACCTGTCGGGCAAACGAGCCATGCCAGGTGTTGCCATGCCACACGACGGCGTCACCGGGTGACAAGTCCATGGCCAGGGCATTCGGGTTCCCAGACTCGCCGCCAAGCATCATCTCTTCGAGTCGGGGTTGTCGAGCGAGTTTGTGACTTCCCGGAACCACGGCGAGCGCGCCTGCTTCCCGGCTGTAAGGGGTTAATGCGTAGTTGACGTTCGCCACCTGCGAAACGCTCAAGAACGGTGCGGGAATGCCGTTGCCGTTGTCGGAGTGAAGTGGCAGCGGGGTACCGCCCGGTCCTTTGAAGTGGCAGCCCATGCTTGAAAGCAAGCAGCTTTCCCCGAGCAGGTAAGTGATGAGAGCTAGCGGCTTGGCCTCCATCAGAATTTCTTCGAATATCTCGTTGTCGTAAAGCAGGTAAGGCAGGTAGGTCATCCCTTCGTAGCCCTCACCGCTCTCGCTGTCGATATCGACGGTTTTTTTGGTTGTTTCCTCGGCCCGGGCGATGATTGCCTCTTTAGCCAGCTTTATCTGATTTTCGGATAAGACTCCCGGTATCGTCGTGAAACCCCTTGTTTCCAGCTCGATCAGGTTCTGATCCAGGCCAAGCTCGTGAATATTATCGACAATCCGCTGCAGCGGATCGGAGTTCGCAGCCGATTCGCTATGGGTCTGTGCCATCTCGAGTGCCTCTAACCATGGATCAGAGGATGAGTATACCAGCGATGCGGTGGTGAAGATTACGGTGGTCGGGGGTTGCGTTTAGGATACACATGCCCGTCAGGGTGACGCCGAAGGTCAGCTCGCCAACCGTTTTGCGAGCCTGGATGGCATTGTCGCTCAGTTCAGATCCGACCTCGCGGATGCCTGGCGCCAGACGGTCCTGATCATGGTGACCGAGTTCGGACGTAGTGTTGCGATGAACGGCACACGCGGCTCGGCTCACGGTGTGGCGGTTGCGGCGTTTATCATGGGCGGAGCGGTTGCCGGGGGTAGGGTGCTCACGGATTGGCCGGGGCTTAAAAAAGGTTCGCTGTATGAAGGCCGCGACCTCATGCCTACCATGGATGTTCGCGTGTTGTTCAAAACCGTACTCGTCGAGCATCTCGACGCGGACGCTGGTGCGGTGGACGATTTTGTTTTTCCCGGAAGTGAGGTGACTGGATTACAAGGCCTGATCAGGGTATAGAATAGCTCCGATTTAGAATGAGGCTGCCTGGTCGAGCGGACATCAACGCCGTCGTGCTTGCGACGGAAGTGTTTGAGCTCACCGTATCTAAACAATGAATCGTTCTGTAACCATCGCAGTTCTGGCGGCGTTCGCCCTCGCAGCAGCGCTCCTCGTTTATGCAACTGGCGGGGAAAGCACTCGTCTCGATTATTCACTCGAGCGTGTTTCCAGAGGGGATATCGAGAGTGTGGTCGTCACCACAGGAACGCTCGAAGCGCTCAATACGGTAATCGTGGGCTCCCAACTTTCGGGGCAGATTGCCAATCTGCATGCCGATTTCAACGACATTGTCGAGAAGAATCAACTCATTGCGCGCCTCGATCCGCGCACGTTCGAAGCACGTGTCGAGCAAAACCTGGCGGATGTAAAAGTCGCTCGAGCTTCCATTTTGCAACGCGAGGCGGATATTGTGCGCTGGCAGGCGACGCTCGCTCAGGCGATACGCGAACTGGCACGCCGTGAAGCCTTGAAGGAAAAAGGTCATATCTCCGCATCCGAGCTGGATCGAGACCACACCACCGTTGAAACAGCCGGTGCGCAGCTAAAAATGGCTGAAGCGGCGTTGGCCAGCGCCACCGCGGTCCTGGAGCAACGCCAGGCATCGCTCAGCCAATCGGAACTCGATCTCGAGCGAACCTACATTCGATCCCCGGTTTCCGGAACCGTGATCAACCGAACAATCGAAGAAGGTCAGACGGTTGCCGCGAGCATGCAGGCGCCGGAGTTATTCCAGATTGCTCAGGACCTGCACGAGATGAAAGTTGAAGCCAGCGTCGATGAGGCGGACATCGGACGGATCAGGGAAGGTATGGTGTGTCGTTTTTCGGTCGACGCCTATCCCGAGCGTCAGTTTCACGGGCGGGTTCAGCAGATCCGCAAGGCCCCGGACAAGGTACAGAACGTTGTGACCTATCGGGTCATCATCACCGCAAACAACGATGATCTGGCACTTTTTCCAGGCATGACCGCAAACGTGGAAATCGTCTTGGGCAGCAAGAAGAACGTATTGCAGATTGCCAATGCAGCCCTGCGTTTTATCCCCAAAGGTACTGAACCCGTTGCCGGGTCCGGCGGCCGGACGGCAGGGTCACATGGCCCACCGGGCGGGGGTCGTCCGGATGCCACGTTGGATCGGATCAAGGAAGCCATGGAGTTGAGTCGCGACCAGGAATCCAGGATTGATGAGTTGGCCGCCGAGATGCGAACAAAATTGCAAGCAACCGCTGGTGCCGGTGACCGTGCGGCAATGCGAGGCGCTTTTCAGCAGGCGAGACAGAACATGAACTCGAAAGTGCGCGCCGTATTGGCACCGGATCAGCGCAGGATATTTGATGAGTTGATGCGGGATCGAACCCCGAGGCGAGAGGCGTCACGCGCAGCAACCGTTTACGTGTTGGAAGACAATGAGCCGGTCATGGTGTCCGTGCGCGTTGGACTCGCAGACGACCAAGCTACGGAAGTGGTGAATGGTTTAAAGGAAGGCGACGCGGTTATCGTGCGTGCCTCACGCAAGCAAGGATGAAGACGAGCGAGCTGGTAAAATTTGAACGGGTAGGCAAGGTCTATCAGGTAGGCGATAGTGAAGTCCATGCCCTGGCAGAGGTGTCGATATCTATTGGTGTTGGCGACTTTATCTCGGTGATTGGTCCGTCAGGCTCGGGAAAATCGACGTTCATGAACTTGTGTGGCTGCCTGGATACGCCTTCTGAGGGTCGCGTGATAGTCGACGGTGTCGATGTGGCTGGCATGACGGACGATGAGCTGGCGGCGCTCAGAAATCAGAAGCTCGGTTTCGTATTTCAACAATTCAACCTGCTGCCGAGAACGACCTCGCTCGACAACGTCGCGCTGCCGCTTCTATATGCCGGAGTGAAGCGACGGGATCGCCATCACAAAGCCATGGAAGTATTGAACCTCGTCGGATTGAGCGATCGAACGGACCACCATCCCGCCCAATTGTCGGGGGGGCAACAGCAGCGCGTAGCGATTGCCCGGGCACTGGTAAACGATCCTGTATTGCTGTTGGCGGACGAACCCACCGGTGCCCTGGATACGCGAACGAGTGCTGAAATCATGATGTTGTTCCAGCAATTGAACGATAAAGGTATCAGCATCGTTCTGGTTACCCATGAGCAAGACATTGCCTCCGCCGCGAGGCGTCGGTTGACGTTTCGCGATGGCCGTGTGATCGAAGATAAAACCATCGAACAGCTGCGCTTCCTGCAGCCGGATAGGAGTGTGCAGATCGCATGAATGTACTCGAATCGATGTTGGTAGCCATCATTGCGCTGCGCACCAACCTCATGCGCAGCCTCTTGACCATGTTGGGTATCATCATTGGTGTTGCGGCGGTCATTACGATGGTTGCAATGGGGTCGGGCGCCCAGCAGGAAGTGGATCAGCAGATTGCCGCGCTCGGCACTAACCTGTTCATGGTGACGCGCGGTTACTCCAGGGATCACGGTGCGCGCAGGGCGGCTGGAACCAGGGTGCGTCTGACGGAAGACGACGCTCGCATGTTGAAAGAACAGATACCCGAAATCGTCGCCGCAGCGCCAACGATGCGGGGCAGTGTGCAGGCCGTCATCGGCAATACCAACTGGGCTACCACCGTCCAGGGCATCGACAACGACTACATCGTTGCCCGCAATTGGGTGGTGACGGAAGGTCGAGAATTCGACCCGAGAGAAGTTCGAACCGGCGCCAAGGTCGTGTTGTTGGGCCATACCGTTGCCGAGGAGCTTTTTGGGGAGTCCAATGTAATTGGCCAGACAATTCGCTTGAACAACGTGCCATTTCGAATAACCGGGGTACTGAGCCAGAAAGGCCAGACGATGAACGGCCAGGATCAGGACGATGTGGTGATGGTGCCTCTGGCGACCGCTCGTGGGCGACTGATCGGGCACAGCCAGTCGGTCCCCAAGGCCGTACACGTCATTATGGTGAGTGTCGCGGAAGCCGGGATGATGGATGATGTGGAGCAGCAGATGACTCAACTGCTGCGGCAACGCCATCGCATTCGCGCGGATCAGGAAGACACTTTCAGGATTCGCAATATGTCCGAAATGGTAGAAACGCGCGCTGAAACATCGCGTGTGTTCAACATGCTGCTTGCGGCGGTCGCGAGTGTTTCTCTCGTTGTCGGCGGCATCGGCATCATGAATATCATGCTCGTGTCGGTAACCGAACGAACCCGGGAAATCGGCCTGCGTCGAGCGGTCGGAGCCAGATCGAGAGACATACTTACCCAGTTTCTAGTCGAGGCGGTAACCTTGTGCACCCTGGGTGGTGCCGTGGGGGTATTGCTGGCGGTCCTGATCGCTTACGGGACGGCGGAAGTCACCGGCTGGCCGGTCGCGTTGCAATGGGAGGTGATTGTACTGGCGGTGGTCTTTTCCGCCGCCATTGGCGTATTTTTTGGATTTTACCCGGCGCGAAAAGCGGCCAATCAGAATCCCATCGAGGCACTGCGCTACGAGTGACGGGTTGTCCTGAAGGCAACGTATAAGATACTCAAATAGCGTACCCGTATGACAACCCGTAGGAGACCAACATGAAATTCACTAAAGCATTGGCGGCGGTGTTATTGCTGTTGGCGGTGGCCAGCGTACTGGCAGCCCCGGCAGATCGCCCTTGTCGCGAAGACGTTCAGACATATTGTGCGGACGCAGTTGGGGATCGGCGCGCGATCGGTCAGTGTATCCGGGAGAATCTCGACAAAGTTTCCGAGCGGTGTCGAGTTGCCGTGGCCGAGCGGATGGAAGCGCGACGGGCTGGTGGTGGAAGACGCGGCGCCCCGTCTGAAGACGGGGAATCGGCCGAAAATCAGTATCCGGTCGTTGTCCCCGATGGCGGCAGACTCATAACCCGGGTCCCGGGATAATTTTCGATCCGTCGGTAAATCGGGATAAGCGAAACCGAGTGAGGTCGTGGACCGCCGGGCGCCCCATCACCATGTCTGCCATCACTCGACCGGCACCTGGACCGATACCGAAGCCGTGTCCGCTGAAGCCGGTGGCGAGGAACAACCCCGGATAAGCCTCGACTTCGTCCATGACCGGCACGACGTCGGGTAACACATCGATCATACCCGCCCAGGCTTCCTGGAGGGCAATTCCAGCGAGCGATGGAAGATGTAAACGCATTTGCTCATGTATTTGCCGGATTGCGGTCTGCGACGGAGGAGGGTTCAGCACCCGACTTCGCTCGAAAGGGCTGATGTCGTCCGCATGCCATTTTCGCGTAGGGGTCAGCCGTTTCATGAGGCCGACACCCGAGCCGTTACCGAATCGAAGCCGTAGATACTTGGTGCTCGCGAACAGGCTTGGTAGAAACGGGAAAAAGTAACGGAAACTGTCTGCGCCAACGAAGTGCTCGTTCAAGCCGCTTGACGATACCGTGTAACCCCCATCCATTCGTCTGCGAAAAGATATGTTGTTCGAGTACGCGTTGCCCGCAAAAAAGTCCGGCGCGGGCGCGGTTCTCGCGACGGTGCCGCGCACGGTGAGTTGCGGCAGTTTGATATCCAGATTGCCGGCAAACAGAGACGACCAGGCGCCAGCGGCACACACGACGCTCGACGCACGAATCCGACCGGATTCGGTCACCACCCCGGATACTCGACCTGCCTCGAGGTCTATGGTTCGAACCGCGCAATTTTCGCGAATCACACCCCCCACTCGTTGTACGGCACGGGCAATACCGGGTACCGCTTTGAACGGTTCGGCCCGTCCGTCGCTGGCGGTATACATCCCGCCGTGCCAGTGACCGGGATTGTCGCTAATCAGTTTGTCGACTTCGGTGCTACTTAATATTCGAGTATCGAGTTGGTGCTGTTTGGCGACGTCAAGCCATCGTTCGTACTCGGTGAGTTGGTCGTCATTGTCGGCAAGGTACAACACGCCTTCGCGGGTAAAGCCGAGGTCTTCGCCAGTGTCCTTGGAGAGTCCGGCCCAGGTGTTGACGCTGTCGATGACGATGGGTAGTTCTGCCGCGTCTCGCGACTGTTGCCGCACCCAGCCCCAGTTGCGACTCGACTGCTCGCCTGCGACCCGCCCTTTTTCGCAGACTAAAACGGACACACCGCTCTTACTGAGAAACCATGCGGTCGAAATGCCAATGATACCTGCTCCGATGACGACGACATCGACCTGACTGGGCAGTGGGTCCTGAAACTGGATTGGGCTTTTTTCGCTGAAGATCATGAAATGTTTTTACGGCTCAGTTCGATTCATCCAGCGTCAGTTTGACTTCCTCCAGGTCTCCGGGGAGCAACTCCTCGGTGAACTGTTCGAGGTACGGCAGGATGGACGTGGTTTCGAAAAACCGAGCCGCACATGCGACGTGGACAAAACCTGATGCGTTGAACATGCCTTCCTCGAAGAAGACGAGGGGAATACGCCATTGACCTTTGCTGATGACCTCACGGCACGAGCGGCACCGCGCCCGGCCGGCGGTTGCCTTTTCGACGCCGTTGATTCGCTCGACCCGGCGATGTTCAAGGCCAAATTCGATGCTCTTGAGCAGAGACTGCCTGTCCTCGATGTCAGTTGCCGATTCCTGCAGTGTGTCATTGAGCGACTCGGGTCGTTTGAGCGCTGCACATCGCAGATGAAACCAGAGCGTCATCTCGCCGTCGGCGAAAGGATTCGGCAATCGTTCGCCGAAGCGCATCTCATCCTTGGCAATCGGCTTGCCACAACCGCGGCATTTTGCGCGACCGCTGGCAGCGGGTTCTATCGTATGTGCCATAGCTTGAGAGCGTCCGGGTTCACTAACGATTCAACCAACTCAAAGGAATATTGTCCTCGACCAGTTGCTTGATGCTGAAACAGTTGATGTCGTGCTCTGCGCCAACTTCCAAGGCTAACTCTGATTTGTCGTTGGTACGCGCAAATACCATTGTGTTTGGATAATTCTGTTTTAACCAGAGAGCGGTACGCAGATTTTCATCGGCACGTCCCGTGCCGATGATCACCGTTGGCTCACCTTTCGACAGATCTATCGAGGCGTTTATGTTCTGCCATACCTCGGGGTGTGCGATGTCTCCTTGAAAGACTTCCCGCCGATAATTTTCAGGCAATCGCCTTTGCTCATCGGCCACCAACACCCGACGATCCGCATCGATGTCGATAATACCGACGGTTGCGATTTCATCGGCGGCACATGTCTGTAGTTCTTCGAGCACCGTCTGCCCGAAGCGACCAAACCCGGCGATGACCACGACGTCCCGTGCTGCGGTTTTTCGAAAGTGTCCAATCAGGTGGTCGCGGACCAATCCTGCGGCCGCGAGGTTGTAGAGGTTGAAGGTCACAGAATTTTTCGCGACGGCAGTTTCCTGCATCGCCCGCATGAATCGGAGCCTGTGGCAATGAAGCACAATGCTTGATTTGAGCTGAGGAAACTGGCGTAAAATTTTGCTTGCGGCCTCATAAGATTGAAAGTCGTCTTCGCCGAGCAACACGACTCGGATAGCTCTGTCGAGCCGCAATGCACGGAGTAGAAAATCGTGGGTGATGTCGCCAGTAATCACGATGGCGTTGAAAATCTGACGTAGTTCTTGTTCGCGGACGAACTCGATCTTGTCATCGACGACTACGACGGATAAGTTCGGTGCGTGTTTCCGCAAGACGCGCAGGTAGCTGGTGGTTAACCCTCCTGTGCCAACAATGACGACGTGGTCGTGCAATCGTTTTAGTTTCCAACCCTTGGGAGATACCATCGTGACGACTGCTTCGATGACGGCTGACGCGGTGAGTGCAGGCGAGCCGAAATAGGCCAACCACAAAGCCGTCCGACCGAGGAGCGACCCATCAATGGGTGTACCGATGTCGAGACCGCCAACGACAAAAAGTCCAACGCTGTAATATGCCTTGGTGAGCCAATCGGAATGAATTACGTCCGGGCGCTCGGAGAGCGAGACGCCGGAGACCAGCCCACCGAACGCAAGCAGAAAAAGAACCAATGCCACTGGCCAGCGCCAGCTGGTTGTTGCGCTTCCTAAAGATTCCTGTGCCATTGAGGATGCTGAGGTGGCCAGCGACGTATTGTAGGGTGTTGAGTCGTGAAGTCACGCGGGACCCGCTTATTTCGAACCCGAGGCATTCCGAAAAAGATCTAATTCAACGGTTCCAAAACCGCTCTTTCACCGGTCTTGCTTTAGAATATGGGCGTAGGAAACATATCAATCAGAACAACATTGAATAAGATGTTCATGCCAGGGGTGACAATGAAGAATTCGGATTTTATGACGGGAATGACCCGGCAGCGGAAACCATGGGTATGGACACTGGTCGCTGCAGTGCTGTTTGCCACTTCCGCGGTAGTAGCTGAACACGCCGGCACCAAGGACGGCCAGTGGCACTATCTGGGCGGAGATTCCGAACACACCCGCTATTCACCAGCGGATCAGATCGATGCTTCGAACTTCAACGATCTCGAGGAAGCCTGGGTGTGGGATGGTGCGAGTTTCAATGCTCGAAGCGGTCGTTCAACTCCGAGTTACATCGACGGTATTCTCTACACCGTGGCAGGACCCCGTCGGCACGTGGTGGCGATCGATCCAGAATCTGGTGAGACCTTGTGGTCCTATCGAGAACCGAATACTGCCCGTTGGGAGTATTCGATGCGCAAAGACTACGGCAAGGGAATCGCCTATTCGGAGATTAACGGCCGTGGCGTCATCTACATCGTTTCACCCGCGTTTTTCTTGACTGCGTTGGATGCGAAAACGGGTGCTCCCCTGGAAGGGTTTGGCAGGAAGGTAGAAATAGATGGTTTCCCAGCTACCGGCGTTGTTGATCTGCTTGCCGATCTCGGTCACCCGTTTGATCCCTATGATGGCATCGATCTCGAAACGGGATACATAACCTCTTCTTCTCCGCCGATCGTGGTCAATGGCGTAATCGTCGTCGGTAACTCCGCCGAACAGGGATACAACCAGTCGCGTATCGAGAACATACCCGGAGACATCCTCGGCTACGATGCAAGGACAGGTAAGTTCCTGTGGAAATTCAACGTGCTTCCCGGCCCTGGAGAGTTCGGGCACGAAACATGGGAAAACGATGCCTGGGAGTGGACTGGAGACATTTCCTCCTGGGCGCCTTTGTCCGCCGATCAGGAACGGGGCATCGTCTATATTCCGACCAATGGCGCGACGCTGGATTTTTACGGTGGATTCCGCCCCGGTGATAATCTATTCAGTACCAGTTTGATTGCACTGGATGTAAAAACCGGTAAACGGGTGTGGCACTTCCAGATGGTGCACCACGATATCTGGAACTACGATACGCCAACCGCACCCGTCTTGCTGGATGTGACGATGGATGGCAAAACCGTGCCGATCGTTGCGCAAGTCACCAAACAGGCTTTTGTTTATGCGTTCAATCGAGAAACCGGAGAACCTCTGTGGCCAATCGTAGAAAAACCGGTGCCGGTCTCAAAAATTCCTGGCGAAAAGCTCGCTAAAACTCAGCCGTTTCCAACAAAACCAGCCCCGTACGACGGGCAGGGGCTAACCCATGATGACCTCATCGACTACACGCCGGAATTGCGAGCGGCTGCAATCGAAATTCTCAAGGATTGGGAAATCGGACCGCTCTTCAACCCGCCGCTGCATCGCGATAACGACATGGGTAAGCGGGGGGCGCTGTGGTGTCCGGGGGATATCGGCGGTGTGAACATCGACGCGCCTGCTGCTGCGGATCCTGGAACCGGGGTTCTTTACGTACCGTCTCGCCGCGCTTGCACGACGCGGATCATCGCGCCGGGCGTCGAACGAGATGCGATACTCAACGCACCTACCGGTACGACTATTGCCGAATATGCGGTGCTGCGCGGTGCCGGTGTTCGCGGACCGGATAATCTACCCCTATTCAAGCCACCCTATAGTCGCATCACGGCAATTGACATGAATACCGGCGAGCATCTCTGGTATGTACCCGTGGGCGAAACACCCGCGCGGGTGCTGAACCATCCCGATCTGAAAGGAATGGATATCCCCAATACGGGAACTGGTTCTGCGCCGCCGATGACCGTCACCAAGTCGTTGTTGATGTACGCATCAACCGCAAGCGATGGCACGCCGCATCTGTTTGCTATCGATAAGACAACGGGGAAACAGATTGGCAAAGTGGAAATGTCTGATCGGACCCGGTACGGCATGATGACTTACGTCCATGAGGGTAAACAGTACGTAACCCTGCAAACGGGCAGCAAACTCACGACGTTGGCACTACCTTGAACTGCTTGTCACGGTTTTGGCCAGATACGCAGATCGGCTGAGATATGACCAGCGCCCGGTACACGTTGGTAAAATTGTCAGCAGCGATATTGACCGTGCTGGTTGGTATCGGTTCGAGTGCGGAACCTAGAACGACGATCGATGCCGTGTATTCGAAACAACAGGCCAGGGGTGGCGAGCAACTCTACAAGGAACATTGCCTGGTCTGTCACGACAAAAAGTACTTTCAGCCCGTGCTCGAGGTCTGGAGCGGTCAATCGGTAGGCACTCTCCTGCAGATGATGAGCGCCACGATGCCCGAGTCGGATCCCGGTGGTCTGCGTGATAGAGAGTACGTGGACATACTGGCGTATATATTCTCACTCAGTAACTTGCCGGCTGGAGAAGAGCCGCTCGAAAACCGTGGCACTGCACTCGACGAGATGGTGATTGCGACCCCTTAAGTTGCCTCGTCCAGTTGAATCTAGCGATTCGCCTCAACCGCGTTGGTGTGTTCGACCATCTCTGCTACCGATGGCCAGGGGGTGGTGCAGTGCGCTCAAACGGATCGGCTCGCGGCTACCTCCGACAGCTCGACTTTTTTCTGGTATACGGGAAACTCTACTACCTTCCAGTAGTTTTCAACCAGCGTCACTGCCTTGACGAAACTGTTGCCCATATCCGATTTCAACATGTAACCGGCGACGTTCAGATCGTATGCGTCGAATTTGTCTTCATCGTCGTTCGATGTGGTGAGCATGAAGACGATCGTGTCGTGCAGGTGTTTGTCGGCGCGGATCTTGCGCAGGAGTTCCAACCCCGTCATCCGTGGCATGTTGATATCCAGGATTACCATGTTTGGCCGTTCCATGGCTTGCAGCGCTTCCCAGCCTTCGACCCCGTCAGAGGCCAGTGTCACTGGGTTACCGATTTTCAGATTCTGCATCGCCCGCAGGAATGCCTTGGCGTCGATGCGGTCGTCTTCTACCAACAGAATATTTACCGTTTTGGAATTTTTCATGCTGCGTTCTTCCTTGAAGATTGCTGGTCGTCTATTTCGCTCAACTTCCATTCGAACTTGAAAGCGGTTCCCGTCCCACCAGGCGCGGGTTCGAACCATATGCGGCCGCCCTGGCATTCGACGATTCGGCTCACGATGGCAAGTCCCATGCCGCTGCCTTCCAACTCATCACGCGGTTTCAGGGTCTGAAACATTTCGAACACTTGTTTGGAATATTCTTCCGGTATGCCGGTTCCGTCGTCGATCACTGAAAAGAGGTAGTGGTCGTTTTTGAGTTCTGCTGTCACCGAGATGCGGCCACCGGGACCGGGATGGTGTTTTATGGCGTTGGAAATCAGATTTCGCAACACCTGCTCGAGCGGAGCCGCGTAGATCGTCAACTTTCCCAGATCGATGCTGCTCTGCACCTGGAAATTTTCAGGTACGTCCAACAATTTGCAGATATCCTCAACGAGATCGTTACAGTCGACGGTTGTCAG
>SMVB01046412.1_pt1 | contig 15887 bp, 15 predicted proteins | sample 2456461 | NCBI WGS metagenome assembly SMVB01 (sample SAMN11095934, study PRJNA526329) | marine sediment metagenome | biome: Marine sediment; feature: Surficial sediment; material: Deep marine sediment; isolation source: Hadal surficial sediment | place: Pacific Ocean | collected 2014-05 | depth... | reverse complement strand
GGGCGGATCCGCTGGATCCGACCGATGCGGAGATGGAAACGGCGCCTGAAATCTTCAGGAAAATGCTCGAAAACGCCCGCTTCATCTGGTCCGACGGCACCCAGCTCGAACAGGCCTGGGTAGGCGGAGATGTCAGCATATCCTACGTCTTCGGCAGTGCCTCGCTGCGGTGGAAAAAGGAAGGCATACCTATCAAAGTGGTCGAGCCCTGGATGACGTGGATGTGTGGGCTCTCCCTCAGCGCCAACGGCGCAGGCTCAGAGCAACAAGCCTACGATTACATCAATGCCATGCTTGACCCGGCCAGCGGCGTGGCCTTGTTCGACCAGTACAGTTACGGGCACGCCAACGCCAGGACGGTGGAGCTGATCGACCCGGACCGGGTCAAAGGGACCGGCATCGATGACCCGGTCAGCTGGTTTTCGCGAGGCGTGTTCACGGGCGCTACTCCACCGGCTAAAGAGGCCAAGTTGTACCAGCTTTGGTTCGAAGCCCAGGCAGGGCTGGACTAGCCCGCATATTGAGGTGACGAGATGAGCAATCCCGTAACTGATTTTTATGATGGTTTGAGCCCTGAATACCGTAACAACATGGGCTGGGACTGGGAAGCGGAGGTGCGCAAGCAGGGTGCATTGCTCGATCGCCTGCTGGCGAGCGAAATAGGTCGCGAAGGCCCTTATACTTTACTGGATTGCTCTTGCGGAATTGGCACCCAGGCGATCGGCCTGGCGATTCAAGGCCATCAAATACATGCCACGGACTTGAGCCCGGTGTCAATTGACTGTGCCTCGGCAGAGGCCGTCAGGCTCGGTGTCAGCATAACTTTTGGAGTCGCCGACTTTCGCGAACTGGGCGACACCATTGCCGCTACCTTTGACGTCGTTCTCAGCTGCGACAATTCAATCGCCCATTGCCTCAAGGACGAAGACCTCGAGGCCGCGTTGGTGAGCATGAAATCGAGGCTCAAACCAGGCGGCCTCCTGCTGTTGAGCATGAGGGACTATGACGCGCTGATCACGGACAAGCCACGATTCAACAACGAGCACGTTCAGGACAAGCCCGACGGTCGGCGCATCGTCTTTCAGTTGTGGGACTGGGCCAGTGACGGCCGCCGCTACAAGATGAATCAATTCCTGATCAGGGAGATTGACGGCAGCTACGATTTCAAACATTTTCACACCGAGCTGCGAGCCTTGCGGCGCGATGAAATATTGGCCGCGGTCCGCGAAGCCGGGTTTGAGCAGGTCAACTGGCATGTGCCCGAACAGAGCGGTTACTACCAACCAATCGTAACGGGCCGCAACCTTTAGGGCCGGTTAAACACAGAAAAAAGCGATAGGGAAGAAATGAATATGAACGACGTCAAAATGGAAGCGGAAATAATCTTCGAAACGCATTGGCCCGACGCCCTGAAACTGGCCCTGGAATATGCGGGAGATGAGGGCTTTGTGGCATCAATGCCGCAGCTGCTGCATGCCCGGGTGAACGCCGATTTCGACAATGAAATATGGAACACCTGGTTTTTTACGTCAAATTCTGAAGAAACCCTGGCAAAGACGGCGCAGGGAAATTGCGTTGCAGTGACGGTTCATGGCGGTGGCATCTTCGCGACACCGGAAAGATTTAGAAAACTCTATCTTTCCAGCGTTAACCGTTCCGGCAAAACAGGCTTTACCGGGCTTTTTGGCGCCAAGATCACCGAACGCGAAGCCCTGGGCGTGGTAGAGGGCAAGTTGCCTGACGGCAGCGAAATCCCGGTTTTCCCTTTTAACGAGTTAAAGCAGGGAATCACAAACTTGCCTCGGCATTACGCTGTTGTCATGGACTTTGAAATGGCGAGGAAATCGAAATGCGGCTACGCATTATTCGATGAGCTGAAGGATGACCCCCTGATGATCGTCCGCGCCGGCGGGGTCGAAGCGGCGGCGGCGTACCTCGACAAAGCGCAGGGCTATTACAACACCGAAGCCATGGGGAGCTGGCACCGGTTTGACGATATGAATCCGGATCAACCCCAGACTTACATACAGTTCCTGTTCGACTGCCTTGGCGGCGCCAGTGAGAAAGTTGACCCGGCAAGCCGGCAGCAGGGAGACTCCGATAGCTGGTACACGCATTACCGGGTCTCGAGAGACTCGGGATTTGGTCTGCGCGGCGACAGTGCCATGATCAACACCGCCCGCTATGTTGCGGTCGCGCCACGGAATGAGTCCACCAGTGTGCGCAATTTGCCCTTTGTGGCTTGAAAACATCGGCTGAACCAAGTGTACGACATGAATTCGAACGATATAAAAATGGAAGCGGAGATTTTTTTCGATTCATACCTCCCCGATGCCTTGCGACAGGCCCTGGAGTATGCGGGAGAAAATGGCTTCGTGGCGTCGATGCCGGCTTTGCTGCATGCCCGGGCGAACGCAGCCTACGACAATATTATCTGGAATACCTGGTTTAACCCCCATACCGAGGAAACCGTGGCCAGGACAGCGCAGGGAAATCATGTTGTGGTGACGGTTCACGGTGGCGGCATATTCGGGTCACCGGCAAGATTCGAGAAGCTGTTCCTTGCCAATACGAGTCGCTTTTGTGAGATCGGCTTTACCGGGCTGTTTGCCGCCAAGATCACCGAACGCGAAGCCTTTGATGTGCTGGAAGGTAAATTACCCGATGGCAGCGAATTCCCTGTCTACCCGTTCGGCGAATTCACGCGGGGCGTCGCGGATTTGCCGCGGCGCTATGCCGTTGTCATGGATTTTGAAATGGCTAAAAATTGCAGAAGCGGGTACCAGAAGTTCGATGACTTGAAGGATGACCCGTTGATGATCGTCCGCGCCGGAGGAGTCGAGGCGGCCACAGCCTATCTCGACAAAGCGAGGGGTCGTAACAACACGGCGAAAATGGGGTGTTGGCACCCGTTTAACAGCATTACCGATACGAATCAGCCCCAGACTCGCGTTCCCGCGCTGGCCGGTAACAAGGGTGGCATTGGCACCGAAGACAACGACGGCCATCTGTACGGTTATGACGCGGAATACGGTATGGGGGGCGACTCCAGTATCCACAACACCAGTATGATCAACGTTGCCCGCTATGTTGCGGTCGCGCCACGGAATGAAAAGACGAGTGTTCGACATCTGCCTTTTAATGCTTATGACATATAAATACCCCGCCATGCACAGCAGCAATACCAACCTAGGGCAGGCGTGACAGAGCACCAGTGATGAAAACGACACTGCCGGGATTTCAGATCAATACGGACTTAAAAATTCGGCGAAAATTGATATCCGGTAACCAGGACTGCGTGATCATCGACGACTTTCTGCAAGACCCGCATGAAATGGTCGAGTACGCCGCCCACCATGCCGGTGAGTTTTCAATGCCGGAACGAGGCAATTATCCCGGCCCGCTGTTTCGCGTCGATGGTGACGCGATGACAGACATCTACCTCTTCATCCGTTCCAAAATGACCAGGCATTTTCCGTTTCTCAGAGGCAACATGGGTTTGTGGACGTTTTTCTCAATGGCTACCCTGCAACCGCAGGAGCTGTCGTACCTGCAACGTCTTTGCCACACAGATCCCACTTCAGCTCCCGACCGAACGTGTTATGCGGCGCTGCTGTACCTGTTCGAGAATGAAAGCCTCGGCGGCACCGGCTTTTATCACTGGAGAGAGCCCGAGTTAGTGCTGCAGGCGAAAGCGATTGAACGCGAAAATCCAGGCAAGAGCCTGGCGTTCCTGCAGAAACACTTCCCGACCTATCGAAAGCCCGCCTGTTACATGACGGGATCGAACGAGATCGCCGAGCTCCTCTGCACGATTCCGGCACGATTCAATCGCCTGATTTTTTATTCGGGCATGGTGCCTCACAGTGCCGCGATCACTGCACCGGAACTTTTGTCCAGTGACACGCGAAAAGGGCGATTGACTCTAAATATTTTTGCCGATGTGATGCCGAAGTAGGAGGAAAAGGCCATGGAATCTGTTTCATTTGGGCGTACCGGCCTTAAAGTCAGCAAACTGTGTTTCGGCACCATGACCCTCGGCTCCAGCGCATGGAAACCGTGGGCGCTGGATGAAGCGGAATCGCGGCCGATTCTTAAGCGGGCCCTCGATCTCGGTATCACTTTCTTCGACCTGGCGGATTGGTACTCGGCAGGCATAGGCGAAAGCATTGTAACTTCGGCGCTGACCTCCATGGTTCCCCGAGATCGCCTGGTACTGACCACCAAGGCCTATTACGCCATGAGCGACGACCCCAATGATCAGGGACTTTCACGCAAGCACCTGCTGCGCGCAATTGACTCCAGCCTGAGTCGAATGGGCACCGACTATGTCGACATTTTCATGGTGCACGCTTTTGACCCGGACACCCCGATCGAAGAGACGATGGAAGCTCTCCACGACATCGTGAAATCCGGCAAGGCCCGCTACCTGGGCGCCTCGACGATGTTTGCGTGGCAGTTCGCGCAAATGAATCACGTTGCCCGGGAAAATGGCTGGACACCCTTCGTGAACATGCAATGCCAATACAGCCTGCTTTACCGCGAAAATGAACGGGAAATGCTGCCCTTTTGTCACGACCAGGGGATTGCCGTGACCTGTTTCAGCCCGTTGGCCAGGGGCTGGTTGGCGGGTAGTCAGGATTGTCGGTCGCAAACTGATGTGATATTCGCAAACAACTACGGTGACGCCCTGGACCGTAAAATCTGCGCCACGGTTAAGGCCATCGCTTCAGACCGCGCTACAACGATGGCCGAGGTGGCTTTGGCCTGGGTAATCTCCAAAGAGGCCATCTGCTGCCCCATCATCGGTGCGGGGGCGGTGAGCCAGGTGGAAGATAACGTCAAAGCACTTGATTTTGAGCTCAGTCGGGATGAGATCAAGACACTCGATGAGCTATATCGGCCACGCGATGTCATCAACGACTATGTTCCTGATCCAATACCGCGCCATTTAGGCGGTGTTCAGCCTGATTCAGAGGAATAGATGATGGAAACCGTTTCGTTTGGTCAAACCGGCCTGAAGGTCAGCAAGCTGTGTTTTGGCACGATGACGATCGGGTCCAGCAAGTGGAAACCCTGGGTGCTGGACGAAGCGGAAGCACGCCCGTTGCTGGAACGATGCCTCGAACTCGGCATTACGTTTTTCGATACCGCAAACTGGTACTCATGCGGCGAAAGCGAGCGCGTCGTGGCGTCCACTCTGACAGCCATGGTTCCACGTGATCAACTGGTGCTGGCCACCAAGGCCTATTACCCCATGAGCGACGATCCAAATGATCGCGGTCTTTCCAGAAAGCACCTCCTGTCTTCCGTGGATGCAAGCCTGCGCCGGATGGGCACTGACTATATCGACCTGTTCGTCATCCATGCCTTTGATCCTCGGACACCAATCGATGAGACGATGGAAGCACTGAACGACATCGTCAGATCCGGTAAAGTCCGGTATCTGGGCGCCTCCACAATGTTTGCCTGGCAGTTTGCGCAGATGAATCACACAGCCAGGCTGAACGGCTGGACTCCCTTCGTGAATATGCAATGCCAGTACAATCTGCTCTACCGCGAAGAGGAGCGGGAAATGTTTCCGTATTGTCGTGACCAGGGGATTGCCGTTACGGCCTTCAGTCCCCTGGCCAGGGGCTGGCTGTCGGGCAGCAAAAAGGTTCGTTCGCAAACCGATGCCTCCTTTGCCCTGTTCCATGGTGATGTGCTGGATCTTGAAATCATCGCTCGGGTCGAGGCTATCGCGTCTGAACGTGGCACAACGATGGCGGAGGTGGCTTTGTCCTGGCTTTACTCGAGGGAAGCCGTTTGCTGCCCCATAATCGGCGCCAGTTCTATAAGCCAGTTGGAAAATAACATCGCTGCGATGAAGCCTGGACTCAGCCGGGACGAGATCGAAACACTAGACCAGATGTACCACCCACGCGACGTCATTAACGACCATGTTCCCGAGCCGATGCCGCGCTACTTGGAGAGCCAATAAATTGAAACAGAACCAAATAAATCGTTCTACTACGAACTTGATCGACGCTGTGCGGAATATTTTTGCGGCTGAAGTTGCCAAAAACAGACCGTCTGCCCCGCAACTGAAACGGGTGCTCGCCCTGATGCAGGAACTTCGGCTGGATCCGGATCGGCCCGATCCATCGCAATTACCCGGGTGCCGCCACTTTTCCCGCACGCTTGATCTGGCGGCGGGTAGCGCGGCGGAACGCGTGGCTAATGCCCTGCGTGAACTCCAGCCCACGCTCGCATGGACCCAGAATCCGCGTTACAACGTGGATAACATGGGCGCTGACTTCATGGACAATTACGGCTGGAGCGCTTTGGGTCTGACCGGCAGCAGCGCCATGGCGTTTGGCGTACTGTTGCTCGGCCCCGAAATAAGCTATCCCCCGACCAGCTATGAGTCGGAAGGGGTTTTTCTCGTGATTGGCGGGTCACCGGAATGGAAATGTGGTGACCAACCCTGGGAACGCTATGAAGCCGGCAGCATCATTTGCCGTCCGTATCACGGCGCAGAAGGCAAGCGACCAGGAAAGGAACCCATGCTGGCTCTTTACGCCTGGATGTACCGTTAATATAACGAGCTGAGATAATGGTTTCCAGGGATCCCTTATTACAACCGTTTCAATTGCGTCATTCTTGATTCACGGCGCCTGTGCATGGATTTGTGAACCAATAAGTGAGCGTTGGAGTGAACTGCTCAGTCGGGTCTCAGCAGAACCACGGACTTGCTCGAAAAGCTCAGCCAGACCGCTTGGTCGGATGCTTCCGGTCCCGTCGCCGACCGCTCCAAGTTCTGCACGGCCACTGCAACCGGCTGCTCGCGCCCGGGAAGAAAAATATGGAAGTGGCTACGGTCGCCCAGGTAGGCCACCGGGCCCATGCGGCCCTCGATGATATTGCTGCCTTCACCGGGTGCTTCGAAATGAAGCTTCAGTTTCTCGGGGCGAATCGCCACCAGCACATCGGCTCCGGCTCCGGAAGTCTCACCCTCAACCTCAACTTCGACCAAGCCCAGGGGGCCCGCATCGATGATCGCAATACCGTTATCCGATTTTCGCACCCGGCCATCGAAGAAATTCATGGTGCCGATAAAATCGGCCACAAAACGAGAGTTGGGCCGCTCGTACAGACCCATCGGCGATGCCACCTGATTCACCCGCCCTTTTGACATGACCGCGACGCGGTCTGACATGGTTAGCGCCTCTTCCTGATCGTGGGTGACGAAGATGAATGTGATGCCCACCGACTTCTGCAATGCCCTCAATTCTAGCTGCATCTGCTCGCGTAGCTTCTTATCGAGCGCGCCCAGCGGCTCGTCGAGCAGCAGCACTTTCGGCCGCTTGATCAGCGCCCGGGCCAGCGCCACACGCTGGCGCTCACCACCGGAAAGTTGCGAACTCGACCGCCCCTCATAGCCCGGTAGCTTGATCAGGTCCAGCATTTCCCCGACTTTGGTTTCGATCTCTGCTTTTGAAAGGCCTGACTTACGCAGGCCAAAGGCGATGTTCCCGCGTACGTCCAGGTGCGGAAAGATGGCGTAATTCTGGAATACCATGTTCACAGGCCGGCGGTAAGCCGGGATTGCCGACATGAGTTGGTCGTCAATGTAAATCTCACCCTCGTTGGGCGTCTCGAGGCCTGCAAGCATACGCAGCAAAGTTGTCTTGCCGCAACCCGAAGGCCCCAGCAGCGAGAAAAACTCACCGCGCTGGATTTCCAGGTCAACCCCATCGACGGCGCGCACCGAGCCAAAAAGTTTTGAGATGCCGCAGATGGAAATAAAGCCCCGCTCGTTCATGCTTACAGGCCCTCCGGAGTACCTTGTTGCATAGGGTGCCGCACCCGTGAATCCATTTGGTAATACCCCTTAATCGTCAACAATGGTGGCACAATTAGCAGGCAAGCGCGAATCCGGCCCCAGGATGTCAGAATGCTCTCTGGTCGGCTCATCATCAAGCTGTTTTGGACCAGTGGCCGGTTCCCGGAATTGGCCCGCTAATGACACTATTCTCACGACCGATCCCTTGAAATACCGAAATGTTTTACAATGTATAACCTATCCACACCGTCTACGTATGTCAATAATGGTTGACAAGCTGCGATACAATCAAACAGGCTCTGGAATATTCGTAGATTTGCAGTACATTAATCACGCTAGTCGTAATTTCTTGTTAAGATAGTGGTGTATATTGTATAGCACCTGTGAAGAAGGGAAAAGTGCAGCAATGATCGGCTTTCAAAAAGAGGATGAAGTCTAAATGTCCGTGCTTCAAATGGGTGATATTACCGTTCAGCGCATACTCGAGCATGAGATTCCCGTTTACCATCCATCTGATTTCTTCGACCAGGCAACGGACGAAGCCGTTGAGCCTTATCGGGAGTGGCTCGAGCCCAAAGCACTGTGTCCGCACACAGGCCTTATGATCATGCCGGTTCAATCATATCTGGTTCGGACTCGACACCACTGTATTCTCATTGACACTTGCGTCGGTTGTAACAAGTCTTTTACGGATCCGCCCGAGTGGCACCGGCCTCGCAATGCAGTCTGGCTTGGCAAACTTGTAGCTGCCGGCGTACACCCCGAAGACGTGGATTACGTTTTCTGCACTCATTTGCACTCGGATCACTGCGGTTGGAACACGCGCTTGGTCGATGGACTTTGGGTGCCGACATTTCCAAATGCGAAGTACATATTTGCCCGCCCTGAATTCCAGGCCATGGAAGAGGAAAACCACCAGATATTTATCGACAATGTATTGCCGATTATGGAGGCAAGGCAGGCGGTACTGGTTGACCTGGACTACGCGCTGGATGACGAGATCTGGCTAGAGTCCACACCGGGTCACACCGTGGGCCACGTGGCAGTTCACCTCAAGTCCGGCCAGCATCATGGCGTGATGTGCGGGGACCTGATACACACTCCTCTGCAACTCGCAGAGCCCGCCTGGACTCCGATCTTTGAATACGATATGGCTGCCTCGACCAAAACCCGTAAATCTTTCCTCAGTAGGTACTGCGAAAGTGACACGCTTGTTTTCACGGCGCACTTTCCCTCGCCTTCGATCGGTCACATAGTTCCACGCGGCAACGGTTACGACTTCAGGTATGTCTGACATCATTGAAGTATTCGACCCCGGCAACGGTGAATTGATTGGAACTGTTCCAAGTGCCAGCGGCAACGATGTGGAACAGGTGTTGGCCACAGCCAGTAATGCAAGCAATATTGCTCGGAATGTACCAACCCATCTGCGCATCAGTGTATTGCGTCAAGTTGCCGAACAACTTCTGCAACATCAGGAGGAATTTGCCCGGCTAATTGCCCGAGAGGGTATCAAAACCATTCGCGAGGCCCGCAAGGAGGTATCACGCTGTGTCGAGACCTTGCGAATTTGCGCAGAAGAAGCCCGGCGCATAGACGGTGCAACAATCGCTTTTGACCAGATGCCCGGCTCCGAAAATCGGTTTGGCTATTTCAAACGTCTGCCGGTCGGGGTGGTACTCGCCATCACTCCTTATAATGACCCGCTCAATCTGGTGGCCCATAAGATCGGACCAGCTATTGCAGCCGGCAATGCAGTGATCCTGAAGCCGCATTCCTCAACGCCACTATCCGCCAACAATCTGGTGGAGTTGTTTGCGGCGACTGAACTACCCGCCGGAATCCTGCAGCTAATCACCGGATCGGGCGCCGTCATTGGAGATCAGTTGGTTTCTGACCCTCGAGTTCACATGGTGTCTTTCACCGGTGGCCCCCTGGTGGGGCATAAGGTTATGGCGCAGGCTGGGTTGAAAAAAATCAGCATGGAACTGGGAAGTAACTGCCCTACCATCGTAATGGGTGATGCCGATATGGAATTGGCGGTGGAGGCGACCGTCAGTGGTGCGTTTTGGGCAGCCGGTCAAAACTGCCTGCATGTGCAACGTGTCTTCATCCAGAACACACATTTTGAGGACTTTTCCAAGCGATTCGTAGAGCGCACCAGGCGCCTGAAAGTGGGCGATAAAATGGATGAAACTACGGATATGGGACCTTTGATAAGCGACGCGGCAGCGCTCAAAGTAAGTGAAATTGTGCAGGATGCCGTAGCCTGCGGGGCTCGAATATTGACGGGCGCTGAATGCAAGGACCGCTACTACCAGCCAACGGTTCTGGACCAGGTCTCCGCCCATTGCCGCATCTCCAAAGAAGGGGTGTTCGGCCCGGTGGTCGCTCTCTATAAATTCAGCGAAATTCAGGAAGCGATCGACCTGGCCAATAACGTAGATTATGGCTTGCAGGCAGGCGTTTTCACGCGCGACCTGGCCACAGCACACAGGATAGCCGATGCCTTGAATTGCGGCGGTGTGATGATCAATGACAGTAGCGACTACCGAATTGACGCCATGCCCTTTGGCGGCACGGGGAGCTCCGGCCTCGGTCGCGAAGGAGTGGCTCACGCCATCTTAGAAATGACCGCAACAAAAACCTATTGCTTTAATCTTTGACACATCACTGGCGTGTAAGACAATGGAATATAAACTGGCAATGATCGGGTTTGGCAATGTAGGCCAGGGGCTGGCAGAAATCTTGTCAAAAAAGGCCCCGCTGCTGCGCGAGAAATTTGGCGCGGATATACGCATTGTCGCTATTTGCGACCTCTACAAAGGCAGCATCGCAGATCCCAAGGGCTTTGATCCCCAGGCTTTACTGGATCACCTTTTTGACCAGGGTGACCTGAAAGAATTTCCTGCTGCCGATAAAGGCTGGGATGCCCGTGAAACGATCGAAAACAGCGATGCCAATGTATTGGTGGAGTTGTCCTACACCGACCTCAAGACCGGTGAGCCTGCTCTGAGCCACATGATCCAGGCGCTCACGTCGGGAATGAATGTTGCCACTACCAACAAAGGACCGGCGGCATTGCATTTCCCAAAATTGCTGGAGTTGAGCAATGCTTACGGTGGCGCAATCGGCGTGGAAGGCACCGTTATGAGCGGTACTCCCACATTGGCACTGGGTATGGATATGCTGGCCGCTGCCGGTGTCACTCGAATACAGGGCATTCTTAATGGCACCACCAACTACATTCTTGGCGAGATGGAGAACGGCGCAGACTACGCAGATGCTTTGAAAGATGCCCAGGCTAACGGTTACGCGGAAGCAGATCCCGCCGGCGATGTGGATGGCTTTGACGCCGCTGCCAAAGTCGTCATTCTGGCCAACCTGGTGATGGGTCAAAGCATGACGATGGAGGATGTCAAGCGCATCGGCATCAGCGGGGTAACCCGTGCCCAAATCCAGTCCGCCCAGGCGGAGAATCAGCGCTGGAAGTTGCTTGGAACACTCGAAAATGTACATGGCCGAATTCGGGGTTCCGTCAAACCGGTCAAACTGGATGCCACACACCCTTTGTATGGTGTCGGTGGCGCCACCAACGCCATAACTTTCAGCACCGAACTCCTTGGAGAAATTACGCTCATCGGTCCGGGGGCAGGCAGAATCGAAACCGGCTACGCAATAATCAGCGATATCCTTTCCTTTGGTTGAGGCAAGGTGGCACTTTACTCTGACCCCGTGATCATGACCCCGTGATCAATTCGAGCCTTGACATGGCATCGTGAATGGCCGATTTCGCACTTTGGGACAGCGGCACAATGGGTAATCGGCACAACTCATCGCAAAGCCCGAGCAGTGACGCGGCGTATTTGACACCCGCTGGGCTGGGTTCGGCAAACAAGGCCATATGCAGTGGCATCAATCGTTTCTGGATCCCGGCCGCTACTGCGAAATCACCGTCTCTGCACGCTGTCTGCATCTGCGAGCACAAGGCCGGCGCGACGTTGGCAGTCACCGAAATACAGCCGTTTCCACCGGCGGCATTGTAGGCGACTGCAGTGCCGTCATCACCGGACAGGAACGAAAATTTCTTATCAATCAGCAATCCCTCAAGGATCGGCCGGGTGAGATCCCCGCTGGCATCTTTCACGCCAATCACTCCAGGCAATGCAGCGATACGCGCCATTGTATCGGGCAAGATATCAACAATGACACGTGGTGGAATGTTGTAAACGATAATCGGTATTCTGCTCGCTGCGTGGACTGCCTCGAAATGCCTGAACAGGCCCTCCTGTGACGGACGATTGTAGTAACCCGCCACATGCAGGGCAGCATCGGCACCGATTTCCTGCGCTCGGTCGTTATTGTAAATCGCCGCGCGCGTATCGTTTGATCCTGCGCCGGCAACAACCGGTATTCGGCCGGCAGTCTCCTCTACTACAATTTCCGTCACCTGGCTGTGCTCTTTCACCCCCAGCGTTGCTGACTCTCCCGTTGTTCCCACAGGAACTATGCCATCCGTGCCCTGTTCGATATGCCAACGCACCATTTTACGTAAGGCATCTTCATCGATTTCATCGTCGCGGAACGGCGTGACCAACGCTACCAGCGACCCTTCAATCATTTTGAGCTCCCGTCACGACACAGCTGTGGGCCCAGGCCCAAATCTACCGGCATCGTCGAGGCTAAAGGCCCGGGCGAGATCGTGGAAAAATCAAGAATGTTCATCGTTGGTGACAGCCCGCGCATAGTTATTTCATCGGTCACAGCTAAAAAGGGGGGGTATTGCTGCTCCTATTGTCCTCCAAAAGCAGATTGCTGACAAATTGAGGCTTAGCCTTTACATGTAGTAGTCCTACGACATTTCCCGGATCCTTGGCATGAGGACCGAGTTCACACATCCAGCCACGCCGGCACCGGCAGCCCTTTTTCACGCAGGAACGAGGGATTGAACATTTTTGACCGGTAGCGTGTACCAAAATCGCCCAGAACCGTCACGATGGTGTGGCCCGGCCCCATCTGGCGTGCCAGTTGCATCGCCCCGGCGACGTTGATGCCACTGGACCCGCCCAGGCACAGGCCCTCTTCGGCCAAAAGGTCGAAAATCACCGGCAGGGCCTCTTCATCCGGGACCTGGAAGGCGTCATCCACGGGTGCGGCGGCGATGTTCGCGGTGATGCGTCCCTGGCCGATTCCCTCGGTGATCGAGTTGCCCTCGGCGCGCAATTCGCCGTGCTTGTAGTAATTGAACAGGCATGATCCAGCCGGATCGGTAACCGCGATGACGGTGTTGGGGTTTTTTTCCTTCAGAAATCTCCCGACGCCAGAGAGGGTGCCGCCGGTGCCGATCGCGCAGCAGAAAGCATCGACCGTGCCATTGGTTTGATGCCAAATTTCGGGGCCGGTGGAACGATAGTGCCCGTCACCATTGGACAGGTTGTCCCACTGATTGGCATACAAAACACCATGCTGCTCCGATTTTGCGAGTTCTTCTGCGAGGCGAGCGGCAACGTGGACATAGTTTTCGGGGTTTTTGAATGGCACGGCAGGTACTTCGTGCAGCTCGGCGCCAAACAGCCTTAAGGTATCTTTTTTCCCTTTTGCCTGAGTCTCGGGAATGGTGATTACGGTGCGGTAACCGCGCGCATTTCCCACCAGCGCGAGCCCAATGCCGGTATTGCCAGCCGTGCCCTCGACAATCACACCACCGGGTTCCAGTTCGCCACGCTCCTCAGCGTCCAGAATGATGTACTTGGCCGCCCGGTCTTTGATCGATCCCCCCGGGTTCATGAACTCGGCCTTGCCTAGAATGGTGCAGCCGGTCAGCTCGGAAGCCTTGCGAAGATGAATCAGGGGCGTGTTGCCAATGGCGTCGATTAATGTATCGTGGGTTTTCAAGTTGGGTCTATCCTGCATGTGTCGTTTATAGGGGTTGGTTCATTCTATCTGAGCCAGACTCTATCTTCCTTATAATGTCTTGCATAAACCCAGGAAGATAACCACGGTTGCACTCGAGCAACATTTTCGAGCAGGCCACCATCGTTTTTCCTGGCAGCATTTAAGCTGACCGGATCGTGATTACAAATGAACACAACAGAGAATCAAGCAGGATATGTTATGTATGGCGCTGAGTTTTCCCTGTATTCGGGAAAGCTGCGTAGTTATCTGCGTAAAAAGGGAATCAAATTTACCGAGGTACAGCCCTGGTTGATGACCTACAGGCGGTTCATCGTTCCGCGTACCGGTGTGCGGTATATCCCGGTTTTACAGACACCTGAAGACGAAGTCTGGCAGGACACCACAGTCATTATCGATCACCTGGAAGAGCGCTTTCCACAACCGTCGGTATATCCGGCAACGCCAGCTCGAAAGCTGGCAGCACTGATCCTCGAGTTGTTCGGAGATGAATGGCTGTTGTTACCGGCCATGCATTATCGCTGGAACTATCCCGATGAAAACATACCGTTTATTTACGGAGAGTTCGGCAAACTGTTGTTTCCCCGGCTCCCCGTCTTCATGCAGCAAAAAGTCGGCAAAAAGCTGGGGGACCGGTTTCGCAATATCGTGCCGCGCCTGGGTATTACTGAGGAAACCATTCCTGCGCTTGAATCCTGGTATCAAGGCTTGCTGGGTGAATTGGAAGAACACTTTCGTCACCACGATTTCCTGTTGGGGTCGTATCCGACCATTGCGGATTTTGGTTTTATCGGTCCGTTTTATGCCCACTTGTATCGGGATCCTGCACCCGGAAAATTGATGCGCGAAACGGCGCCCGGAGTAGCTGCCTGGGTGGAGCGGATGATCAGCTCCGATGCCGCGGCAGGCGCCGTATCAGCAGATTCATCTGAATTGGATGATGAAATTCCGCCAACATTAATGCCCGTGCTCGGTCGGTTCGCAGCCGAACAATTACCCGTACTGGCAGATACGGCCCGTATCCTGGAAGAACGATCTGAAGATATCGGCGCGCAAGAAGTACCGCGATTCCTGGGGATGCACCAGGTGAAAATAGCGGGTGTCCCGGCAGAACGCATCGTCGTGCCCTACTCCCTGTGGATGTTTCAGCGCCCGTTGGATTTCTGGCATTCTCTGAAAGGTGAGGACAGGCAGCAGGCCGGCAGATTACTGCAGGATATGGGTGCCGCTGACGCCTTTGATATCAAGCAGCAGGTACGTCTCAAGCGCGAAAACAACAGGCTTTACCTGGACCGGCGCCAGTAATTCTAATCTTCCATGTTCAGAAATATCATCACCAAAGCACTGGCTCCTGCCACATAAAAGGACCCTGACCACGACCCGGTGCCTATTGCTGTTTGCCACATTTGAAAATAGGCGCCTCCGATGACCATGAAGAGTCCAAACCAGGTTATCACTGCAACACCACATCCGAGAACGCCGAAGGTTTTTGCTGCATTGAACGCTTCCGCGGATGCCTTTCGATGGGCAAAAAGGTCCCAGCTTCCCTTTGCGGCCAGAAATCCGGCCCCGAACTCACCTGTCAGGACGGCGCCCAGTGCCGCCCAGATCAATAAGGGACTTGTGATTGCCGGAAATGCGGAATTCGGGTAAGCAACATGATCCTGGTTGCTCATTACATAAGCCAGAGAGGCATAAGCCTGGTCGAGATTGGCCAGGTTTTGGATTGCAAAGAGCAACCCCAGCAAGGAAACACAAATCAATAAAACGATTTTCAGATAGCGAATGGCCATGAAAAACTCCTTGTCTTGATATCACGGACGGGATGGAATTATCGATGTCATATTCTATCAGTATAGATGCTCGATGGAATTCTGCTGCGGCCGGAAAAGTAAAAACCAGATAGGGAACAGGTGGTGCCGTAAAGCGGAAGCGCTTTACGGCACCACCTGTTCCCTATCTGGTTTTTACTTTCCCGGCCGCAGCAGAATTCCATCGAGCATCTATACTGATAGAATATGACATCGACAATTCCATCCCGTCCGTGATATCAAGACAAGGAGTTTTTCATGGCCATTCGCTATCTGAAAATCGTTTTATTGATTTGTGTTTCCTTGCTGGGGTTGCTCTTTGCAATCCAAAACCT
>SMVB01172434.1_pt1 | contig 15889 bp, 13 predicted proteins | sample 2456461 | NCBI WGS metagenome assembly SMVB01 (sample SAMN11095934, study PRJNA526329) | marine sediment metagenome | biome: Marine sediment; feature: Surficial sediment; material: Deep marine sediment; isolation source: Hadal surficial sediment | place: Pacific Ocean | collected 2014-05 | depth... | reverse complement strand
ATTTCATCGGTCACCAGATTGGCCGCCTCGTCATAACGGCCCGCTTCAACCAGTCGCAAGAGCGGGGCGAAGTCGCCGGGTGATAGACCGATTGTCGCCAGAGCCGGGGCTTCCAGGTAAGGCCCGAAATAGCTGACCATTTGACTCAGCACCCGGGTTGCTTCGCTACGGTTCCGCGAAAGCGACAACCAGGCACAGCCGGCGATGTCCACTTCAGATGGATCGCGTCCGGCATCCAGAGCACCTCCCGATATGGCTGAAACCATGTATTCCGCGGATTCAGGAGGTGTGATCATCGGCAGGCTGCCATCGCCAATAGCGCCACTCATTGCGAGGTATTCGGGACCAAATGCGCAGACGTAGATGGGTATTTCGTCTCGAAATGGTTCGAAACGCAGGTAGCACTGTTCGGTCCATTGAAAAGCATCCCCCTGGTAATTCACAACTTCACCGCGCAACAGGGCACGAATAATTTCCACGGCCTCGCGGGTACGCACCATGTAATCACTGGCGTCGATGCCGGTCCATTCCACCATTTTTTCGGTATGCACCCCCAGGCCGAGTACCGCACGTCCCCGCGAAAGGTCATCCAGGGTCGCGATATAGGTGGCAATTTCGGCCGGGTTGGTGGTGTAAGGGTTGGTGCCGACACTGCCGATTTTGATGCGTGTAGTCTGGGTTGCAACCGCACTGGTAATGACCCAGGTGTTGCCCATAAACGTGTCGTGCGGAAACCAGACATAATCAAATCCGGCTTGTTCGGCCAGCACCGCCAGCCGGACAAGTTCATTGGCATCGCCCAGGTAACTGATCAGTCGCAGCCCGAATTTCATCGCAAATTATTTCCGTATGTTTGTGCTGAAGCAGAGGGGCACAGAATAGCGTTAAAATCCCCCCATGCAAAACAAAAAAGCCATCACCATCATCGCCGCTATGGCGCAGAATCGGGCAATTGGTCTTGCAGGCGCCATGCCCTGGCACCTGCCCGGTGAACTGAAGCATTTCAAGGAAACGACAATGGGTAAACCGATTGTCATGGGGCGAAAAACCTGGGAGGCAATCGGACGTGCATTGCCGGGGCGGCAAAATATCGTAGTCACACGCAATCGTGATTACTGTGCTGACGGTTGCCTGGTCGTGCATTCATTTCCGATTGCAGTTGAACAGGCGCAGGGAAATGAAATTATGGTCATTGGCGGCGGTCAATTGTACCGGCAGGCATTGCCCGGGGCAGAACGGATGGTGCTGACTCTCGTGGACTGCACGCCGGAAGCGGATACGTGGTTTCCCCAATGGAATGAAAATGAGTGGTCGGAGATCAGCCGGCGTTCACAGCTTAAAGACGAGAACAACGAACTTGCCTACGAAGTTGTCGAATTGATCCGCCTCCGGGCTTAGCCCACTGTTAACGAAAAATACCGGGAACCTGGAAAATTTGCCTGTCCTCCAGTCTGACTGCAGTTAATCTTCCACCCCAGACACAAGCTGAATCCACCCCCAACAGCCTTTTCTTCAAATGCAGTCCGAGCGCAGCCCAGTGGCCGAAGGCAATCGTGATGTCATGGGTCTGCCGGTGCTTGTGCTTGAACCAGGGACGATAGGGCGGTGGCTGGGAACCGGGTGCGCCGCTTGCGCTGGAAAGGATTTTGCCGTTACCGTCACAGTAACGAATACGGGTCAGAATGTTGCTGATGAGTTGGCGGCGTCTCCAACCGCTTCTGTTGTCATGCCACCGGCGGGGTCCGTTTTTTCTCATCTTCCTGAAAAATTTACTGCTTTTCTTCGACTGCAGCACGCTCTCGACTTCGGCCGCGCAGGATAAGGTCTTCTCCAGTGTCCATTGAGGGACGACACCCGCATGCACCATCAGGATCCTGTGTTCCGCTGACCACATGGCCAAAGGCTGATGTTGTATCCAGGTGAGTAAATTTAGCCGGTCGGGCGCTTGTAAAATAGCCCGGATTTCCTGATTGGGTGACTGTCCGTCCGGATACCTGTGGTTTTGTGCCAGAAGGTAGAGGTCGTGGTTGCCGAGTGTCATGACGAAATGACTCCCCAGGCTTTTCAACAGGCGCAGAACCTCCAGGGAATCACCACCGCGATTGACGAGGTCACCGGGGCACCACAGTTTGTCACAGGCGGGGTCAAAGTTAATTTTTTCCAGCAACCGTTGCAGTGGGTCGTAACATCCCTGGATGTCACCGATCAGAAAAGTGGCCATTCAAAATCAGTGCAATGACTCAGGGGCCGCCAGTACGAATTCCGGAATGGTTGCCCGGATGATCTCGCCGCTGTCGCTGGTAAATTCGTAGCTACCGGACATGGAACCATTGGGCGTGGGAATCAGGGCGCCACTGGAATAGGTGAATGACTGCCCGGGTTCCAGGCGGGGTTTCTCGCCGACAACGCCTTCGCCCCGGACTTCCTCGATGTAACCGTTTCCATGGGTAATGATCCAGTGCCTGCTGAGCAGTCTGACTGCAAAGTCCATCCGGTTCGTGATGGTTATTTCGTAGGCAAATGCGTAGTGATCATTCTGGCGGCCGAGGTATTTGGGGTTCGGCAATATTTCGATCGAAGGCATATGAACTTCCTGATTTATTGTTCTCACCATGTCGTGAGTATTTGCATATCATTTCACTAAATTGGACAAGACTGCAAATTGTTCCAGATTTAACACCTCGGCGCGCCAGCCCGGGTCGATGCCTGCACTTTCAATGAGAGACGCGTCCAGCAACCCTCGCAAGCTGTTTCTCAAGGTCTTTCTGCGCATTGAGAATGCCTGAATAACGAGGTGATTGAAGCCTTCTTTAGAGTCAATTTGTACCGGCGGCTCCTTGTGGGGTATCAGCCTGACGATCCCGGACTGTACTTTTGGCACCGGGGTAAACGACTCGGCCTTTACTTCGAACAGGGGTACGATTTCGCAATGATACTGGCACATGATGGAAAGCCTGCCCCAGGCTTTTGTTCCGGGCGATGCCGCCATGCGATTGACGACCTCGCTTTGCAACATGAAATGCATGTCACTGATCAACTCGCTCCATTTCAGCACATGGAACAGCAATGGCGTCGAGATGTTGTAGGGTAGATTGCCGACCAGGCGGAACGATCGATTGTCCGAAACAGCGGCAAAGTCCATCTTCAGTGCATCACCGATATGGACCTGCACCTGCGGGTTGCTGAGAAACTGTTTTTCCAGACGGGCCGCCAGGTCTCTGTCGATTTCTACCAGGTGCAATTCCATGCCGGTGTCGATCAGTGGAAGCGTCAATGCACCCTGGCCGGGCCCGATTTCAATGAAAAGTTGATCCGGCCGTGCGGCGATGGCGTCTACGATTCTTTGAATGACCATCGGGTCTGTCAGGAAATTCTGACCGAACCTTTTGCGCGCCTTGTGTTTCAACGTCTTTGAGACATTCGTTGTGCACACAGGACAGCCTGATGGAGGCTGGAGGGGTCGGCCTGCCCGGTTCCGGCGATATCAAGAGCCGTCCCGTGGTCGACGGAGGTGCGAATGAATGGAAGCCCCAGGCTAATGTTCACTGCCCGGCCAAACCCCATGTGTTTAAGTACCGGCAGACCCTGATCGTGATACATCGCCACCACTGCATCGCAAGCGGCAATGCGTGGTGGTGTAAAGGCGGTATCCGCCGGCACCGGGCCCTTAATATCCAGGCCCTGCTGACGCAGTTGTTCAATCACCGGGCGGATGAGTTGCTCATCCTCCTTGCCAAGGTGCCCGCCTTCGCCGGCATGTGGATTCAGGCCCAGCACCTGCAAGCAGGGACGGGTAATACCGAATTGTTGTCGCAAGGAAGTTTCTGTTATTTGAATCACGGTTTTCAGTTTTTCGCCGGTAATTGCAGCGGAAACTTCATTCAGGGGCAGATGAGTGGTCACCAGCGCAACGCGCAAACCGGGCGCTGCGAGCATCATGACAACCTGGGAGGTGTTGCTTAGATTTGCCAGGAATTCAGTGTGGCCGGTGAACGGCACTCCGGCGTCGTTGATGATTCCTTTATGCACCGGCCCGGTGACCATTGCATCGGCGTGTCCCTGCTGAAGCAAGCGTACGGCCAAACGGAGTGTTTCCAGGACATAAGACGCATTTTCCGTAGACGGTTTTCCGAAAGTTGCCCGTTTCGCGAGTTTTACCGGGAAGCAGGCGAGTTGATCAGCAGAAACGGTTTCGCCGGGTTGCCATTGTGTGATCCTGGTATCGAAACCCAGCAGCTTGGCTGCCTGGCGCAATAGCTCCGGGTCGGCAATGGCGAGCAATCTCAATTCAGGGTGCTGTTGTTTGAGTTTGAGCAGGATTTCCGGCCCTATTCCAGAAGGTTCTCCTGGCGTAACAGCGAGTACAGGCTCATTGTCAGTCATACGGAAAAAAGGGCAGGCTGGTCATTTGGCATTGAATGGCCGGCGTGCCGGTCGCGGTAACATTTGGATCAGCCGGATTTACTTTCCCGCCCGGGCAGGCGAATTTCTACGTATGCCTCATCCCGGAATTGCCGCAGGACGGTTCTGATTTCCTGCTCGGCTTTACGTTGCCGGATTTTATCCCTGGCCTCAGCTCGAATCGCATCTTCGGTACGGTCTATTTCACGCTTACCCAGCAGTTCCATGATGTGCCAGCCACCACCGGTTTGAAACGGTTCACTGATCTCCCCTTGTTTCATGGCGATGAGGGTTTGATAGACGCGCTCACCATAGGCCTCCGGCGGAAACCAACCCATATCCCCGCCGATATTGGCGCTGGTCTGGTCATCTGAATTTTCCTTGGCCAGTTCGGCAAAGTCCTCGTTATTGTTCAGTTTTTCTTTGATGTCTGTGATTTTTTCCATCGCCGCACGAGGTGAGATCAGTTCATTGGACTCGATCATGATGTGGCGTGCGTGGTATTCCTCGATAACGACCTGGCGTTGCTCCCGGTAATCGGTCACTTTTAGAATATGAAAGCCGCGCGGGCTGCGGATGGGTTTGGTGGTTTCCCCGGGACCGAGATCTCGTACAGCATCCGCAAAAAATGCCGGTACGCTGTTCAGGTCCCGCCAACCCACGACGCCCCCTTCAAGTGCTTCCTCACTGTCGGAATAGCTGATCGCGGCTGAGGCAAAATCCAGGCCGTCTTCAAGTCGTCGGTACACGTCATCGACCTTGAACTGGGCTTCTTTAATCTGTTGCGGCGTTGCCCCATCAGGCAGGGAAATCATGATGTGAGAAATATTGTATTCGCCACCACTGAGGTCCTCGGAAGCAAGCATGATGTCCACTTCCGTATCCGTAATCGGGTCCATGCCACTTACGATTCGTTGTTGCAGACGGTCGGTTAATAGCTCCTCACCAATATTCTGGCGGAATTCGGAAAAATCCTCTCCGTCACCCTCAATAACCCGGCGCAACTGTTGTACGGTGATGTTGTTCTGCTGCGCCAGGTTGATCAGGGCCTGGTCGATGTCGGCGTCGCTGATCCGGATGCCGGTTTGAAGGGCTTTTTGCACCTGCAACTCACGCATGATAAGCCGTTCCAGCACCTGGCTTTCCAGCAGGTCCATGGGCGGCATGCCTTCCCCGCTGGCGCGGATTCGTTCAACGATACCTTCAATAGCCAGGTCCAGTTCGCTACGCAAAATGACATCCTCGTCCACCAGCGCAATGATGGAATCGATGCGCTCATAATTGCCGACATCCAGTTGCGCTTTGAGGCCGGCGCCAGGCATCACGCCAAGCACGACAAAGGTCAGCACAATCAGGACCGTTGTCATGACACGGGGAAGGGAACAATTGAACATCAGGTCATTCTCCAAGAAACAGTTACCGGAGTTTTGTTACCGGTGGGTACGTAAGCGACCATTTTACACCATCCACCGAGCGGGAGCGCGCCTATACAGATTCGTCGCGTGGGTAATTTACTGTCCACCCTACGGGAATAAATCCTGAGCGCGGGTTCCCAGGCTGGCGAGGCCTTTGAGGTTGAGTTCAAAGTAAATGCCGTCGCGATGATCGCCTTCACGGTTTTTCAAATAACGGCGTAGTACAGTGCGAACGGCCCAGCAACAGCTTTCGTATTCGACGCCGCCCTGAATTTCGAGCACATCGTTGTCTGCGAAGGAATAGTTAAGGTGTGAAAGTACTCTCCAGCGCTCGTTAATGGGCCAGAAAAAACGAAAATCAAACTGGTCCAGACGGTCGCGGCGGAACCGGTATTCAAATCCAATACGCGCACCTTTTTTGCCGGACCAGCGCATTCCAACACTGCCGACATCAACCCGGTTCTCTTCCCAGTCGTATTGCAGGCCGGCAATGGTTGTCAATCGATTGAATGGCTGCCAGGCAAGTTCTGCAATAAAGGGTGATACGTTGTCATCCACCTCAGGCTGGTTTTCCAGCTGAACCTTCTGCGGGCTAAAGTAGAAGATCTGCCCAAAACTCAAGCGCCACTGTTCCCGCCCGCTGTTGCTGTTGAATGTCCGGGTTGTCAGCGCAATCGAGAGTTGATTGGTGTCACCCTGCCGGTCAGCGCCGGCAAAGCGATTGGTGTTGAATAACTGGCTGAATCCGAATGTGAACTCGCCGGTATCGAAATTCGGTAAATCATCCTGGTTTTCAAAGGGCACATAGAGGTAGTACAAACGCGGCTCAAGTGTTTGATTATTTCCTTTCCTGGTGATGCGGTCGAAATAGAGACCTGCATCCAGGTTGGCAATGGCAGTGCCCCGGTCGGGTGAGGAATCCCGGGCCGAATTGCCATCATCCACAGCCCGGTCCAGATCGTAACTTGTATAGCGATAGCCCACGCTTGGTTTGAAGAATCCCCAGGCGGAAAAGTGTTCCCAATAAATCTTCGGAAAGATGTCGAATCGCGCGCCTGTCGTGCCGAAATCCCGATCAAAATAAACCAGTTTGGAGTCCAATCCGAATGACAAGCCACTATTGAACAGTGGCACGTCCGTCCAGAAAGCCAATCTTGGAACACGCCGATAAGGCTCATTTTGAGGTTTGATGCTGTCATCGATGATCTGAAAATCATCGGCCAGCATCTCAAAATTCCAATAACGCCCTACGCCGGTCACCACCATGCTGCTGCGCAGAAACTGCGTTGACGTCTGGAAAAGGCTGGAACCGAAATCCAGAAAATACTGCTGGTCGCTTACCCGTTCCAGCACCAGCGCGGTTCGCCAGCGCTTGAACGGCCTGGCGCGGTGTTGGAACCGGTAATGATAGCGGTGCTCACCGGTTTTTTTGTCATCCGGCAGGTAATCAAAATCCATGAAGCCACGAGTTTTCGAGGTCAAAAACCGGTATTCAGCCGCCAGCACGAAACCACGATTGGTGATGTATCGTGGCTCGATTGTCGCATCGTGATTGGGGGCGATGTTCCAGTAGTATGGAATTCCAAATTCGAAACCATTATCGCTTGTATTGGCGAAACCGGGGTACAGGAAACCGGACTTGCGGCGGTCATCAATCGGAAACGTGAACCAGGGAGTATAGAGAATCGGTATGCCTTTGAATGTCAGTTTCGCCCCGCGTGCGATGCCATATCCTTCCTCGTGTTTCAATTCCAATTCCCTGGCCGAGAGTTCCCAGTCCGGCTTTTCACCCGGGCAGGTGGTGTACACAATATGATGCAACTGTGAGGTGTGGCCGCCGCTGAGTTCGATTGATTCAGCCGTCCCGTTGGCGCTGGAGCCGGTCAGACCGTAATCGATCAGGGTAAAACTTCCCGATTCATTCTCAAAATTATAGTGTGCCTGCTGACCATTCACCCAGACCTGCTGATCGGTGTAAGCGACGGCGCCTGGCAGGGTGATTTCCTTGGTTTTTGAGTTATAAATCAGATGTTCCGTGGACAGGTACTGGTCGGCACGGTACATCTCTACGTGGCCTCTGACCTCGGCCAGTCCTTCGTTACGGGCATCCAATTCCATGGCATACAAAATAATCGGAGCGGCACTGCGGTCCGGTGCCGAGGGTACAACCGGCCCGATTGCCGGTTTGGGGCATGACAATGCAACAGAATCCGACGACTCCTGTGCCGCTGCAACGGAACAGAAAAGCATCAGGCTTAAACAAGCCGGTACTGCAATGTTTTTTCTACAGTATGGATATTTTAAAGAAGGCAAATGTCGCTGCCCTTTGTGTCGTGGGTGGCTTCTGAAAGTACCATTAACAGGCTTAACACGCCCTGAACTGAGCGCTACGTTGTCACAGATTCTCACTGGTCGCAAGGCTGCTCAAGCCAGGCTGTCCGTTCTTCCGCTCCAAGCCCAGCGCGATCAGCAGCTAATTGATGAAATCGCAGAAGGTTTCCTTCGGCAGATTCATATAGTTTTTCAAACGCACAACGACCCCCGCGATAAAAATTCATCAAGGCCAGACGGGCATTGTTGAGTTTCGGAGAAAACCAGGATTGATAATGGTCTACCCCGTTCCAGTATTCATTGACGAGCGTCAGGTACTGCGTTTCCATTGCAGTGAACGTGTTTTCTTTTTGTACTCTCATTTCTTCATTGCTGCTGCCGGCGCCGTAGATCCCGTCCAGTGTATCTCTTGTTTTTTGTAGCAAGGTATTGAATTGAACCGAAGCTGCATTCCTGGACTGCCAGCGTAACAGCCTGTCATCACGTCCGCTCGATTGCAGCCATGTTCTGACGCCCATTTCCTCGATAAAACCGGCGTAGGCTTCACTGAAAGCAGTATCGCCTTTTACATACAATTGCTGGTGCGCCAGTTCATGGAAAATCAAAGCCGCCAGTTGTTCATCCGGGTATTGCAGCATGGTATCGAGCAGGGGATCGCTGAACCACCCCAGTGTTGAGTACGCGATTACGGGTGATATTGAAACATCGAATGATTTTGCCTTCAGCTTATTCGCAAAGCGCCCGGCACTGCGCTGATCGAAGTAGCCTCTGTATGAAACGCAACCTGCAATGAAGAAACACCAGCGTTTGGCTTCGAGGGAAAATTCAGGCGCTGCCACAATATTCCAGGTAACCGCATGCCGCCCTGTCTGGACAAACTGGGTATAACTGTCGTTATCCGGCAGGCCAAGCCGATCGATAGCAAAATCACGAATATCCATGGCCAGATTCAGATCCTGTTTCAGGCCAGGGTCTGTTTTGTCATCTTTCAGTATTTCACTGATTTCCATCCGTTTGTTCATCAATGCCATGTGACCCGATACAGCTTGCGCGTACCAGGCAGGCCCGGCACAACCAGTCAGCAGTATAATCGGGAGCAACAACAAACGGCGCGAACAGAAGCGGGGACGGGGGTCAGAGAACCACTTCCCGCCACTTCGTAAAAGAAAAAAGAAACAACTCGTTCGGAAAATGGTTCTCTGACCCCGATTCGTTGATATCATTTGCATCAAGTTACCAGGCCAAAGCATATGAGCAGAATAAACAAGACAGATGAAGAATGGAAAGCCCTTTTAACCCAGGAGCAATACCGGGTAAGCAGAGAATCCGGTACCGAAGCACCTTTCAGTGGTGAGTATGACCAAACTCTGGATGAGGGGCAGTATCATTGTGTTTGTTGCAACCATCCCCTGTTTGGTTCAGAAAGCAAGTTCATCGCCGGTTGCGGTTGGCCCAGTTTTCACTCGGAATTAACCGAAGCCAATATTGTTCAACGTCCTGACACGGGTCTTGGCATGAGCCGGATTGAATTGCTGTGCAAAAACTGCGATGCGCATCTCGGCCATATTTTCCCCGATGGGCCACCGCCAACCGGCATGAGATACTGCATCAATTCGGCATCACTGCGGTTTGAGCTAAATGAATAGTAAGGGTCTTCAACCCTTTCACCTGGCAATTCCTGTCGATGATTTGGCCGAGGCCAGGGCCTTCTACGGTGGTCTGCTGGGTTGCACCGAGGGGCGTAGCAGTAAACTTTGGGTTGACTTCAATTTCTTCGGCCACCAGTTGGTTGTGCATCTCGACACCCGGGATGACAGAAAATCGACGGCGTTGAAGAACCCCGTCGATGGGCATGGCGTACCGGTGCCACATTTTGGCCTGGTTATGAGTATGGACGACTGGGAAGCATTTCGCGATCGCTTGCATGCCGCTGCGGTTACATTCGTGATTGAACCAACCATCCGCTTCAAGGGGAAGGCCGGGGAGCAGGCAACCCTGTTTTTCCGTGATCCGGCAGGCAACAACCTCGAAATCAAGGCATTCGCCGATCCGGACCGCTTGTTTGCGAAATGATCATTCACAGTTGATCCGAAAAGTGATAATCTGCGCCAAATTTTGTTCAAGCCTTGCGCTCCCGGGCGTGATTTACTGGAGAATAACTTGTTTCAAAAAACCCTTGTTTACCCCGCCATTGTCCTGGGTCTGTTTCTGACTGGAACGCTTCATGCGCAAGAAGATTCAGCAGATGAAGATGCTGAAAAAAAGGAAAGAGCAAAGTGGTCTGTGTCCCAGGCTGAGGGTTATACCGATACCGTAGTGATTGACACTGATGAGACCACCTGGTCTGAGATCACCGTCAGTCCCGACGGCAAAACAATGGTGTTTGACATGCTGGGCGATCTATACAGCGTATCCCTGGCAGGCGGTGAAGCCACCGCATTGACCGATGGAATTGAATGGAATTACCAGCCACGTTTCAGCCCGGATGGCTCATTAATTGCGTTCATCAGTGATCGCTCCGGTGGCGACAATTTGTGGATCATGGATGCAAATGGCGGCAATCCGCATGCAGTCAGTGATGAATCCGATCACATCATCCATACGCCAAACTGGAGTCCCGATGGACAATATCTTGCTGCCCGCAAGAGTTTTACTTCGACGCGCTCCATTGCGGCCGGTGAAATCTGGATGTTTCACGCAGCCGGCGGCAAGGGCGTTCCACTGGTCAAGAGGCCGTTGGGTGTTAAAGACCAAAAGAACATCTCAGAACCTGCCTGGTCTCCTGATGGACGCTATGTTTATTACAGCCAGGACATGTGGCCGGGTGAGCAATGGGAATACAACAAAGACAGCACGGTTGGCATTTTTGCCATTCAGAGGCTGGAACTCGAAACCGGCGAAACCGAGACCATCATTAAGGGGCCGGGTGGGGCGATCCGGCCGACACCGTCGCCGGATGGAAAAAAGCTGGCCTATGTCAGCCGCAAACCCGGTTTGACCAGTATCCTGATGCTGAAAGACCTGAAATCCGGTGAGCAAACCATGATTTTTGAAGGCCTTGATCGTGACTTGCAGGAAACCAACGGCACGATGGGAAACACGCCGGCAATTGCCTGGACGCCTGACGGCAAATCCATCGTGTTCTGGTCCGGCGGAGGCTTTCACCGGATCGACATTAGCAGCGGCCAGGTGAACGACATACCGGTACACATTGAAGCCGTAAAAAAGGTTCGCCCGGCCCTGCGTTTTCCGGTAGAGGTCGCGCCGGACTCGTTTCGTATCAGCATGGTGCGCTGGCCCCAGCTTACACCGGACGGAAAGAAAATTGTTTTCCAGGCACTGGGCCGGATCTGGGTTCGCGACCAGGCTTCAGGTGAACAAAAACCTTTGAGCCGCGAAGCGGATCGCCTCGAGTACTACCCGGCCTTATCCGCCGATGGCAAACGCGTAGCCTTTGTCACCTGGGACGACGAGAAACTGGGTTCGGTGAGGACAATTTCCCTGTCAGGCCGACAAGAGAAAGTGATCACAAGGGAGCCGGGGCACTACATCGAGCCCGCCTGGTCACCCGATGGAAAACGACTGACCTTCCGCAAAATAAGCGGTGGCTACCTGCTGTCGCCCATGTGGAGCATGCGACCTGGAATCTACGTGAGCGACGTGAATGGCGGCACACCGCGGCGAATCCTGAGCGAAGGTTCAGCGCCCCATTTCGGTGGCGGCAATGACCGTATTTTTTACCTTGGCTACAGTGGTGACCTGGAAACGGAGCTGGATCTGCACAGTGTCAATCTGGATGGCAAGGATCAACGTTCGCATCTGCACGCAGCCAAAGCCACCACATTTCGTGTTTCGCCGGATGGCCAATGGGTTGCGTTCAGTTACCAGTTCAACACCTATGTAGCACCATTTTTCGCCACCGGTGGCCAGGTTGACATCAAGGCAAAAAGTAAATTATTCCCTGTTCGCCAGATATCCGCACGTTCGGGTGAATTTCTTTCCTGGAGCGCCGACAGCTCCGGGCTGAGCTGGTCGCAGGGGCCGGTTTTTTATCAGCGCGATCTGGCAGATGCCTTTGCCTTTTTGGCAGGGGCTCCGGATGAGCTTCCGGAACCCGTCACTGAAGGCACGGATCTTGGCTTTAAGCATTCATACGACCAACCGGACGGCATGATTGCACTGCTTGGCGGCCGGGTTGTGACCATGCGTGACGCTGACTCAATACAGGAGATCATCGAAGACGGCGTGGTGCTGATCAAAGGCAATCGCATCATCGCAGTGGGACCCCGCAGTGAAGTGGAAATTCCCAAAGATGCACAGGTGGTTGATGTAGCCGGCAAGACCGTCCTGCCGGGCTTGATTGATGTCCATGCACACGGCGGGTTTGCTACCGACGAAATCCTGCCGAATCAAAACTGGATGCAGTACTCAAACCTGAGCTTTGGTGTCACCACCATTCATGACCCCTCCAACGATACCTCTGAAGTTTTTGCTGCCGCCGATCTGCAGAAGGCTGGCCTGGCGGTTGCACCGAGGATATTTTCAACCGGCAGGATTCTTTATGGCGCACACTTTCCGGGCTATACAGTAAAAATCAATAGCATTGAGGACGCATCTTTCCACATCCGGCGGATCAAGGATTCCGGTGGCATCTCGGTCAAGAGCTACAATCAGCCACGCCGGGACCAGCGGCAACAGATCATCGCAGCTGCGGCAGACCTGGGCATGATGGTGGTGCCTGAGGGCGGCGCCAAGTATCAACATAATATGACCATGGTCATCGATGGTCACACCGGTATTGAACATTCGCTGCCGATCAAGGATGTTTATGAAGATACTTTCCAGTTATGGTCACAAACCGGCACAGGATACACACCAACATTTGGTGTAGCTTATGGCGGGCTCTCAGGCGAAACATACTGGTATGACCGCAGCAATGTCTGGGAAAATGAGCGCCTGGCGGCATTCACTCCACGTTCCATTGTGGAGCCTGCATCAATCAGGCGAACCACGGCGCCGGACAGTCACTATAACCACATCGGTGTCGCCGCCACGGCATATCAATTGCGCAAGCGGGGTGTGAGCGTGCACATCGGCGCGCACGGCCAACGCGAGGGCCTGGCAGCGCACTGGGAAATGTGGATGATGGTGCAAGGTGGCTTCAGCCCCTGGGAGGCCTGGCGGGGCGCCAGCATTGACGGTGCGCGGTATTTGGGCATGGACAATGATCTCGGTTCCCTGGAGCCGGGCAAACTGGCCGATATGGTCATTGTTGACGGCAATCCGCTGGATAACATCCGCAATTCCGGCAATGTCAGTATGACCATGGCCAACGGGCGGTTGTATGAGTCTGCTACCATGAACCAATTGTTGCCCACAGCCCAATCACGCAGAGCTTTCTTTTTTGAACTGCCCGGCGGAGACACCTGGCAACCGGCAGCTTTTGAGGCTTATCAGCGCAAGGCCGAAAGACATCACTGGGTGCACTGATTCTATGATCGGGCAGGCTGTCGCATGATTAAGGTATTTGAAAACTTTGACTTCAGCCGCGTGGGGCAAATGCAGTCCCTGCTGGAGTCTCACGACATCAAGACCTTCCTCAAGAACCAATATGGCTCTTCAGTCATGGGCGAGGTGCCTTTCGTGGAGGTCGTTCCCGAACTTTATATCCTGGAGGAAAAAGATCTGGCACGGGCAAAGCAATTGCTGGAGCTTGATTTGCCGGTGGACGAACCGGATGAAGACTGGGTTTGCGCCGGATGTGGTGTCGAAGTTGAGGGAACCTTCGCCCGATGCTGGAAGTGTGACACGGCAAAGGATGTCTCGGAATAAATTCCAGCTCCCCGGCCCCTCAGGCTAGTACGTCAAGGCAGAATGCGAATGACAAAGAACAGCGCAGTGAAGCGGAAGTGCTTGGCTCTTTTCAGGACAATCGGGCTGTCGGGAACAGCCGATTAACGCACAGGGACGTCTTGAGTGTGTCCTGAAGAGAGCCAAGCGCTTCCGCTTTACGCAACAACCTGTTCCAACATCAGGTTTTTACACATTCACTAATACGGTTACACCTGGCCGGTTGGATTCGAGGAAACCTCATTACCTCTACCACGGTACTTGATCAATGCCAGATAGACGGGAACAGAAACCAGGAACATGAATGCAGCACCCAGAGCGCTGTCAGGTGATGATACCGTCATGAAAATGCTCACCACGGCCCAGCCAAGGATACCAACGATGGTGGTGAATGGATGCCCCCAGGCCATGTATGGGCGTTTCGCTTCGGGCTCGGTCTTTCTCAGAATGATTACGCCTATCAACAGCGCCAGGTAGATAAAAATGAAGAAAAGAACATTGAGCTTGAGCAAGAATTCAAAACCACCGGACAGGAGCAGTATCACTGCCAGCATCCAGGTCAGCATGACCGCGAACACCGGGTTGCCGCCTTGCCCCAGGTTGGAAGCGCGCTGAGTACCAAAACCGTCGCTGGAGAGTGCGTGCAGAATACGCGGGGCCTGGAGGAAATTGAGATTCTGGTGTGCCAGAAGGATCAATATCGCGACAACGATAACCACGGTTGCTGCGCCCTGGCCAAAAACCAGTTCCAGGGCGCCGGCCAGCGCCAGTTCATGGCCGGCGAGAGACTGTAATGGAACGCTGTATGCCAGCGCGGCATTGAGTGCCACGTATAAAACCAGGACTATCGCGAGGCTCTTGACACAGGCCCTTGCCACCACACCACCACCCCCCTTGATTTCGCTTCCAAAATAGGAGGCGCCAATCCAGCCGTCGTAGGTAAATATAATGGCTGCCGCCACCAGCCCGTAGTCGCTAAGCCCCACGGAAGTCTGAGCGACTGATTCGACGGCAACATCAACCGGACCTCCCACCACCAGGGCAATTGAAAAACCAATCACCGTGACGCCCATTCCCAGGGCCGCTACCTGTTGGATACCCGCTCCCAGGCGAACGCTGAATAACTGCAGGGTGGCGAAAAGGGTAATGATTACTATGGCCAGAGAGGTTTGCCAGTTCGTGATGGCAGGCATCAGTAAAGTAATATATTCAACCAGCACAGCAACCTTGAGCGCGAGCGTTGCCGAGAAACTCATCCAGTCTGTCCAGCCAATCAGGAACCCCGGATAAGGGCCATATGCGCGCTTGACCAGCACGTAGGTTCCACCCGAGCGTGGGGTGATACCGATCAGTTCTGCCACCACGCCAATGCTCATCAGCGCGAACAAACCCCCCACTACCCACAGGCCCACATAAACCAGGGGATCGGAGAACACGGCCGTGATCTCACCAGGCGTGCGTAAAATACCGAGCCCGATAATGCCGCCGATGCAGGCGCTGAAAGCAAACCCACTGCCAAGAACACGTTTGAGTTCGTTTTGCCGGTTTTTATTTTTCATTGGCGATATCCTTTCACATGAGTTTCGTGACGATAATATTGAGCTGATAAACCGGCCCGGTTTTGATCAAGATTTATTCAGGCGCACTTAGCGATCCTCCCCGCGCAGGCGCTGAACTTCTTCCTGCAGTCTGGCTGCCGTGACCTCGTTTGCCGGGATCGGAGAACCGATTCTCAGTTCGATATTGGCCCACAATTTGTAGGGTCTTCGTTTGAGTAAGGGGTCGCGGCGGCTGAACAGGGAACCCCACAGATGGCACAGGGCGACCGGTACGACGGCTACGGGTTTTTCACTGATTATTTTGTCGATACCTGCCTTGAATGGCTGGATGTT
>SMVB01180404.1_pt1 | contig 15892 bp, 19 predicted proteins | sample 2456461 | NCBI WGS metagenome assembly SMVB01 (sample SAMN11095934, study PRJNA526329) | marine sediment metagenome | biome: Marine sediment; feature: Surficial sediment; material: Deep marine sediment; isolation source: Hadal surficial sediment | place: Pacific Ocean | collected 2014-05 | depth... | reverse complement strand
GGGGGAAAGCAGGCCGAGGGCTACGAGTTCGTCGATCGAGCCGTAGTCGTCCACGCCGTCGCCATCGGCGTCCGTCGCACGAAAAAATTCGAGGGCGTCCGTGATGTGCCCGATCGTGGTGATGGCTTCCGAGCGTTGGAACATCGCACGCCCCGGTTGCACAGCCGGGAGCAGGAGCCCCACCACGATAGCTATGATGGCGATCACGACGAGCAACTCGACCAGCGTGAAGCCACTTTCGCGGCGGGCGGTGGGTCGGGGATAGATTCTCATGGCAGACCCTCCAGGTCCGTGCCCTCTCCGTCCCCCGCTTCAGTCTACCCGAAACCCAATGCTGCCCGAGCCCCTAATCCCCATTATTCATGAACTCCCTACCGCGAACGCCCAAAACACTGAATCGCCCCGGCCTTCTCTTCAGACGGTCTGGCTGAAGACCCTGGCCTCGCCCTCCTGGTCCTCGTCGAGGTAGGCGTCGAAGGCCATCGCGACGTTGCGCAGGAAGATGCGACCCATGGGTGTCGCGTGAACGTCACCGGAAGGGGATAGATCGACGAGGTCTGGGCTGACCGACCGACCGCCTACCTTTCGATCACGGTGCCCGATTTCCCGAAGTTCTACATGCTGAACGGACCGAATGGACCGGTCGGCAATTTCTCGTTGATCGAGGTCGCCGAGCTGAATCCGACCCGTCCCCGCGCTATTCGGGCTGCAGTCCGTTCAATCGATCGACCGCGTCGACATAGTCCTCGACGAGGTGGGTGATGAGGTCGCGAACCGACTGGACCTCATTCATCATGCCGACGACCTGGCCGACCGGACTGAAGGCGACGGCCTGGGATGCGGGGGACGATGCGTATCGACTCGTGCGTACGATGGCATCCATGCTCACCATGTTCTGGAGCGGCATGCCGAGCGGGTCGGGCGTGTCCTCCGCCGCCCAGGCTTCCGTCCAGTCGTTGCGCAGCATTCGACAGGGCTTGCCGGTAAAAGATCGTGAGCGGACGGTGTCCTGGCTCGTCGCCTGCAGGTAGGAAGCCATCTGTGGGGGTGGGCAATCGGCCTCCTGGACGGTGAGCCAGAGCGATCCCGTCCAGATGCCCTCGGCTCCCATGGCGAGTGCGGCAGCCATCTGGGCACCGGTCGCGATTCCGCCCGCGGCGAGCACGGGAACGGGCGTGACCGCTGCAATGATCTGCGGCCACAGGACCATGCTTCCGATCTCGCCGGTATGGCCCCCACCCTCGGTTCCCTGAGCGATGATGAAGTCGAGCCCCGCCTGCTTGTGTGCGACGGCCTGGTGGACCTTGCCGCAGAGCGCGCCGACGACTCTCCCGCTCGCCTGGACTCGTTCCACGACTTCCGGCGGCGGGGTGCCCAACGCATTCGCGATCATCGTGACCTTGTCATGCTTCAGGGCGACATCGAGCTGAGGCGTCGCGGTCGCCAGGCTCAATCCGAGCAGCTCGTGATGGCGCTCTTCCGGGGGTACGTCCGGAATCCCGTGGTCGGCCAGCAACTTGGCGGCAAACTCACGATGTTCGCTTGGGATTGCTGCACGGAGCTGTTCTTCGAGTTTTGACGGATCGAGCTCGCCCATGCCCTCGTATTTCTGTGGAATCACGAGATCGACGCCGTACGGGTTATCGCCGACGTGTTCATCGATCCACTGACATTCGATCTCGAGCTGCTCGGGCGAGAAGCCGACTGCACCGAGGACCCCGAAGCCACCGGCATTGCTGACGGCGGCGACCACGTCGCGACAATGGCTGAAGGCAAAGATCGGGAACTCGATCCCCAGTCGTCGGCAAAATTCAGTCTGCATCGTCAGGTTCTCCCTACCTAGTGAATTGGCCGAGACTCGCGGCCTGGTCGAATCGGGGCTTCCAGCCGGCACGCTCGAGTTTGCGGATGTCGACCGCGTGACCGAAGCGCATCAAATCGAAGAGTTCCGCCGGCGCGAAGGGGATCCCGAGTCGCTCGGGCAGCGGGTCGAGCATCGCGGTGCTCACGGGAAGGACCGGGAAGCTGCTGTGTCCGGTTGCGCGTATGGCATCCTGCCAATGGATCACTCCAGCGGAAGCAACAGTATAAAGCCCCGCGAGTTCCCGGTGGGCGGCGAATGCGAGAGCCGAGACGGCATCCTCGAGATGTAGTAGCTGAATTGGGGGATCGAAGCCGATCAGGGCCGGAATCGGATCGTGGCAGAGGAGGTTTGCGAGGGGGCCGCGTGCGCCCGATCCGACGAGCTGTTGCAACCGCATGATGGCCACGTTCACGTGGGGCATTTCGCTTGAGCGTTCGCCCCAGGAACGGGAGACGAAAGAATCCGTGATGAGCGAGCATGTAGGTGGGTCGTCCCGCTTCCCGCTGGATGCCGTGTTGGATGATGCCCCCGTCGACGGGCATCATGCCGACATGGTTCGAGACGAGGAGTGCTCCACCGTCTTCGGGCACGTGTTCGAGTCCATCCCATTCGACTCGAAACCAGTTTCGATAGAGCGTGTCGAAGAGGCCGTTCTCCAGAGTCAGATCGAGATCGCGACCCCAGCGGTCGAGATTGACGTCGGCGAGTTCGGCTTCCCGTGTCATTCGACGTCCTGATCGATTGCGATCCGTCGACCGGAGATCTGTTCGATCGACAGGCCCACGTAGCGATGTTTCTCAGCCCGCGCCCAGGGCCGCAGAGGAACATCGGCCATGCTCTCGACACCGGAGCGATCCATCAATTTGCCTGTCACGACGACGCTCCAACCCGTGTGTTCGAGGCCGTCGACCTGGCTCAGCACGAAGGAGGTAGGCGAGCCGACCTGGGCCGCCTCGAGGATCTGCCCCTCACCGGTTCGGATGATCAGCCAGCCCTCGTGCAGCGCGAAATTGACCGGGCGGAGAATCGGTGCGTCCACGCCGGGGAGCGCCAGGATCCCCACGCCACCCGCCCCGAGGAGCCGCTCGCAATCGGGAATCGGGAGGTTTTCCATGCCGTATTCGATTTCGTTGCTCATTCGCTCTCGGGTCCGATTCCCTGGGATACACTGATTCTAGCCAGTTCTACCTGCACTGACTGCCTGGGAGCGAGCTGCGCCGATTCGATGCAGTTGCGGCATGAGGTCTCGCCTCCGGTCATGACGCCTCAATTCGAAGTGTGAGAGGCGCGTAGATACAGGGGTGTTGGCACACAACGTGCTTTGTGTTGGGGCGGAGGAAATCCGTACATGACCCCGAGCAGCCCCGAAATTTGCGTCTCGAATGTGATGACGAGCCATGTCCGAACGGCCGAGCCGAGCCTGGGACTGCCCGAGATCTGGCGGATCCTGATGGACGAGGGGTGTCACCACATTCCCATCCTCGAGGACGGGCAGCTGATTGGCATGGTCAGTACCCGAGACCTCGTCGACGTGGCCCGTGAGGGCGGTGCGCAGACGCGTACCTCGAATCTGTATGAGGCGGGCTGCGCCCGCGAAATCATGAGTACCGATTTGCAGACAATCTACATGGGCGATTCGGTCGATCTCGCGATCGATCGAATCGGGCGCGGTGATATTCACGCGCTACTCGTTCTCGACGACGACGAGAAGCTCGTCGGTATCGTGACCAACCACGACCTTCTCCACTACCTGATCGACTGACCGGACCGGCCGACGGGGGACGCCGGCCGAATCGCTCATCACCCGAAGAGGAAAGCATGAAGAAGAACGAATCGATCCAGAAAATCCTGTCGCGCGAGATCGTCACGATTCATACCGGCCAGAAGTTGAGCGACGTTCGAAAGCTCCTCGTGGAGAATTCCTTTCATCATCTGCCGGTCGTGTCCGGAAAGAAACTGATCGGATTGATCTCGGCCTCCGATGTTCTCGGGATCAGTGTCGAAGGGGTCGGATCGGACGAGCGTTCGATGGATGCGTACCTCGATCACCAGTTCTCGATCGAGCAGATCATGCAGACGGATCTCAAGACGCTGACCCCCAAATCGACCGTGGCGGATGCTGCGGAGACCCTCTCGGATGGGACCTTCCACGCCGCGCCGGTCGTGGACGATGGCGGGGATCTGGTCGGGCTCGTGACCTCGACCGACCTGATTCGCTACCTGCGGGCGCTCTACTAATCGGGTGCGGTCCGCGCGCCCGGACAGGAGAGCCTGCCCGGGAGCGAGTTCATTCGTCGGCCGGGATGCCCACGGTCTGGCTATCTCGGCCCGATCGAAGAACTTTCCCGGGACGTTTGCCCGTGAGTTCGCCAGAATGCACGATCTCGACACCCCCGACGATCACCGACTCGACGCCCTCGGCCTCGGCGTAGATTCGCGAGGCCCCGCCTGGTAGATCGGCGCGGCTTTCGATCGCGCCTCGCCGCACTCGGTCCGCATCGAAGATCACGAGATCGGCGGCCGCGCCCTCGCGGATCTCGCCGCGATCCGTGAGACCGTAGAGCTGTGCCGGGATCTGTGCGAGCTGCTGCACCGCTTGCTCGAGAGTCATGACGCCGCGTTCGCGTACGCCCTCGGCAAGCAGGTTCGTCGCGTATGCGAAGGCGGTGCCCATGTCGAGATGTGCGCCCGCATCGGAAGCGCCGACAACGACGCGATCGTCGAGCAGGACCTCGCCCCGCAGCTTCCAGCTCGCCTCGTCGGAGCCTACTCGTACCGGAACGAAGAGTGTCTCGAGCTCATCGGCGAGGGCGATGTCGAGCAGCGCGTCGACGGGGTCCAGACCGCGCGCTCGTGCCACGTCGCCCACGGTCTGCCCCGCGAGTCCCTCGTTGGCCGCCCGAAAAGTGCGGGCGATTTCCGTCCTCGCGAAATCGACGTAGTCGCCGATCGGACCCTCGAGCGCTGCGCCAACGTCGGCCTTGATCTGGATTCGCCGGTGTGGGTCGGCGAGGGCTCGCTTTCTCTCCTCGAGCGGCATCGCCATGATCTCGCGAAAGCCCGGTAGACCCCCAAAAAAGAAGGGACTTACGAAGTCGACGTAGAACTCCATGGCATGCGGCACGGAAAGCGGGACGATCCTCGCACCGCGCTCAGCCGCGCGATCTGAAAGCCCGAGCTGTCCCAGATAGTCGTCGGGGCGCGCAGCATTCACGATCAAGACATTCCAGTTGATCGGGCGTCCGGCTTCCAGCGACATGCGAGTCATGAGTTCACCCGTCACCTCGAAGTCGGCCAGGTTCGGTGCGAACTCGAGGGTGGTACCGGGGTGATCGCGCACGACGCGACAGAGTGCGAGAAGCTCTTCGTCGCTCGCATGGTAGGAGGGGACGAAGTTCCCCTCCCAATCTTGATGTGCAGTCGTGCGACCGCTCGACAAGCCGAGCCCCCCGGCGCGTAGACATTCAGCGAGCAGGGATGCCATGGCCTCGATCTGTTTGGGGGTCGCTTGCTCGCTGGCTGCGGCCTCGCCCATGACAACGCACCGCAGCGCAGAATGACCGACCAGGAAGCCCGCATTGATCGCAAGTCCCTGGTCGATGCCGTCGAGGTAGTCGCCGTAGGATCGCCATCCCCACTCGGGGCCAGCCTCGAGTGCGTCGAGTGGCATGCCTTCGACGCGTGCGAGCATGCGCCGGATATAGGCGCCGCCGTCGTCCCCCAGTGGTGCGATCGTGAATCCGCAATTGCCACCGATGATCGTCGTCACGCCGTGGAAGCAGGACGGCGTCGCCGCTGGATCCCAGAGAAGCTGCGCATCGTAGTGCGTGTGGATATCGACGAAGCCGGGCGCGACGATGGCGCCGTTCGCATCGATGCTCTCACGGGCGGGTTCGTCGATCCGTCCGAGCGCGACGATGCGCCCGTCGCGGATCGCGACGTCGGCCCCGCGCCGGGGGGCCCCCGTTCCGTCAATGACGACACCCCCGCGGATCACCTGATCGAGCATCTGGACCTCCATGGACTCCGAAGCGGGTCGCGATCGCAGCTGAGTAACGCGCGGGCGAGATCTCCGGTTCGCACCCTATGGGTATTAGCCGAGATTCCAGACCGCAGGCAAGTCGCATTCCACACGCGACGATCGAGACAGAATGCCGCCGAGACCGAGGAGAATGACCTCTCGAACCCGGCGGTCAGGTATCCTTCGGGCATGGGCAAACAGAAACGGACTCGCGAGACATCGGCTCGGCCGTCCGCACCCCGCAAGAAGCCCAGCCAGAGCCGCTCTCAAGCGACGGTCGACGCCATCATCGAGGCTTGTCTCCAGATACTCGAGGAGGGCGGTGCCGATCGGATTACGACGAATAGCATCTCCGAGCGGTCGGGCGTCGCGAAGGGTTCGCTCTATCAGTATTTCCCGGACAAGGATGCAATCGTCGCCGCGGCATTCGATCGAGTCGTGTCTCTCGAGATCGAAGCCCACCAGGCGAGTGTGGTGGATTGGGAGGAATTGTCCCTCGAGGACTCCATCGTCTTCCTGGTGGATCGGACGCTCGAGATCGACCACCGTCTCGTAAAGCTGCATCGGAAATTCTATCAGACTTATCATCGTAGCTTCGATATCGGTACGGAATGGCAACAGCGAACGGCGGGCACGGATCTCGTCGTCGGTGCGGTTCGTGATCGCCTGGCATCGCATAGTGATCGGCTCCGAACCCGGAATCTGGATACTGCGGCGTTCATGTTGACGCGGGGTCTTCGTGGATTGGTTTCGAAGGTGATCGAAGAACGCCCCGAGCATCTGACGTCGAGCGAGCTGCGGGAGGAACTCATTTGCCTGTTCCAGGGCTACTTGATCAAGCCGGATTCCGATTGATCTGGATCGCAGCGGGTTGCATGGATTCCAGGCTGGAATGCGACGCGCTTCAGCGATATTTCCAATTCACGAGGAGTTTCAGGAGGTTCCAGCACAGCTTTCCTCTACAGAATGCGACTTGCCCGGACTTTGTGATGTTGGCTAATCGAACGTGAAGACGGAGGAATCAAAATGAGTGGACCTGTAGCGAGCGAACTCTGCATTTCGGCGGACTCCCATATTACGGAGCCGCCCGGAACCTATATCGATCGGATCGATCCCAAGTACCGGGATCGCGCACCGAGGCTGCAGCACGACGAGAATTTCGGCGACGTGATGGTCATCGATGGAGGGCAGTCGGTGGTGCCCTTCTATCTGATCGCTGCCGCGGGAGTACCCGACGGGACACTTCGAATGGATGGTGGACGGCGGTTCGAGGATCTGCACAAAGGGGGCTGGGATCCCGTCGCACGCCTGAGCGACCAGGATCTCGACGGAATCAGCGCCGAGGTCATCTACCCCTCGGTCGGAATGCTGCTCTGCAACCATCCTGACTTCGACTACAAGCAGGCCTGCTTTGACGCGTACAACCTGTGGATCGCTGAATTCTGCGAGACGAGTCCCGACCGGCTGATCGGCTTGGGGCAGACCGCCCTACGGACGGTCGAGGACGGCATCAAGGATCTCGAGAAGATCAAGGATCTTGGGCTGAAGGGCGTCATGCTCCCGGGCGTCCCGGCCCTCGAGGATTTCGACTCCGAGATCTACACGCCGTTCTGGGAGGCGGCGATGGACCTGGAGCTTCCGCTGTCCTTCCACATCCTCACGATGGGGGGAAGCGGAAATCTGATGGACATCCAGGTACGCGGCCCGAAGTTGAACAGCTTCATCGCGGTGATCCGCGGCTGCCAGGATATCATTGGCACGCTGATCCTCGGAGGGGTCTTCGAACGCCACCCCGATCTCAAAATGGTCTGTGTCGAAGCCGACGCCGGCTGGGCGCCTCACTATATGTACCGGATGGACCACGCGGTGAAGCGCCACGGCAGCTGGATGGGCGACGACGTCGTGCTGTCAAAGAAGCCAAGCGAATATTTCAAGGAGAATATCTACATTACGTTCCAGGACGACTGGGTCGCGTTCAAAATGATCGACATGATGAATCCGGAGCGCCTGTGCTGGGCCAACGATTTCCCGCATAGCGACGCGACGTGGCCGAACTCCCAGGCGATCCTGGCCGAGCACACGAAGGATCTCACCGAGCATCAGAAGGACAGAATTCTGCGTCGAAATACCGCGGAACTCTACGGATTGAATCTCTAGCATGTCAGAAGGTCATGTCGAAGGCGCGAGCGCCGGCGCGTCCGTCCGCTCGCGAGCCGCCCTTGACTTGCGACCCGCCCTTGAATAGTGGAGGCCTGATGGCGCACGAACTCGTGAATCCTGTACGGCCGCTTTTGGGGGCCTCGTGAGCGCACTCTTCAAGAGCAAACAGACCGGTGTGGTCCTGACCGGGGCCGATGACTATCCGATTCATCAGGTGGGCTTGCCGATTCGACACGTGGGTACGAGCGATCGGCATTTCTACGACCGCTATTACTTCACGGGGCACGGGTTTGGCGTGAAGGGTACGACGGACGGCCCTGGGGAGGACGGTGCGTTCCTGTCGTGTGGGTTCGGTCAATATCCGAACCTCGGCGTTCAGGATGCCTTCTTCTGCATCGTCGAGGGCCGAAAACATCGGGCCCTGCGAGCCTCGAGGCACCTCGACGATCGAATGAACACGGCGGTCGGTCCGATCCGGGTCGAAGTGATCGAGCCGCTGCGCCGGCTTCGAATCATCGTGGATGACAATTCATCGGGCGTCCGAGCCGATCTCGAATACACCGCCACGATTCCCGCCTATCTCGAGCCACGTCATTTCATTCGAGAGCATGCGCGGGTTCTGATCGATACCGAACGCTATTCGCAGGTCGGTCATTGGCGCGGCACGATCGAGACGCCGGACCGCGTATTGACCCTCGAACCGGAGACCTGGAACGCCTACCGGGACCATTCATGGGGGGTACGTCCGGTCGGAGAGCCAGAGCCAGGCGGGATCCGGGAGGATGACGGTCATCAGAGTCAGTTACGGCTTTCTGGCATGTGGAACTACTCCACCATGCAATTCGATGATTTTGCGATCCTCTACATGCTGCACGAGACGAATGAAGGCGTTCGCCACATGCAGGAAGGGGTTCGGATCTGGAAGGATCCGGACCGGGACATCGAAGAACTCGGTGAGCCGATCGTGCATCACGACTTCGTGTCAGGCACCCGCACGGTTGCGGGCTCGCTGATCGAGTTCCCCGAAGCGCCGGGTGGAGGCTTCGAGATCAAGGTCCTGCCCCTGAAGCGCTGTTATCTTTCCGTGGGTACCGGCTACGGCGTGGAAGACGATTGGCGCCACGGGAAATACATGGGGCCGGCGTGGTTCGATGTAATAGAGCGGAACCTCGACGATCTCGATTCGTGGGCGCATATGCTCTATGTCGAGAACCTGGCACGGTTCGAGATCATCGGCGGACGTTTCGGTAGTTCCGTGGGCCATGGATTTCACGAGACAGGCTGGATCGGCCCCTACGAGAAGCTGGGGTTCATGACGGACAAGGATGTCGCACCCTGACCAGACATTCGAGCGCAAAGTGTAAGAGGGGTGACAGATGGAAGAGGGAAAGCGAAATGAGTGATCCGCAGGGCGTTCGGCCGAAGCTAGGCGAGGCTTTCGATGATTGGGCGCCGGAGGGCGGCAAGGGTACGGTGCTGGATTGGAAATGGGTTCAAGAGCGCATGTACGGCGCGCGTAGTTATTGGGTCGTGACCACGCCGACGAGCGGCCCGCCCCACGCGATGCCCGTCTGGGGCGTATCCATCGATGATGTCTTCTACTTCAGTACGACCGGCAGCTCGAAAAAGGCACGGAATATCAAGCGGACCGGTGAAGCGACCGTCCATCTCGAGAGCGCGGACATGGTCGTGGTTGTCGAAGGCGTGGCAAGGCAGGAGACGGACGAGGCGCTGATCGAAGAGTTGGGGAGGGCTTTTCATCATAAATACGCCGTCGAAATCGTCGGCAAATTCCCGGACCAGGAAATGTTCTCGATCCGTCCGAAACGCGTGTTGGCCTGGCAGGGATTCCCCGAGCCCGAGTTCACGCGCACGATGACCCGCTTCGACTTGAGCTGAAGGTGTTGAAGGTGTCCGGCACTACTCGGACGCGCCCGGACCGATTCTGACTCAAGCCGACCCTTCGGAGGAACCCGCTGTCCATGAGCCCCAGCAATCCGACCGTGAATGAACTCGACGCCTGGGTCAGCGAAGACGGGGCTCGTATCTCCGGCAGAATCTTTTCGAGCCAGGAGATCTACGAGCTGGAGCGCGAGCTGATTTTCAAGAGATGTTGGCAATTCGTGGGCTGCGAGAGCCAGGTCCGTGCGCCGGGTGATTTCGTTCGCTCGCGACTCGGCGAACAAGACGTGATCGTCGTTCGCGATAAGCGCCAGCAGGTCCACGTCCTTGCCAATATCTGCCGTCATCGCGGCACGACGCTGTGCCGTGCGGATCGCGGCAAGACGGAGCGCTTCACCTGTACCTATCACGGATGGTCCTACGGCCTCGATGGCGCACTCAAGGGCATCCCCATGGAGCGGAAGCTCGATTGGAAGATCGACAAGTCGAAGCTCGGGCTGCTTCCGGCAAAGGTCGAGACCTACCAGGGTCTCATCTTTGCGACCTTCGATCATGCGGCCGAACCACTGGCCGACTCTCTCGGGGATTCCCGCTTCTATTTGGACACGTTGCTCGATCGCCGCGAGGAAAATCTGATTTTGATCGGCGGGCCGCACAAGTGGGAACTCGAGGGGAATTGGAAGTCCGCGGCCGAGAACATGACCGGGGACTTCTATCACGTGAACGACTCGCATGCGTCCATGATGTCGCTCTATCCCGGACTGGCAGACAGCATCAACATGATGTGTGACGACGAGCTCGCATCTTTCGTTGTCATGCCGCAGGGACATGCGCTGAATACCTTCATCGTGCCGGAGGGGACGCCCGCAGACTACATGCTGCCGATCGAGCCACGCTGGCTCGAGGATCCCGTCGTTCTCGAATATTTCCGCAGGATCCAGCCGGAAGCTACGCAGCGGCTGGGCGAACTTCGGACGCGACTGCGTATGAATACCTGCACGATCTTTCCGAACCTTTCGGTCCTTCCCGGTTCATTCTGTTTGCGAATGACGTTTCCGAAGGGACCCGATCGATGTGAGTCATGGTGTTGGGTGATGGGCTACGAGGACATGCCCGAGGAGGTGAGACAGACCGTATTCGCCGCCTACCTCGATGTGTTCGGGCCAGACGGTCTGCTCGAGCCGGACGATTCCGAGAATTGGGCCAACGTTGTGGCGGGGCTCGCGGGACCGATGGCGAGCGAGGTCGATCTGTTTGTCGGGCTGGGCCTGGGGACCGAAAAGGCCCGACCGGATCTTCCTGGAATCCACGCCCATCCGCTCTCCGAGGCCGGGCATCGAGCCTTCTACAAACGCTGGCGCGCGCAGCTCGGCGGCGGTCTGGGGGCCTGAGCCATGACCCGGGATACGGCTGAGACAGAACGTGAAGTATCACTCGAAGAGTTCATCGAAGTTTCCCGTTTTCTTACGCATGAAGCTCAGCTCCTGGACGACCGGAGATACCTGGACTGGTTCGCGCTGCTGTGTGAAGACGTTGAGTATCGGGTTCCCGTTCGGAGCTTTCGCCAGCAAGCGGCGGACGATGACTGGGCGGTCGAGAAGGAGTTGAGCCCGGTGGGTGATCTCCAGATGACGGTCAACGGACATGCGCAGATGAAGGTGCGAATCGATCGATTGCTCTCGGGCAAGGCGCACACCGAGAATCCCCCTTGGTTCACCCAGCGCCTCATCACGAATGTCGAGGTCGCGCGTGGTCACGAGATGGGTGTGTACGAGGTCGGGTCGAAGTTCCTCCTCAATCGGTTCAAGGCGGGGCGTGAACAGACGATCGTCGGGTCGAGGCGAGACCAGTTCGTTCGTGCACCGACCGGCAGCGGTTTCCGCTTGCGGCGACGCGTGATCCTGCTCAATGGCGACAGCTACCGCTGGGGAGCCTATGTCCTCATCTGAGGCCTCGCTCAGGTCCGCGCTCGCCGACTGGCTCACGCACAGGCTACCGAGCGCGCGGGCCGTTGGGGTCGATCGACTCGAGCAGCCCAAGGCGGGCTTCAGCAACGACACGATCGTCTTCGACGCGCGCATCGAAACCAGCGCGGGTCGGGACGAGCGGAGCTACGTGCTCCGGCGCGGCGGCACAGGGGAGGCGATCTACCCCATTCAGGCGGCGGCGATCGGAAGCTCGGTGGAGCTGCAGTATCGCGTCATGAATGCGGTGGCCAAGCATGGGAACGCTCCGGTTGCGCCGATCCTGGGCTGGGAACCCGACATCGCGCCGCTGGGCCAGCCCTTCTTCGTGATGGACTTCGTTTCGGGACGGGTGCTGCCTGATTTTCCGAGCTATGCGAGCGAGGGATTCTTTGCCGAACGCACGAGTCCTGCCGTGCGACGGCGAATGGTCGAGTCGGGTCTCGAGGCGATGGCCGAGATCCATCGACTCGATTGGCAGAAGGCGGATCTGGTCTGGCTCGATCGGGCGGGCCAGGGGGGCTCGAGCATGACCGCGCAGCTGGATCTCTGGCGAGCGTATCTGGACGGCGTGCCGGGTTGCCGAGACCACGCGCTCTTGCAGTCGAGTCTGCGCTGGATCGAAGAACAGTGTCCAAGCGGCGAGGTCGCGTCGGCACTCTCATGGGGAGATGCGCGCATCCAGAACATGATTTTCTCGGATCGGGGCGAATGCCTCTCGATCATGGATTGGGAGGGCGCTGCGATTCTCCCTCCGGAAGTGGATCTGGCCTGGTGGCTCGGTGTGGATGATTACGTTCATGAGGCCTCGGGCGTTTCCCGTCTCCCGGGGGAGCCCACGTCGGAGGAGCAGGTCGCCTACTATGAAGCGAAGCTCGGTCGGCCGGTCCGGGATCTCGAGTATTTTCGAGTGTTTGCGGCCTTCCGGACGGTTGCACTGATGATTTCAACGTACGATCGGCTCGCGGCGATGGGGGTCTCCGAGGCGGGATCGGCATCCGAGAACCCCTTCGAGGGTCTTCTCGAGGCCGCAATCGAGAACGCTTCGGATTAGCGCGAACCGGGTCCCATCGGGATCGCGGGCGACTGGCGAGTCCACGTCGCACTCCCCCTGAAGGGGTTCATCGCCGGTGACCCGAGATCGTGACCTTCCGCGATTTTTTCGAGACCCCCACCCCAGGGCGACGCCTCCAGGCGAATGGGAACTAGTCATCGCAGGGCATGAGGACGTGGCCTCGCACATGGGCCGGCAGGACGCGCGCAGTTCAAGCCGATCGCCGATCAGGGCGATAGGGGAGAGATGCAACGCCTTCTCTGTATGGGTCTGCTTCTCTGCCTCGCGACTTCGAGTGGCTGTATGGTCATAGATGAGCTCGATAATGCCGCTGCGCTGATGCCCAACGCCAAGAAGAAAGAGAAGGCGGATGCGGGGGGAACCGAGGTCGAAAGCCCGGCGACCGCCGCCGCCGCGAGAAAGAACGCGCTGCTCATGCAGTCGAAGCAGTGGTGGGATCGGGCGACGTCGCTCGCTCCGACCGGGCTCGAGCCGAGCATCGTGAGCTGTCGAATCCGGGGGGGCACGCAGTTCATGACGAGAGACAACTGCCTGAGCCAGGGTGGAGAGCCGCGGAGCGTTTCGGGTTAGTCATTCCTGGCCATCCGCCGAAGGAAGCCCATCCCCACCCACAGTCCCGTCTAGCCTGAAACGAATCGTCCGATCAACAACTCGTCGTACGAGCGCAATGCACGCGTCCGTTCGGGTGTGCGAGATCGATCTCTGTGGAGGAAGATCGATCGGTTCTCAGCAGTAGGAAGTCCGCGCCGCAGCGAAGGGGCGGCTTGTCCTCAGGCCGGACATGGCCATCAGGCCAAGAAGAACCAGGGTCAACGGGGAGAGTTCTGGAACCGGGATCATTCCCGCGGCCACCGGATCGAAGTCCAGGATCGTCGATGCGTCGTAGGCGGCACCGACGAAAATCGCATTCCGGACGTTGACGCCGGACAAGTCGACACCGATGAGGACCGTGTTCGTGAGGTTGGCGTCGCTGAGATTGACCGCTGAACTGAAGATGGCGTTCGTCAGGTCCGATCCGGTGAAATCGGTGTCCCGTAGATTGGTTCCGGAAAAGTCGGTCTCGACGAATACGCCACCGATCAGGCTCGAGTATCGAAGATTCGAGTTGGCGAAGGAGCCGAAACTCAAGTCGATCCCGTCGAGGGTTTCGCCCGAGTGGTTCTCGCCCGGATGGATCTCAAACGGGTAGCTCCCGCCCGCGGTGAGGGTTCCGGCGAAGGAAGATCCAGCGAAGAGAGAAATCGAGGCGGATCCGGCAACGATGCAGAATAGAATCGAGATTTTGGTGAGCATGGCGAAGTCGTCCGATCTCCTCGTTACCAGCCGGCCTACCTGCCGAATCTGCAACGAGACCATGAGATCGTTCTAATCGGTCGATCGAGTGAGGACCATGAGCGCGGCTCGGTCTCGTAGGCGGACCGGCAAGTCAGGCGCAATCGACCGGCGACCCGGGTTACGTCCTGGGAATCGCGAGGGATCGTTCGGTTCCGGCGGCTGCGCTCGGGTTGCGCGTCCTCAGGTCTCCCGCCGTACGGGTCGACAAGTGAGGTCGACGACTCGACTCGCATCTGGAGGAACTGGAATATGAAAACGTCTGCTCCGCTCGGCCTTGTCATGACGACGACATTATTGATGATGATGGTGCCTCTTCTTGCGGTCGCCACACCGCCCGCGCACGCGCCCGCCCATGGTCACCGTGCGAAGCACAAGGCTTCTGCGCCCGCGCCCAAGAAGCCGGGCATCCAGATCTCTTTTGACAGCGAACGGGGGATCCAGGTGGCGGTCGGCTTTCCGGATATCGTGTTCCACGATGGCCACTTCTATCGCCAGCATGATGGAGGATGGCAGATCAGTTTGAGCGGGGACGGGGGCTGGCGAGTCGCGGTCGAATCGAAGATCCCCGGCGCGGTCCGCGACGCTCGGAAAAAATCGCATCCCGGTCCCGCGAAGAAGAAACACGGCAAGCACCGATAGCTCGACAGCGGCGAATTCTGTCGATTCGCACGATCGTTCCCCTCACCGGCGCGCTCGGGTCATGGCCTGCGTCGCAGAGAATTCGTGTGGCGACCCGGATCGTCAGTGCTCTTGATCGACGGAGGCCAAAAGCGAATCCAGCTCATCCATCAGTCGAAAGAGCGACTCCTGCACCGCAGCGTTGAGCGTCTTCGAGGCTTTCGCGAGGAGTCGGTCATCGCCCTCGTATGGATTGGCTTCGGCCAGATTGATGAGCCAGAACGTCTCTTCACCTCGCGCCTCGAGTTCGCCCAGCAACGAGCCATCCGAGCGGGAGACGACTGCTCCGAGATCCACTCGAAATTTCTGGCGTGAGAAGAAGGGCAGAACCAGCATCCGGTCGTCGAAAGACTCGTGGATCAGTCGGATCACGAAATCGAATCGCGCGAGATCCTCGACTTGATCCAGGCAACACTCTTCAACCACCTCATCGAACATGCGGAGGAGCATCTTTTCCGCCATTTCCGCCGCGCCGGGTCCGATGATGAAGGTCTTCTCCCGTCGGGCGATCGGGATCTTGCGAACCTTTTCCCGGTCTGACCAGAATACGGCATCGACGATCAGCAGGGTGGAACCGTTCAGTCTGGGTAGCTGCGCCAGCTTTTCGCCATCGACCTGGCGAGTGAATCGGACCGAGAGCGGACCCTTTCTCGAGCAGCCCCCCAAGAGCACGACTAGCATGCATGCAGCACAAATAGCGATTGTGGCCGACCGGTTCACCTTCGGTTCCCCCTGACTTCGGATCCTATCGTCGGGTGGATCCTTGTGCGACTCGTCGGTTTTCGGCGCGTCGACCTGCCAACCCGCGCGATGGCCGTGAAGACCTGGCTGATCGACATTTCTATCCGGTAGCCGGGCACGAACTCGTGGTCGATCCCGGGCGGCGCGCGGTC
>SMVB01141673.1_pt1 | contig 15896 bp, 13 predicted proteins | sample 2456461 | NCBI WGS metagenome assembly SMVB01 (sample SAMN11095934, study PRJNA526329) | marine sediment metagenome | biome: Marine sediment; feature: Surficial sediment; material: Deep marine sediment; isolation source: Hadal surficial sediment | place: Pacific Ocean | collected 2014-05 | depth... | reverse complement strand
TTTTTCTTCGGCGCTCAATTCAGCCGGGCATATGTATTCGGTTTTTCCCTGAGTGTATTTGGACTCATAATCATAAAATTCCGATTTCGGTTTGATGTGAACGATAGGGAAGGGCTGTTCACCATTCATGCCTATGGCCACCAACCGGCCCTCAATAAATTTTTCCACCAGAACTTCTTCGGAATACCTGAAAGCCAGTTCCAGAGCTTTGGGCCATTCGCTCTCTTGTTTCACGATAGAGATTCCAATGCTGGATCCCTGGGTGGAAGGTTTGACCACCACTGGGAAATCCAGGGTACGAGAGGTTTTGTTTTTTTGGCTTCTGAAAAGCACCTGGTAGTCCGCAGAAGGAATTCCATTAAATTTGAAGATTTCTTTTGATTTCACCTTGTCATAGGCGATGGAACTGCCCAACACGCCGGACCCGGTGTAGGGAATTTTTGCGTATTCCAAAATTCCCTGAATGGTCCCGTCTTCGCCAAAAGTGCCGTGAAGCGCTATGAACGCGATATCGATCTTGCTCTTTTCCAGATTGACGGCTATTTTGCGGTCCACATCAATTGTGACGGCCTCCAACCCGTTTCTTTTGATCGCCTCGAACACCGCTTGCCCGGTGGTCAGCGAAACTTCTCTTTCCGGAGACAGTCCCCCCATCAGAACGCCGATTCTTTTTCCTTTTAAATTTTGCGCCAAAAGGTTGTTTCCGGTTAAAAATTAAACAAGGTCCGCCTCCGGCCTTCGGCCAAAAGGCCGGAGACAAAGGAAGGAGGGGTACCTTTGATGACGGACCTGTTAAACATGGGGTTCCATTTTGTTTTTCAGAAGGCCGTTCAGAATCCCTCCTATTCTTTTATGTCATCCACCTATGACGACGATTTCCCGTTCGAGTTTGATTCCGGTTTTTTCTTCCACTACGTCTTGGATGTGGGCAATCAGACCAAGAACATCCTTTGCGCTGGCGTTTCCTTTGTTGACGATGAAATTGGCATGCTTGAGGGAAATGCCGGCCTGTCCGACACTGTACCCTTTGAGTCCCGCCGATTCGATCAGTTGTCCGGCGCTGTCGTTGGGTGGATTTTTAAAGATCGATCCGGAGTTGGGAACGGTCAGGGGTTGTTTGGAACTTCTTCGCTCCAGGTGACTGTTCATGGTTTCATGAATGGTCTTCATGTCACCTTTTTCAAGCTCCAACTCCGCTTCGACAACAATTCCCCCTGCGGACGGGAAAATGGATTTTCGATATGAAAATGTAATCTCCTCTCCTTTCAGTACCTCGATCTCTCCGCTGGTGGTGACCCGGGTGACGCTACGGATGAACGGTCCGATTTCCGTGCCTTCCGCGCCGGCGTTCATGATGACCGCCCCACCCAGAGAACCCGGAATGCCCACCAAATTCTCAATTCCAGTCAGGGAATACCGGGCCGCATATTTTGCCAGGTAAGACAACTTCACTCCCGCGCCGACGCGTATGACAGCCGTTTCTTTCTTTTCGGCGGATTGCGTAAACACTGGAGGATGAATCGACCGAAAACTATCTTTCAGTGAAATCACGATTCCCCGGATTCCATTGTCCTTGACCAGGAGGTTGGTTCCCTCTCCCAGGGCGAATACGGGCGTTTCCCCACTTTGCCGGTAGATGGTTTGCAAATCCTGAATGTCCTTGGGAAGGATAAAGAAATCCACCGGTCCGCCGATGCGGATCGATGTGTGAGCCATCATGAGCTCATCGCGTTTCACTTCACCTTTGATTTTCGTCAACCATGGAAAAGGATCGGTCATGATTTTCCTCTGCCGTAATTTGCGTCCCAGGACGGTTTTAGGTAATTCCAGACGGGTTCGGAGGGGATACCTCTGACCCACACCGGAGTGGGTAAAGTTTATCAATTTCCTTTTCCACGATTCGCTCAGCATATTAAATGATCCTCTCTGGATGTTTTGTTTTGTCTCAATTGGAAATGTTTGCAAGTAAAATACGGTCCAGTTCCCACACATCTCCCGCGCCCAGAGTAATCACCACATCTCCGGGGTTCAGGAGGCGAAGCAAATGGGGAACCACCTCGTCTCGGTTTTCGATAAAATCCACATGCCTGTGGCCAAACTCCCGGGCCCCATCGGCGATCTGCCGGGCATGCACTCCGGGAATGGGAGCCTCTCCCGCCGGATATATGTCCATCACGATCAATTGATCCGCATCGTTGAAAGCGGAGCAGAATTGCTTCAGCAGGGATTGCGTCCGGGAGTACCGATGCGGCTGAAACACGGCGATCAGTTTACGGTCGGGCCAAACCTCTTTTGCGGTTTTGAGAGTCGCCTGGATTTCCACCGGATGGTGGCCGTAATCATCCACCAAGATCAAGGCGTCTGATTGATGCACGATCTCAAACCGGCGTTGGACGCCGGGAAAATCTTTTAACGACTCCGCGATCACCGGGAACTCCAGGTTCAATTCCATGCCAACGGCGACAGCCGCCAGGGTGTTCAAAACATTGTGGCGTCCCAATGCGCCTGAATGGATTCTTCCCAGTTCTTTGCCATGGAAGTAAACGGTAAAAAAGGTTTGCAGTCCTTCCACCGAAATATTTCTCGCGGTGTAATCCGCCTGTGTCGTCAAACCATAGGTGATGTAACGTTTCTCTATTCTGGGGATCAGGGATTGAATATTGGGGTCGTCCAGACAAAGGATGGCGGCGCCGAAAAAGGGCGTTTTGTTGATGAAAGTCAAAAACGCATTCTTAATATTGTCGAGCGTCTTGAAATAGTCCATATGTTCTTCATCGAGTGTCGTGACCACCGCAAAAGTGGGGGACAGTTTTAAAAATGAACCGTCGCTCTCGTCCGCTTCTGCCACGAGGAATTCACTTTGGCCCAACTTGGCCAGTCCGCTGAAACTTTTAATTCTGCCCCCGATAACCACTGTGGGGTCAAGGCCGCCGCCAGCCAGAACGGTGGCGACGAGCGAGGTGGTCGTGGTTTTTCCATGCGTTCCGGCAATGGCGATTCCGTATTTCATCCGCATCAATTCTGCCAGCATCTCGGCCCGTGGGATGACGGGGATCGCGTTTTCCCTGGCCGCGACCGCCTCGACATTGTCCGGTCGGATGGCGTTGGATGCGACCACAACCTGGGCCCCTGCGATGTTATCCGCATGATGACGGAACATGATTTTTGCTCCGATTTTCTCCAGGTGTTCGGTGACGATTGACTTGCTGATATCCGAGCCGGTGACCTCGAATCCCTGGTTGATAAGGACTTCAGCGATGCCGCTCATGCCGGAACCTCCGATCCCGATAAAGTGGATGCGTTTGGTTTTTCCTAAAAACATAAAAGAGCATTTTCCTCATCTTTACTTGCATTTCTTCCCTGCCGATCGTAAGATTTTCCCAACAATTCCAGGCATAGTTGGAGCACTTTTTCCGTGGCGTCCCGTTTTCCCAGCGCGTAACAGTTGTTCTCCATTGCCAGCCTTTTTTCCGGTTGTTCCATGGCGTTTGTGATCAATTGAGCCAGCCGCGCCCCGGACACGTCTTTATCGAGGATGATTTCAGCGGCCTGGGCCGATTCAAGAATCCGCGCGTTGTGTTCCTGATGGTTGTGGGTGGCGTGGGGATACGGAATCAGGACGGCCATTTTCCCGCAAGCCGTGATTTCCGCCAAAGTGGTTGCCCCGGCCCGGCAAATTATCAACGAAGCCTTTTTATATTGTTCCGCCATATCATGTATGAAGGGGCGCACGTCCGCGGATATTCCCTTTTGGGTATACTGGTTTTTTACCCACTCGCAATCCTGCTCCCCCGTTTGATGAATGATGTGGAGTTGGTCTTTCTTTTGCGACAATTCGTCAATGGCATCCACCATGCCCGCGTTGATAGAGTGCGCTCCCTGACTGCCGCCCAATACCAGGACATTGAATTTGTCAGAGGGCAGGGGCGATGTTTCTTTTTTGGAGACGCAGAGTTCATCGCGAATCAGGTTTCCCGTTTCAATTGCCTTGTTTGCGGGAAAATATTTTAAAGATTCCTTAAACGAAACCGCGATTTTGTCGGCGATTTTTCCCAACAATTTATTGGTGGCTCCGGGAATAGAATTTTGTTCGTGAATCAAAATGGGAATTCGCAAAACCCAGGCCGATAAAACCAGCGGTCCCGACACATAGCCGCCGACGCCAACAACCAGGCCCGGTTTTTTCCGCATCAGCCAAGCCAGGGATTGAAGGATTCCAATGGGAATCTTGGCGCAGGAGAGCAACAGGTTGAGTCCTTTCTTGCCCAAAAGACCGCCTGAATAAATGGTCTTCAAGGGAAACCCCTCTTTGGGAAGGACCTTGAATTCAATTCCCTGTTTTGTACCGACGAAAGTGATGTCCATTTCTTTGTCGTGTTTTTTGAGCGCCTTTGCCAGCGCGATTCCGGGGTAAAGATGACCCCCGGTGCCGCCTCCGGCTATGACCACTCGTTTTTGCATGGACCGCTCATAAGCTTCGGACCTTTTGATCCGAAATATTCAATAAAACCCCTATGCACATCATTGAAACCACCATCGAGGACCCACCCATGCTGATGAAGGGCAGAGTCAGGCCCTTGGTCGGGAGGAGCCCCACGGCAACGCCCATATTGATGAAAGCCTGAAATCCAATCAGCAGAGTCACCCCGGTGGCCAGGTGGGCGCCAAAAGCGTCCCGCGACCGGTAGGCGATCATGAGTCCTCTCCAGATCAAAACGAAAAAAAGCAGAACCAACGCCGTGGTTCCGATGAATCCCAACTCCTCCCCGATCACGGAAAAAATGAAATCCGTGTGTGCTTCAGGGAGATAGAATAATTTCTGTTTGCTGTCTCCAAGTCCCAGACCCCAGGTTCCGCCTCTTCCAAAGGCGTAAAAGGATTGGATGGCCTGGAAGCCCGCATCTTTTGGATCATCCCAGGGATCGATAAAAGCAAGAATTCTCCGCATCCGATATTCCGCGCTAAAAATTGCCGAAGCAATGAAGGGGACGAGCGCCAGCCCGGAAAGGATCAAAAACTTTTTGCGAATGCCACCAACGAACATCATCGTAAATGTTACGGCGCAGATGATCATGGCGGTTCCCAGGTCCGGTTGAAAAAGTATGGGAACAAAGAAGAATCCCAATACAATCAGATTGGGCAGGTATCCGTACGCGAAGTTGCGCAATTTATCAGCACGTTTGACCAGGGATTTTGCCATGAACAAAACCAGGGCGAACTTGGCAAGCTCGGACGGTTGAAATGTAAAAAAACCCAAATCCAGCCACCTCCGCGCCCCGCCGCTTTCCAAGCCCAATCCGGTAAACATCACGGCTAAAAGGAGAATTAATGTCACCAGCATTACCGGATAGGTGAATCGCTCCAAATAATGGTAATTGGTTTTTCGGGCGCACCATAGAACTCCGCATCCAAGAACCAGCCAAATAAACTGTCGCTTTAGAAAGTAAAGGGAGTCGTGGTGTTTTTCCAGGGCATAGACTGCACTTGAACTGAACACCATGACGAGGCCGAAAAGAACCAGAATCGCAACGGTGATGCAGAGAAGTAAATCACAGCCCTGATGTTTTGTGTTCGATTGACTCAAGATGCCTTGTTCCTTACAAAATAAAATACGGTTCTGCTGGACATTTTTAAAGCTGTTGGACAATGGTTTTAAATTGGTTCCCACGATCGGCGTAATCGATGAACATGTCAAAACTGGCGCAGGCTGGCGAAAGCAGAATCACATCGCCCGCCGCCGCTTTGTCCACCGCCTGACGCACGGCCTCCTCCATATTGTTTACTTCTTCATAGCTGAAGGATCCGTTGAGAATCTGCCGAAACTTGGATCGGGTTTCTCCCATTAGGATCAAATGTTTTACCTTTTGTTTGAGCGTCTGCTTCAACGGCAGGAAATCGGAGCCCTTGTCTTTTCCTCCGGCAATCAACACGACCGGGCGGCTCAATGATTCCAGGGATTTCTGGACAGCTCCCACGTTGGTTCCCTTGGAATCGTTTACAAAGTCGATTCCGCGAAAAGTCCGCACCCATTCCATACGGTGTTCCATGCCAGTAAATTGTTGAAGAGATTCCGCTATAGATTCCGCCGAGATGTCGAGAAGGGAACAGGCAAGAGATGCCGCAAGAACATTTTCCACCTGCCATTGCATGACTTGATTCAAGTCCCCAATGGCGCATATTTTCTTTTCGGTCCCATCCTTGCGGAGCATGAGATCGTTTCCCACTAAAAAGGCGCCCTGATCACCCTTGGTCCTGGTGCTGAAATAAAACTTTCGCGCCAATGAGTTTTTCCCAAGATGTTTTGTATTGGCATCGTCCATGTTTAAGAGACAACAATCGTTTGCCGTTTGGTTTTCATTGATTCTTGCCTTGAGCGCGATATACGTTCCCATAGTTTTGTGCCGGTCTAAATGATCTGGAGTGATATTCAACACGATGCTGATTTTGGGTTGGAAATTCTCAACTGCCTCCAGTTGAAAACTGGAAATTTCCAGAACCAGAAAATCAATCTCCTTTTGACCGACAAAAGAGATAAAGGGAATCCCGATGTTGCCTCCGACCAAAACTTTTTTTCCGGCCCTCTGTAATATTTTCCCGATCAACGTTGTGCAGGTCGATTTCCCATTGGTCCCTGTAATTGCGATGATAGGAGTGGAGGTGAACCGGCTGGCCAACTCGATTTCACTCCAAATGGGGATACCCCGTCGCCGGGTTGGTTCCAGAAAGGAAGAATGGATATCGACTCCCGGACTGAGGATGACTAACTCCTCATTGCCCGGCAGGGCGTCTGCCCCGAAATTTATTTGCACCGATGGATTCAACTGAGCGATTGCCTCCTCCAGGTCTTTTCGTTCCTTGTGATCGATGAGAGTCACCTGGGCCTTTCTGCCTGCCAGGAAATTTGCCGAAGCGATGCCTGAACGCCCCATACCGATCACGGTTATTTTTTTATTATTAAGGTCCATTTTTCAGCGCAATTTCAGGGTGCTCAATCCGATCATCGCCAGGACAACGGCAATGATCCAGAAACGGACGATGACCTTGGGTTCGGCCCAGCCCGATTGTTCAAAATGATGGTGCAAAGGCGCCATTTTAAAGACGCGCTTGCCGCCGCTGTATTTGAAATAGCCGACCTGGATGATGACGGAAAGTGCTTCGATCACAAAAATTCCCCCCACCAGGATCAAAAGCAGTTCGTGTTTGACGATTACGGCGATGGTTCCCAGAATGCCGCCGAGAGACAAGGAACCGACATCTCCCATAAACACTTGCGCTGGATAGGAGTTGTACCAGAGAAAACCCAGGCTGGCCCCTATAACGGCTGTGCACACAATGGTCATCTCTCCTGCTTCGCGGATGTGTTGAATGTCCAGATATTCGGCGAACTTGAAATGCCCGCTCAGGTAAACAATCCCGGTATAGGTGAGCGTGGCGATGATGATGGGGCCTATGGCCAGGCCGTCCAATCCGTCGGTCAGGTTGACGGCGTTTGATGTTCCAACGATGATGAAGACAATGAAGAAGAGGTAGCCGACCCCCAGGTCCGGTTGCAATTGCTGAAAAAAGGGTACGGAAAGTGTTGTGGCGTACTCCGTCCGGGAAGGATCGAAATAAACCAGATAAATGCCGATGACCAGGGCCAACAGGGTTTGGCATAGAAGTTTTGTTTTAACGGACAAACCATCGCCGCTTTTGAGTTTGACAATATCGTCATAAAGACCAACCGCTCCAAATCCTACCGCGGAAAAAATAATGATCCAGATGTAACTGTTGGATAAATTGGCCCAAAGCAGGGTAGATAACAAAAAGGTAAAAAGGATGAGCACCCCTCCCATCGTGGGCGTTCCCGATTTGACGTTGTGGTGCTGTGGACCGTGTTTGCGTATCTTTTCACCGATCTGGTATTTCTGCAGTAAGCGGATCATGTAAGTCCCAAGAATCAAACTGAGCACGAGCGCAGTCACCCCGGAATATGCCGCCCGGAATGTGATGTACCGGAACACGTTGAATATGGGATAGTCTGAACTGAGTGGATAGAAAAAATGATAAAACATAATTTATGCTAAATTGCCTCAGGGTGAATCCATTCTTGCAAGACCATTTCCATTCCTGACCCGCGAGAGCCCTTAAACAAAAGGCAGTCTCCATGCCGGGTGTTTTCCCTCAAAAATTCAGAAGCCTCCGCACGCGTGTCAAAGACGATGATGCGGTCTCCCTTCATGCCGCCGGCACGGGCTCCCTGAGCGGTCAACGCAGTCAGTTCGCCCACAGTGACCAACATGTCGATGGGTTGTTTGGCGATTTCATTTCCGAGGCGGGTGTGTGCCGATGAAGACAAGTCGCCCAGTTCCAGCATGTCTCCGATAACAAAAATCCTGCGTCCGGAAGAGGGGTAATCAGCCAGCGTGACGAGGGCTTCCCGCATCGATTTTGGATTTGCGTTGTAAGCATCGTTGATGATCGTTTTGGAATCGTGCTGGAAAATTTCATAACGCTGGGAAAGCAGTTTGCAATTGGCAAGACCCGCCTTCATGTCCGCTGTCCCGATTCCCAGGGAGTGCCCGGTGGCCACCGCCGCCAGGGCGTTGTAAATATTGCAGAATCCCAGAAAAGGGAGCTGTACCGGGAAGGCGTTGCCAAACAGGGAAACGGTGAAATCATAGCCCCTACCCGTGGCTTGTATGTCGTGCGCCTTCACGTCCGCTGGGTTGATGATGCCGAAGGTGGCTCGTTTGACTGCGGTCCTAAGCGATGTTGCCAGTTCCAGCACCAGCGGGTCATCCGCATTGATAATGGCGGTTCCTTCGTCATCCAGAGAATCGAACAACTCGCCCTTGGCCGCCTGCACGTTTTTCAAGGATTTCAATTGGACCAGATGGCTCTCGGAAATATTGGTGATGACCCCGATATCGGGTTTGGCGATGTCCGCCAGTAGTCTGATTTCGCCCGCCGCGCTCATACCCATCTCCAGCACGGCCACTTCATGCGAGGCGTCCAGTTGCAAAACGTTGAGGGGCAGACCGATGTGGTTGTTCAAGTTGCCTCGTGTCTTCAGGGTTTTAAAGGTTGTTTCCGCGATAGCCGCGATCATTTCCTTGGTGGTGGATTTTCCGTTGGTTCCCGTGACGCCGACCACGCGAACGGGCAACCGCCGCCTGTGAAAGCGGGCCAGGTTTTGCAGTGCGGACAAGGTATCGTCTACACGGATAACAAAAGGCGCATTGTCCTCCTGACCGGAAAGAGTGGGCGACGATGGCAGTCGCTCCTTGTCTGAAAGAATAATCCCGGCGGCTTTTTTCTCCACCGCTTGCCGGATGAAAGTGTGGCCGTCGAAGGTTGGACCCAGGATGCAGAAAAACAGTTGCCCCGCCTGCAGGGTGCGGGAGTCGATGGACACGCCTTTGAAGGTCCCCGACTCGCGTCCTGAAAGGAGGTTTCCGCGCAAGACCCGCAAGCATTCCTGTGCGTTACTTTCAATCACAGCTTATCCTTTGGTTGATTGCGTTGGTTGCAATCTCCCGGTCGTCAAAATGAATGGTTCCGGAATTGAGAATTTGATAATTTTCATGGCCTTTTCCCGCGATCAAAACGAGATCGCCTGAACGGGCATTGTCTATTGCATATTCAATCGCCTTTTTACGGTCGGCGATAACGATGTAGTCCTGGGGTTTTTTGGACCCAGCCGGAACTCCCTTAAGGATGTCTTCGATGATCCGTTCAGGATCCTCGGTTCTGGGGTTGTCGGAAGTGATGACGGTGAAATCGCCCAACTCCAGAGCCACGCGGCCCATTTCTTTTCGCTTGCCCTGGTCACGGTCCCCGCCACAACCGAACACAACGATGACGTTTTTTAAAGTCAGCGCCCTAGCGGCAGTCAGGACCTTTGCCAATGCTTCATGAGTATGCGCGTAATCCACCACAACCGAAAAATCCTGGCCGCAATCGATGCGTTCGAACCTCCCCGGAATATGGGTTATGGCTTGGAGTCCCTGTTGGATCTCATCCAGCGAGAATCCCTGGGCATAGGCCGCCCCCGCGCCACTGAGGAGATTATAAATGTTATGCCTGCCAAGAAGCCGAGTGTGTATTTCCCGGCTCCCCGAAGGAGTTTTGAGCGTGAATTTGCTTCCGGTCTCGGAAAGGGAGCAATGTTCCGCCCGGATGTCAGCGGCATGATCGATTCCAGTGGTCAGGGTGGGCCGGGTGGTTTCGTTAACGATTTCCTGCCCTGTCGGATCATCGATGTTGATGATTTGTTTTTCCATGACATTGTCCTGGAACAATTTTTTCTTGGTGTTTTTATAATCTTCCATGTCGGCGTGGAAATCGAGATGGTCCCTGCTCAAATTGGTAAAGATACCCAGGGAAAAATGCATCTCAGCCACTCGTCTCAAGGCCAGGGAATGCGAGGAAACTTCAAGGAAACAATCTTGGATTCCGTATTCGGCCATATCTGCCAGCATTCGGTTGATGTCCAGGGATTCCGGGGTGGTCACGGACGCCGACGCCTGGAAATTGCCGTAGCGGTAATTGATCGTTCCGATCACACCGGTTTTTACGCCTCGCGTTTGGTACAGGGTTTCCAAAATATATGTCAAAGTGGTCTTGCCGTTGGTTCCCGTGATGCCGACAAGATTCATGCTCCGCGACGGATGTCCATAGTGAGCGGCACTGACCCATGCCAGGGATCGGCGGCTGTCCTCAACGCAAATAGCGGTCAGACCGTTCGATACCAAGCCCAGTGTACTTAATTGATCGAGTGGCAATTCGGTGATGAACGCGACGGCTCCACGTCCAATGGCGTCCTGAATAAACCGACTGCCGTCTTGCTTCAGTCCAGGAATGGCGACAAACAAACTTCCAGTTTCCACCTTTCTGGAATCGAATGCGATGGATGAAATTTCTTTTTCCAATGTTCCCATGACATTGAGAACGGGAAATCCTTTGATCAATTGAGATAGTTTGCTGATTCGTTTCTTGTTCACGATTGCCGGAATTTTCTGTGAAAAAGTCAAAACATTCTTACACTCAATTGTTTCCATCAGACGTGATTGAGAAAAAAGACCCGCTCGCCCTTTGCAGGTTCGTTAAGATAGCGCAAGACTTCCCTGGAAATTTCCCGAAATACCGGTCCCGCTACCTTGCCTCCCCAGTGACTTTTCCGGGGATTTTCAATCATCACCAGAACCACTATTTTAGGCGCGTCTGCCGGGACAAATCCTACAAAAGAAGAAAGGTATTTATTTTTCGAATAAGATCCGGAGGCGTGGTCGTATATTTGCGCAGTCCCTGTTTTACCCGCCGTTGCAAATCCTGGGACAGCGGCGGGACCTCCAGTTCCGTTCTTGACGGTGTTTTTCAATATTTCGATCATTTGCCGGCTGGTTTTTTCGGAGAGGACCCTGCGGATTATTTTGGGTTTGAAGGTTTTTTCCACCTCACCGTTCTTTAAAATCGTTTTTGTAATATGCGGCCACATCAGGTTTCCCCCATTGGCGATTGCGCTCATGGCTGTCGCCATCTGAAGGGGGGTGACGCCAATTTCCTGTCCAAATGAAATTGAAGCGAGGGATAACTTCGACCAGCGGGATGGTTTCTTTAATTGCCCGGAGGATTCACCCGGAAGATCGATTCCGGTTTTTTTGCCGAAACCAAATTTCCGTATATAGTTGTAAAAGTTTTGTTCTCCCAGTTGTTGGGCGATTTTTATAGAGCCGATGTTGCTGGATTTGGCAATGATATCCCGCAAACTCATCCAGCCAAATTTGTGGTTTGCCGCTTCCCGGATAACTTTTTTTCCAATTCGGAATTTTCCATTTTCGCAAAAGAACAGGTCGCTGGTCTTTTCGACCGCACCGGAATCCAGAGCCGCCGCCGCGGTGATGGGTTTGAAAATGGACCCCGGTTCATACGAATTGGAAATGATGCGGTTCTTTCTTTTTTCCCGGATATAGGCCTGGTATTTATTGGGATTGAACTGGGGGATGTTGGCCATCGCATAAACTTCCCCAGTATAAGGTTCCATGACAAGGGCCATACCGGAATCCGCCTGGTATTTTTCTACCTGTTTTTTTAAATGATGCTCGGCAATGAATTGGATGACTTCATCTATAGTCAAGACCACATCGCGGCTTTTGGTTTTGGGTTTTCCAGCCGCGCTGATGGACCTGATATTACGTCCCTTGGCATCTTTTTCTATGATCCGGTGAACGGTGGTTCCCTTAAGAATGGAGTTATGATAATGCTCCACTCCGGCAAAGCCCTCATTGTCAATTCCTACAAATCCCGTGACATTGGCGGCCAACTCGCGCTTGGGATAAAACCGCTTTTGTTCGGCCATGAAACCGACTCCAGGCAAATCGAGACGGCGTAATTTTTCAACTTCCTCCAGATTGCATTTACGCTTGACCCACGCGAAATGCTTTTTGGAAGTGAGATTTTTATAGATTTCTTTGTGGTCCACCTTGAGATGGGAAGCCAGCACCTTGGCGGTATGTTGTTTGTCCTTCACCTTGGAAGGGGTGATATAAACAGACTCCACCTCGACATTCATTGCCAGTTCATTTTGATTGCGGTCGAAAATAGTTCCCCGCCCATAAACGATTTTTTTTGTGGCCTCATACTGTTTTTTGGACAGGGCCACCAGTTTTTCATGGTCTATTACCTGCAGGATAAACAGCCTTGTTCCCAGTGCGGCTCCGAACAGGAAAAAAAAGCATGCAATCACCATCAACCGCTTTTTTAATATTGCGCGGGCATCCTTTTTAAAAGGTGGACTTTTTTTACTCATGGACGCCTCGAAAAATCCAACCTGGTCCATGAGCCAACCCCTTAATATGAGGCGTTGGCGATTGCATAGTCCCAAAATTATTAATTATTGGTTTCCTCATGTTAAAACTTTATTCCCACCAGTGGGTTTTATTTCCCGTGGCTTGCCACTGCTATTAAATGAAAACCTTTGCCGGATACCCCGTCCGCTTGCGGCGAGGCCGTTCATTTCAAAAAAACAGTCAGAATTTGTCCCTTTTTAGGGGATTGGAGAGTGGTGTATTTTTCAGCCAGGAAATAGATGCGGTCCAGCGATTTCAGGCTTTCTCTCTCTACTTTCAGCAGGTTGTTTTCCTGCAATAACCGCCGTTCCTCCTGGGCCAGACTTTGATATTCGTAAGCCATTTTCACCATTTTTACATTGGGCCAGACGAATGCCATTGCTCCGACCATCGATAAAACGGAAAATATAAGTATCACCCAGAATTTTTTGGGAGACACATGGACCCTGGTTTTGGCTATTCGACCCACCCACTCAAACATAAACTCTCTCCGCAACCCGCATTTTCGCGCTTGAAGAACGGGGGTTTCGCGTCGTCTCTTCCTCGTCCGGCGCAAGGACTCTTTTAGTTATGATTTTGAGGGTGGATTTTTTGCCACAAACGCAAACGGGAATACGAGGGGGGCAGATACAGCCTTTCTCCTCATCCCGGAAAAATGTTTTTACTATTCGATCTTCCAATGAATGAAACGCTATGGTGACCAGGCGAGCCCCCGCGTTGAGAACTCCCAGGGAATCCTGCAACGCGGTTTTCAGGTGCATCAGCTCACGATTTACAGCAATGCGCAGGGCTTGGAAGGTGCGGGTTGCGGGATGAATCTTTGCGGGACGCTTGGAATACAGCGCGCCAGAGAGGATTTTAGATAATTGGAGGGTGGTTTGTATAGGGTTGATTGCCTGCGCTTTGCGGACCGCCCGCACGATCTTTCGGTAATGGCGTTCTTCGCCGTAATCCCTGATGATGGATTCCAGTTCCCTGTCAGTGAGGGACTGGAGAAGTGTTGCGGCGGTGATTTCCTGGGAAAGGTCCATTCGCATGTCCAAAGGACCGTTCCGCATGAAGGAGAATCCACGTTCCGCGATTTCAACCTGAGGGCTGGAGATTCCGAGGTCCAGCAGTAATCCATCAATTTTTTCGACATTTAATTTTTTGAGGAGGCTTTGAATTTCGCTGTAATTGCCGTGAACAAAGGTCACTCTGTCACCGAATGGGGCCAACCGTTCTTTCGCCCTCAGCAAGGCATTGGCGTCCCGGTCGATGCCCAAGACCCGCAATCCCGGTCTGGTGTTTTGCAGAATGAATTCTGTGTGACCGCCGTCACCCAAAGTTCCATCCACGATCAATCCCTCCTCCATTACAATAAGGTATTGAAAGACTTTCTCTCTTAATACCGGCTCGTGGAATTTTGCCATTGCTTAACCGGGTTTTGCTGGCGGAGATTTTCTAAAGTAAAGCTGTCCGCCGAGACCACTAATCACCCGGATTCCTTTTCCCATTGCTCCTTTGACCAAATCTCAAATGTATTCGACATCCCAACCAGTACTGCTTCCTTCACTAACCCCGCATCTTTGCGTTGATTGGCCGGGATCAAAATTTTTCCTGATTTCATTTGGCACTCTGAAGCTCTGGATAAAACCTTGCGCATCTTTTTTCGTTTCCCATCGTCATCATCAAATGTGTTCAATTTCTCCCAATCTTTTTTGCTCTCAATCCATTCATTTTGCGGAGAAATAATGAGGTAATTTTCTTTGACACAAATGATAAGATTGGAGTTATACTTCCTATCAAGAATGGATTTAATTCTTGAAGGCACATTGAATCGTCCCTTGTCGTCTAAAATAATGGGAGTCATTCCTAAAAAATCATCTGAGTCCATCATTTTTCAGGGACCACCTTGCTAGAGAGTTTTATTGGTTGGTCCATTAGTCATTCCAAATGAGACAGAAATAAACATATTTAGATAATTTGAGACACTTTAAGACACATCCTAGCATATTGGAAAGGGCTGTCAATAGAAAAGAAAGCCTGAATTTTGCTTTAACTGATTGAAAATAAATAAGAACCAGAAACCCCTTTAGCTGATTGGGGTTTAAGTACTTTTCCAGTTCCTATGGCAAAGGCAGGAAATGCCGATTTGACGGGGTGGTTTTAAGGGGTCTGGTAACGGATTTGGTTTGGCATACATACTCTTGGTTTGAAGAAAGAAAAGTGCTACTTTCCCGAAGATTGATTCATGCCGTAGATTCTGGAAATGAATGATGATTTCGCTCTCTGACCAGTCGTTCTGCAATTCAATGAAATTGCTTTGACAAGCGGAAATTGTGAATGATAGTATGATGAATAAGTCCTTACTTTCATAATTTTAACGTAATAGGTTCATAACCGTATGACTCAGAAAAAGATTAAATTTATTGTTGGCAGTTTTTTGATCGTGGCGGCGATCGGGTATCTCATCACGGCTGGGATAAGCTCGACATCGCAATATTTTTTCACGGTGGATGAATTGATGAGCCAAAAGGTTTCCTATGCCGGAACCGGCCTGAAAGTTAAGGGAAATGTGGTCAATGGATCCATCGTCCGAGACTCCGAAAATTATTTGAAAATTAACTTTGCCATTGAGGACAAGAGTTCAAATCTCAATGTTGTTTATGAAGGGATCATCCCCGATATGTTCAAGGACGGTCAGGAAGTGGTGGTCGAGGGAGTCTTGGCTCAAAATGGCGTGTTCCATGCGAATACTCTGTTGACCAGTTGCCCATCCAAGTATGAGGCGGAAAGGGAAGCTGGAAAATCGCATCCGGGGAATATACCCTATCCCGATACAAATAAAGATGTGAGCCCAAAATCAACGGGATTCTTACCCAAAACCACGATATAATTCCCCCTTCATATTTTTCTTAACTTAAAAACCGTGCCCGAAAATAATTTCCGCTTTTTGGCGGTTGGGTCGGCGGTGAAAATCTAAATGAACGACACCGCCGCAAGCGGATGGGGTATCTGACAATGGTTATCATTTAAAAGCCGTAGCCAGCGTGACGCTGGACCCGAATTGAAACATCTTTCTTT
>SMVB01280493.1_pt1 | contig 15900 bp, 14 predicted proteins | sample 2456461 | NCBI WGS metagenome assembly SMVB01 (sample SAMN11095934, study PRJNA526329) | marine sediment metagenome | biome: Marine sediment; feature: Surficial sediment; material: Deep marine sediment; isolation source: Hadal surficial sediment | place: Pacific Ocean | collected 2014-05 | depth... | reverse complement strand
ACTCTGCCGTTCTACGGTACGCTCCAGATGGCGAATCTGGCCGGTCGCATTGAGGATCAGCGCGGGGAGCCGTGGTAGCTGTTCGAGCAGTTCAGGTCCCCGGGCGGCGAACTCGCGAAACATTGCGGCCGGACCGACGTGTTTGGCCATCCACGTTTCCATGAACGGTTTTGCGGTTTCCCAGAGATCGAGCTCCGGGTAGAGTTCACGGCCAAGACCCTCAATGTAAAGGAGCGTCTTCTGCAGCAATACCAGTTGCGGTTGGATTTCCATATGAAACTGACTGGCCGCCTTAAAGAGTTGCACGAGAAACTGGCTGAACTCAATCTCACTCAGAGGCTTCTCGAAGATGGGTTCGCACAGTTCCCTGATCACGCGTTCGAATTCAATCGGGTCCGTTCCATCTGGAACCCAACCTGAATCCAGGTGTAGACGGGCAACTTCTGCATAGTCGCGATTGAAGAACGCGAGCAGGTTGCGAGCAAGATAGTCTTGATCTTCTTTGGTCAGCTTGCCGATGATGGCGCAATCGACAGCGATATATCGTGGACTTTCGGGATCACTTACGTCGACAAATATGTTACCCGGGTGCATGTCGGCATGGAAAAAGTTATCGACGAACACCTGGGTGAAGAATGTTTCGACCCCCCGCTCGGCTAGTACTTTCATGTTGGTGCCGCGCGCCTTGAGTTCGGCAACATCGGAAATTTGTACGCCGTAGATGCGTTCCAGCACGAGAACGTTGGTGTGACAGTAGTCCCAGTGCACCTTGGGTACATAGAGCATGGGAGAGCCGGCAAAATTCAATCGAAGCTTTGCGGTGTTGTCCGCCTCCTTGCGCATGTCGAGCTCGGCGAGAATAGTCTGCTCGTAGTCATCCACCACTTCGCGCAGATGCAGGCGGCGTGCTTCCACCGATACCTTTACCAACAAATTTGCTAAGGTTCGAAGTACCTGCATATCTTCGCGGATGACTTTCTGAATGTCAGGCCGTACAACTTTGACTACTACTTCCGATCCGTCGTGACGTATCGCCGTATGCACCTGAGCGACGGACGCTGATGCCAGTGGCTGCCGATCGAAGTGTGCGAACGCCTCCTCGATGGGTTGTTCGAGGGCTTGTTCGATGATGGCTATGGCAACATCGGTGGGGAAAGAGGGTACATGGTCCTGCAAACGGGCTAACTCATCAGCAATGTCAAGAGGGATCAGGTCGCGGCGGGTCGACAGTAGCTGCCCGAACTTGATGAACACCGGTCCCAGAGTTTCGAGCGCAAGGCGCAATCGCTTGCCTCGACTGTATCGTCCTTTGGGAAATAACCGCATTGGAGATAAACGCAACAACCACTGGTAACGGCGCGGTAAGTCTGTTTTCTTGAGTTGTTTCAGGTCGACCAAACCGTCCAGACGGTAGCGGCTCGCCGTCCAGGCGATTTTTACCAACCTGGGAAATGGATTCACGGCAATTGCTGCCTGCGAGTTTCCTCGGCACGGATGCGTGCCGCAACGCGATCCGTCCGTATCCGCACGTTGTCGATCCCATCGAGAAGCGCGTTAAGGCGGGCTTCATCCGCATAGCGCCCAGCGGCACTGTGTTTGATGGCGGCGCCGGCGCCTTCTATTAGGGATCGGAAGGCTGCGAAGGCGAGTTCCACCGTGCCGAGAAGGTCTTCGGCGACCTGGCTGCCCAGCAGGTTGGACAGGGGTTTTCCCAGATCCGGTTCGAAGTTCTGAAAAACAGCCTTTAGTTCCTGCAGTACGGTTTCATCCCCGACGATGACAACGTTTGCCGTGGTGCCCCGTGAGAACAACCATGCGCCCAGGTCAGCTAGTTTTCCTTTGACGATAACGTTGGGCTCAGGCAGGGAGTGCGGATAAAACGAGAGATGTCCTTCTTCTACCTTCAACGTGAAGATCCTGGGGGACACATTTTTGGACACTTCTCCTTCCAGGCGCAGCATGTGCCCGTCGAGATGTTCCAGGCGTGACGCTGATTGCGGATCAAGGTTCAGACTTGCGTTGGCTAAACGGTCGAGAACGTCGATGAAAAGCACCTCGGCGGCACTCATGGTGACGCTCCATTGTTTTCTCCACGAGCCGAGGTATTTCCTTGGCTGGTTGCCGGCCTCATTACTCCGCTTTTTACCCCCCGATGAATCGCCACCGTACCACCCAGCAGGTTGTGGTACTCCACGTCGATGAACCCGGCGTCTTCCATCATCAACTTGAGCGCCTTCTGGTTGGGATGCACGCGAATGGATTCCACCAGATAGCGATAAGATTCCGAGTTCCCGGTAACGAGCTTGCCCATGCCGGGCCACAGTGTCTGAAAGGCGCCGTAAGCGGCTTCGAGGAGCGCATTGGTGGGTTTGGAGAATTCCAGAATCAACAATGCGCCGCCCGGTCGCAGCACCCGCAAAACTTCAACCAGTGCCAGGTCTTTGTCGGTGAAGTTGCGTAAACCGAAACCGATCGTCGTGCAGTTGAAACTATCATTGGCAAAAGGTAATGCTTCTGCGCTCGTTTCGCAGAATCGCACCTGGGCTTGGCCTTGATTCAAGAGCCGCTCGCGACCGACTTTTATCATGGCTGTGTTGATATCGGCGAGCACGACGCAGCCCGAGTTGCCAACTACCGGTGCAAACAGCCGAGCCAGATCTCCCGTGCCTCCGGCCAGATCGAGTACCACGCTACCTTCTCGCGCGCCGGACATTTCGATGGTCATGCGCTTGAACAATCGGTGAGTTCCCAGCGACATGAGATCATTCATCACGTCGTAACGCTCCGCCACGGATTCGAACACGTCTGCAACCAGCCGCTGTTTTTCGGCAGGAGAAACACGCTTGAATCCAAAGCTGACGGGACGTTCGAAGCTCATGGTCCTTCGGCGTTGACAGGGGTTGGTGAGTTTACGCTTTAGGGGTCCATTGGCCCACTGGTATCGTGGGAAGGCGTGTTGCGTTGGCTGCCTTGAGTTCCGCGAGGTAGTCGCGCCAATAGCGCTCGGTGTTCTCAGCAAGGTCGCGTAGATAGGCCCAGGCGTAGAGACCGGAATCATGACCGTCATCAAAGAGAATACGAATTGCGTAGTTGCCAACCGGTTCTATGCCTTTGATGGCAACGTGCTTCTTGCCAGTTTGCAGGCGCCGCTCGTCTTTGCTGTGTCCGCGTACTTCCGCCGAAGGTGAATAGACCCTGAGTAGCTCCGCGGGAATTTCGAAATCCCCTTCCAGAAATTTGAGTTCAAGAGTTCGCGATCGCTTGTGATAGGTGATTTTTTCCGGCTGGCTCATGGTCGTATCGAAGCTCCTCGCTACAGCTCCTCGCTAAAGAATGTATCGGGAAAGATCTTCGTTCTCCGCAAGCTTACCGACATGTTCGTTAACGTAGTCCGCGTCGATTACGACGGTTGTGTGATCGCAGTCGGTAGCCCCGAACGAAATGTCTTCCAGGAGCCTTTCCATAACCGTATGTAAACGGCGCGCGCCGATATTTTCCGTGGCCTCGTTGACATGCCAGGCGAGTTCGGCCACTCGGTCGAGGCCGTCTTCCGTGAAGGTCACGTCGACATCTTCGGTGGCCAGCAAAGCCTGATACTGTTCGGTTAACGAGGCTTTGGGCTCCACCAGGATACGTTTGAAGTCTTCAGCAGTCAGTGAGCTCAATTCTACTCGAATGGGAAGCCGGCCCTGTAGCTCCGGAATGAGATCAGAAGGTTTTGACAGGTGGAACGCACCAGCGGCGATGAACAGAATGTGGTCTGTGCGGATCATTCCGTACTTGGTGGAAACGGTGCAGCCCTCGATGAGTGGCAGCAAGTCCCGTTGTACTCCTTCGCGGGACACATCCACACCGGAGGTTTCGCCACGCCGGGTGACCTTGTCGAGCTCATCGAGGAAAACGATGCCAGTCTGCTCGACAAGCTCGACCGCTTTGGCTTTCACCTCTTCTTCGTTAATCAGTTTTGCGGCCTCTTCCTCGCGAAGCTTACGGTGAGCGTCTTTGATTTTCAGGCGGACGCTGCGCTTTTTGCCGCTGCCTAAGTTGCTGAACATGCTCTGCAGCTGGCTGGTCATTTCTTCCATGCCCGGGGGGGCCATGATTTCAACTCCGACCCTCACCGCTTCGATATCGATGTCTATTTCCCGATCATCGAGTTCCCCTTCGCGCAGCCGTTTGCGAAAGAGCTGGCGTGTGTTCGAATCTTCGGCGGGCTCATCGGCTGCGGACGCGATGGTTCTCGGTTCTGGCAACAACGCATCGAGTATGCGTTCTTCGGCGGCGTCGTCCGCTTGATGTTGCACCCGTGCAATCTGCTCTTCGCGTAACATCTTGACGGCAACGTCGGCAAGATCGCGGATAATCGATTCGACGTCACGACCAACGTAGCCAACTTCAGTGAACTTCGTCGCTTCGATTTTGATGAATGGCGCGTTGGCAAGCCGGGCGAGCCGTCTGGCAATTTCAGTTTTTCCAACCCCGGTCGGACCGATCATGAGAATGTTCTTCGGCGTTATTTCCTCGCGCATCTCGGGTTCTAACTGCATGCGTCGCCAGCGGTTGCGCAGCGCGATTGCCACTGCCCGCTTGGCACTATCCTGGCCGATGATGTGCCGGTCCAGCTCATGGACGATTTCTCGAGGGGTCATCTGGGTCATTGGAGTTCGAGTACCTCAATCGTACGCTCGTGATTGGTATAGACGCAAATATCAGCGGCGATGGCGAGCGCCTTTTCGACTATGGCTTGCGGGTTAAGCTCGGTGTTCTCCGTCAGTGCCCGCGCAGCCGACTGTGCGTACGGTCCCCCGGATCCGATAGCGATGAGCCCATGTTCGGGTTCTATCACGTCACCGGTACCACTTATTAACAGCGAAGTCTCCGTGTCGGCTACGATGAGCATAGCTTCCAACCGTCTAAGGGCTCGATCCGAACGCCAGTCCTTGGCAAGCTCCACGGCCGCGCGGGTGAGGTTGCCCTGGTACTTTTCGAGCATCGCCTCGAAGCGCTCAAAGAGCGTAAACGCGTCCGCCGTGCCACCGGCAAACCCGGATAACACTTTATTCTCATACAACCAGCGGACCTTGCGGGCGTTGCCTTTCATAATGGTCTGGCCAAGCGATACCTGGCCGTCCCCACCCACGACAACCTGGGAATCGTCGCGCACACAGAGGATTGTTGTGCCGTGAAACTGTTCCATGCCGATCGGTCCAATCCATCAAATCAGTGCCGGGTCAGCATAGTGGGGTTCGTTTCACTGAATTTCAACGCTCTGGATATTCGAGTTTGGCGACCGATCCGGACGAGTGGCTGCTCTCATCGACGATTAAGATACTGGCCGTTTGATCAATAACGCTGAGATATTGCGTTGGCGTAGGCGGGTCATCGCGCGTTGAGCCGTATCCTGGGTAGGAAATGGACCTACCAGAACACGAAACCAGGCGCCATTTTCAAGCTGCACACGATATGAATTTGTCGGCAGATCCATCAGTAACAGCGAAGCCCTCAAACCTCCCGCATCATCCTCGCTACGGAAGGAACCCGCCTGCAGAAGGTACTCCACCGCCTTGGTCGATTTTTCATCCCCGGGGACTACGTAAACCGAGGGGTCGGTGACGACCTCGCTCTCGCGCAGGATTCGGTCAAATTCAAAACTGATTTGGCCCACTTGTTCGCGCCGCTCGGTGATTTGTTTCAGCTCATCTTCAAAAAGCTGTGGGGCATAAGCTCCGAGGACTGCGAGCACGATGCCAAGTACGATACCAGCCGAGAAGCTTGCACCGTGAAAAATAGTTCTTGCCGGCGCCTTCCTGCGTTTTTTGGAGGCGCGGCGTTGGGGTCCACTGGATTTGAGTTTTTTCTTTGAGCCAGTCCGGTTTGCAAAGTCTTTGGGCATAACGGCCACTATAGGTGATTAGCGCCACCAAGGCGCCTGCGGCGGAGCTAAACGGGAATCAGAAAGTATCGTACGGATCGACGTCGAGAGAGTAGCGCAGATTGGTTGGAAGGGGTTTTTCACTCGCGATTTTTTCGCGCAGTCTATGCAGGCCGCGGTGTAGCATCCGACGGTCATCGGCCAGCATCAGGAGTTGAAAGCGGTTCCGGTCATTGATGCGTTGAATAGGCGCAGGTGCCGGCCCCAACACCTCGAGTTCGCCGCTCAGCGCCGAACGAATGTCACTCAGGAACGCCATCGGTAGTGCGCTATCGCGACTCTCCGCGCGCAACATTGCCATCGGCCGGTAGGGGGGCAGGCCGGCGCGCTTTCTCGACGCGAGCTCTGAGAATGCGAAGCTTTCATAACCTTGGGTAATGAGTGACAGCAGCAGTGGGTTTTCCGGCTGGTAAGTTTGAATCCACACCTCACCTGGGCGTTCCGCCCGCCCGGCCCGTCCGGCAACTTGAATAATGAGTTGGGCAATACGTTCGGGCGCCCGGAAATCTGCGCTGCAGAAGCCGCCGTCCGAGTTCAACACGGCAACCAGGGTAACGTTCGGAAAATGATGACCCTTGGCGAGCATCTGGGTACCGACAAGGATCGCCGGATGCCCCTGGCGGATAGCCCTGAACTGCTCCTCCATGCGTCGCTGACTGCGGGTCGTGTCTCGGTCGATTCGGTACAGCGGCAAATCGGGGAACAGCAGACTCAAGCCTTCGGCAGCCCGTTGCGTACCGATTCCGATAGCGATCGGGCCTGGTTTTCCACAAGCCGTGCACACCGATGGTGGGGACTCGCGACGTGCACAGTGGTGACAGATCAGGGCTGCAGGGGTTTTGTGTAAGGTCATTGGCATGTCACACAGTGGGCAGGTGGCTCGCCAGCCGCATTGAGGACACAGGTAGCTGGGCGCATATCCGCGCCGGTTGAGGAATACCAGCACCTGATTGCCAGCCTTGAGGTGTTTGCTGATAATTTGCTGTAAAGGCGCACTCAGCCCATCGGTCAGCCGGTGTCCACGAATATCGAGCAGATGAAAACTGGGTAGTTCAGCACCCCCGGCCCGTTTAGTCAGCTTCAGGTGACGGTAACGCCCGTTGTGTGCGTTGAGAAGCGATTCCAGAGATGGTGTGGCACTGCCAAGCAGCAAGGGAATGTTCAAGTTCTGGGCGCGTTTCACCGCCACGTCCCGAGCGGAGTAGCGCAATCCGTCGGTCTGTTTGAAGGAGCTATCATGTTCTTCGTCGACGACAATCAGGCCAAGATTGGCGAATGGCGTCAATATGGCGGAGCGGGTACCGATGAGGATTCCAATGTCGCCGCGTTTACATTTCAACCAGGTCTGCAGCCGTTGATTATCGGTGAGGTTGGAATGCAGTACCTCGGCGACTCCGAAACGATCCCTGAAACGTGCCACCGTTTGTGGCGTAAGCGAGATTTCGGGAACGAGAACGAGCACCTGTCGCCCTTGTGCGCGCACCCGTTCGATCAGTCGGAGATAAATTTCCGTCTTACCGCTGCCGGTGATGCCATCGAGCAGGCTTGGCACAAACCCATCGAGGTGTTGGATGAGTGCGGCGACCACTTGGGTCTGTTCGGAATTGAGTACCGGTTGCGTCGTTGCGAGTTGTTCCAGCGCTGGAGCCGGTTCGGTGGCGACGATGAGGCCTTTCCGTGCAACCGCCTGGATAATGGTGCGCGTAAAACCCGCCGCCCGCAGCTGTGCGGCTTCCAACACGCCGCCCTCGGCCTCTATGTAGTCGATGAGCGCCTGCTGCTTCGGCGCTCGGGTAATGTCCGCAGGCTTTTCAGTGCGTTGCCAGGTTTCCGGATGGTGGATGATGAATTTTGCCTCGCGGCGGGCGGCTACCGGCAGAATGGTCCCGAGCACCTCGCCCAAGGGGTGGTGATAATATTCGGCGAGCCAGAGGGCGAGCTCATAAAGCTCATTCCCAAAGGCGTTTTCACTGTCCAATACCGCCGATATGGGTTTCAACCTGGGATGTACATCGGTCGGATTTTGCCCGACACAGATCGCGGTCAGTCGTTGCCGTCCGAACGGTACTACGACTCGCGCTCCGACTACGGGGCCTGCAAGCGCAGCGGGAACCGAATAATCGAACAGAGCGTGTAGCGGCCTGGGTATGGCGACACGGACGGTTTCGGTGGCATGGGTCAACGAGACTACCTCAGGTTCATAGGTACGTTAGCTTCTTGCTTTTTACCGCTATTGTAAGGTTTGGGGTTCCTCCCCTGGTCGGTCCGTAAAGGCGTCGAAAGTTGAGAAACCGCCCGTATGGTTTGAGCCTTGCCAACGGATGGGCAGATGACTAAACTCCGCGGCCCCGGAGAGGGTGCGACTGGTACTTACCAGGGCAAACCTCAAAGAGGGCACGACCAGTCGAATGCAACGGTACAGATCAATGAAACCAGACATCCATCCAGAATACCGCGATATCAAAGCCACCTGTAGCTGTGGCAATGTCATCGAAACGCGTTCGACCCTCGGCGAAGACATCCACCTCGATGTCTGTTCGGCTTGCCATCCTTTTTACACCGGCAAACAGAAGATCCTGGATACGGGTGGTCGGGTAGAGCGCTTCCGGCGTCGTTTTGGTAACCGTTCGGTTACCAACGCATCGAATCAGGAGTCCAATCAGGAATCGGGGCAGGGGTCGGATCAGCAGGCTGATCAGAAATAGCGTCCGCGTCGATTCATCTGCCGTTCAGTTGAACCTGGGCATCCTACAGGGTCTAAATCTGCAAGGGTCAAGGTTAGGCTATGCTCCAGGCACAAAACACGTATCCTTGGTAATCGAGTGATTTGAGTTGTATCACGGCCGGTGTTGAAGCGATTCGGGAACATTCACATGAGAACCAACCACTCAATCCTTCTTCTTGCGGTATGTTTCTTTGCGCTTTGCTGGGCTGGCAGCGTGTCTGCGAAAAAGCCCGGAGATGGCGAGAAGATATACAACGAGCTCAAAGAAAAAGATGGCCTGTATGCCGATGAAGCATGGCAGGCATACGTCACGGAGATTGGTGAGCGGTTACTGGCGACGAGTTCGGCCGCGGGCGAGACCTATTACTTTACCGTAATCGACAATCCGTCGGTCAATGCATTTGCCACCGGCGATGGGTATATTTTCGTCAATCGCGGGCTCATTGCATACCTGCGTTCGGAAGATGAGCTGGCGGGTGTCATCGGTCATGAGATTGGCCACGTCGTGGGACGACACACCAGCCGCAGCAAGAACGCCAAACTGCTGGGCGATGTGCTCGGGTTTCTCGGCTCTCTCGCAACCGGTACGAGCGCCATCGCCGATGTCGCCAGAGATTTTACCGCCAAAGAAGTCGCCGGTTTCGGGCGTAAGTATGAGCTCGAAGCGGATGACTATGGCGCCGAATTTCTGGCGCGAGCCGGATACAACCCGCTTGCCATGATCGATGTGATTCAGGTACTGAAAGAGCACGAAGCTTTTTCCAGACAGGTCCAGAAACGTCCGACCGTCTATCACGGGCTGTTCCGCAGTCACCCCAAAAATGACAAACGGCTGCACGAACTGGTGAGTAAATCACAGCGTCTGCTGCCGGAGACACTCCGTGACCCGGAGCGGAATTTCTGGGAGATGATCGAAGGCATGGTCTATGGCAATGAAGCTGCGACCGGCTTGATCAAGGGTCAAAGTTATTATCACGGGTCGTTTCGGATCGTTGTTACCTTCCCGGATGATTGGGACATCACCAATACCCGCGTTCAGGTCATCGGCAAACCCCGCGCAGGTAGCTCCGATTCATCTATTACCGTTCAGCCGATGAGTGCCCCGGAAAACAAAGAAGAAACACCGGCGCAATACGTCACCGAAACACTTAAACGGGACGACGTAATAAACGGCGAATCCATAGAAGTGAATGGCTACCCCGCATTCATTGGTGACATCGAAGTGGCTGGTGGCGACGCTCAGGTACGTAAGATCGCAATCATCTACAAGGATGGCAGTGTCTACATGTTTCGCGGCGAGGTGGGGCCATTGGGGGATCCTGCGACTTTCGAAGAGAAGTGGCGTTTCACCGTGGACTCGTTCCGGGCGATGACGGCCGCGGATCTGAAAGTTGCCAACAACCAGCGGATCAAAGTCATCGTTGCGCGTCCGTCTGACACCTACCTCAGCTTGTCGCAGCAAGTGTCGATAAAGTCATACGCGGAAGAAACGCTCCGGGCGATCAACGGTCATCACCCTCACGGAGAACCCCGTGCGGGTGACAATATCAAGATCATTCAGTAGTAGGGTCAAAGGGTAGGGGGTCAGAGTAAAGTGCCAGAGTAATATACTCTGGACCCCCTACGCTACTCTGGCACTTTACTCTGACCCCCCTATGTGTGACCCCCCTACCCTAGAATATATCCTCAGGTTTGATCTCAAGCTCCGTGGTTTGTTTCGGTGGGAGCCGGATGTCACCCAGTTCTGGAGTATGTTCGCTGAAGAAAAACTCGAAGATCGCATTGTCCTGCTGCGGTGAGGCGAGTTTACCGGTGACCGGATCGATCTTCAGGTTGATCACGCCTTCGGGTTGATCGGGAAATCGCTCGGGCCGGTCGGCTAAAGCTACGGCCATGAAGTCAATCCAGATGGGAAGGGGGGTGTTCGACCCGTAGTGGTTGGCGCCAAGGGGTTGATGATTGGGAAATCCTACCCAGACCGTCGTCACGACATCAAGGTTGTAGCCGTTGAACCAGGTGTCGGCCGCGTCGTTGGTCGTGCCGGTTTTACCCGCCAGGTCTTTTCTCTTCAGGCTGCGCGCGCGGCGCCCCGTGCCTTTGAGAATTACATCCCGAAGCATGGTGTGCATGATGAAGGCGTTGCGTTCGTCGATTACTCGAATGGCCGGAATAATCGGGAGCGTCTCCTCTCCCTCCTCAGGGTCCAGTGCACCCTCCGCATTGACCGCGTCGGTGTCCGCGAAGAGATCCGCAAGGTTGGTGGGCTCGTGTAAAATGGTTTCGGCAGGGTCCGGTGTAACTTCCGGTTCATACGGGTTGCACGGATCGCAGACCTGGGGATAATGTGCCTGGAACACGACTTCACCTTCCAGATTCAGCACTTTGTCTACGATATGGGGTTGCACCAGCCAGCCACCGTTTGCGAAGACGGCATAGACCGCCGCCATATCGATTGGCGTGATTGCCATCGTTCCGCCGCCGATCGCGAGTTGGGTATTGCGGGGAAATGATGCGACGTCGAATCCAAACCGGCGCACGTAATCCATAACGTTGCCAGCGCCAACTTTAATCAGCACACGCATCGAAATCAGATTGATCGATCTGTAAAGCGCTTCGCGCAGTGTTGTGGGACCGTTGAACCGGTTGTTGTCGTTTTCCGGACGGTACTGCGACTCGAGCAGGTTGTCGTCGAACACCAGGGGCGCGTCCATGAATATGCTTGCAGGGGTTATCCCGTAGTGCAAGGCGGCGGAGTAAACGAATGGTTTGAATCCGGAACCCGGTTGGCGAGCAGCCTGCAAGGCGTGGTTGTATTGATTCATGCCGAAATCGAAACCACCAACCAACGCGAGCACGGCGCCGGTTTGTGGATCCAGCGAAACCAGTGCGCCCTGAATATCGGGTAGTTGGGCAAGGCGCCATTGAGGAATCACCTCACCGTCTTCGGATGTAATTGACGGCATCGACTGCAGCCGGATGAGGTTTCCTTGTTGCACGACATTGGCGAGGGACTTCGGTGCAGGGCCGCGTTCGTCGACCTCCACATACGCGCGCGCCCAGGCGACACTCGTCATGTTCAGCACGATGTTCTCCCCACTGGCGAGCAGGACCTGCGCTTCGGTTTCACCCACCGCGGTAACGATCCCCGGGAGGAGGTTTGAGTAAACGGCTGTATCGCGTAGACGTTCCTCATATTGACTAAGGTCCAGTTCACCAAGCCGGGCCTCAGGGCCGCGATACCCGTGACGGCGGTCATAGCTAATGAGACCTTTGCGTAAAGCCTGCTTTGCGGCGGCTTGCAGGTTGCCCCGAATTGTTGTGAACACTTCGTAACCGCCGGAATACAGATCGGGAAATCGCTCGAGAAGCTGACTGCGCACCCATTCGGCAGGGAATGGCGCAGCTACGTCCAGATTGCGTGCGTAGATGCGTGCGGTGATGGGTGATTCGATTGCTGTTTGATACTGCCCGGCGGTAATCGAGCGTTGATCGAGCATGCGCGCAAGGACGGTATTACGGCGTTTGAGCGCACGTTCCGGACCGTTGATGGGATTACCGGCACTCGGTGCTTGAGGGATTCCGGCGAGCATCGCAAGTTGGGCCAGATCGAGTTCAACGACGGGTTTGCCGTAGTAGGTAAGCGCCGCGGCCTCGACGCCATAAGCCCGTTTTCCGAATGACACGACGTTGATGTAGAGCTCCAGAATTTCGTCTTTACTGAGTTCCTGCTCTATTTTCAACGCCAGCAGCATTTCCTTGAATTTTCGAAGAAACTTTCGCTCGAGTGTAAATGAGACATTGCGAGCGAGTTGCATCGTGATCGTACTTGCCCCGGGACCTAAGCTGCCCTCGAATAACACGCTTTTAATGAGACTGAAGGTGTCGTTTGACAGCGAGATGAAATCGATGCCGTTGTGTTGATAAAAACGTTTGTCCTCGGTGTCTAACAAAGCCCGGACAAACAGCGGCGGGATTTCGCGTAAGCTCAACGGAATGAGACGTCGTTCCCCGAATTCTGCGACGAGTTGGGCATCTGCGCTGTAGACTCGCAGCGGTGTTTCTAACCGAACGTGACGGTAGCTCTCAGCCGACGGAATCTGTGGGTTTAGATAGAGATATACGCCTGCCAGACTGAGTACTGCGGCACATAAAGTGGAGAGGCCGAGCCACATAATAGCGGCCATTGCGCGTCGGGACTGTGGTCTCATGATGGCGGAATAATTACAGGGAACAGATTGCGTGTACAGCAATCGTAGTATTTAATGTTATATAGCATGAACTGGACGTAAGTGCCCGCGCTAGTAAGGAAAATTTACCGTGTTTGGCCTGTTTAAAAATAAGTCCAAGGTATTGCTTGGACTCGATATAAGTTCTACCTCAGTTAAGCTCCTCGAACTCTCCAGAGCGAATGATCGCTACCGGGTAGAATCATATGCTGTGGAGCCGCTACCGCCGAATGCGGTGGTCGAAAAAAACATCAGCGATGTCGAGGGTGTTGGCGAAGCGATCAGGCGAGTCCTCAGCCGTTCCAAATGTTCCTCGAAAATGGCCGCAGTTGCGGTAGCGGGTTCCGCCGTGATCACCAAGACCATCGAGATGGACGCTTCTTTGTCCGATGAAGAGATGGAAAACCAGATCACGGTCGAGGCTGATCAGTACATTCCATATCCGCTCGACGAAGTGGCCATCGACTTCGAGGTGCAAGGTCTCTCAGAGCGAAATCCCGATCAGGTTGAAGTATTGTTGGCTGCCTGTCGAAAGGAAAACGTCGAGATGCGGGAAGCGGCGCTGGAACTCGGCAACCTCAAGCCTGCGGTCGTTGACATTGAAGCGCACGCGATGAAACGCGCGTTTGAACTGTTAAAGCCGCAGCTTGGTAGCAACCCTGAAGATCTCGTCGTCGCTATTATTGATGTTGGCGCAACGATGACGACGTTGTCGGTGCTTGCCGAAGACAAATCGATCTACACGCGAGAGCAACTGTTCGGAGGCAAGCAACTCACCGAAGAAATTCAGCGACGTTACAGCCTGTCATTCGAAGAGGCGGGTCTTGCCAAGAAACAAGGAGGCCTGCCGGACGATTACAACGAAGAGGTTCTCGAACCGTTCAAAGAAGCCGTGTTGCAGCAGGTTACTCGGTCTTTGCAGTTCTTCTTTTCCTCCAGCCAGTACGATGACGTTGACTACATCGTGCTTGCAGGTGGCACGTCGTCCATAGATGGCCTGGCTGGGATGATCGAAACCAAGCTCGGCACACCAACCATTGTCGCAAACCCATTTGTCGACATGTCATTGTCCAGTCGGGTGGATGCCGATGCCTTGGCTAACGATGCGCCAGCCATGATGATTTCCTGTGGTCTAGCCATGAGGAGTTTCGACTAGTGGCTAATATTAACTTACTGCCGTGGCGGGAGTGGGAGCGCGAGCGCAAGCAGAAAGAATTTCTAGTCAATCTGGTTGCGGTGCTGTTACTGGGTGTTGCGATCGTGTTTGCGGGTGGGTGGTATCTGGACGATGCCATCGAGCGTCAGAATGATCGGAATCGATTTCTGACTCAGAAGATCGAAATATTGGACGAACGGATTGCTGAAATCAGCAATTTACGTGCCCAACGAGAAGAACTGATTGCACGTATGCGGGTGATTCAGGATCTTCAAGGAAATCGCCCATTGATCGTACGGGTGTTCGATGAGTTGGTGCGAACGCTCTCGAGTGGCGTGCACTACCGTTCACTCAAGATGGAAGGCACCACCTTTACTGTTGCCGGTACCGCCGAATCCAACAATCGGATTTCTTCACTCATGCGCAATATCAGCGATTCAGATTGGTTCACCCAGCCTAATCTCAAGAGCATTAAGGAAGACCCGGGCAATTCGGAGTATGGCAGCAAGGCGAGTACGTTCGATTTGACTTTCTCTCAGTCGAACCCGGTACGGGCCGAAGAAGCAACGGAGGGCTAGGTCATGTCATTACAAGATACGTTCGAGCAGCTTCAATCATTCGATTTCAACGACCTGGATGTCAACAACATCGGTTCCTGGCCCAGGGCCATCAAGATCATACTGATGCTCCTGGTGTTTTCGATAGTACTGGGAGGGGGTTATTACTATTACCTCACCGACAAGCAGTCTTTGCTGGCTCGAGCGGAATCGAAAGAACAAAATCTGCGTAATGACTACGGGAAGAAGGCTGCCCAAGCGGTTAATCTGGATGCTTACAGAGCGCAGAAAATACAGATGGAAAACACGTTTGGCGCTTTGGTAAAACAACTGCCAAGCGATACGGAAGTACCTGGGTTGCTTGAAGATATTACTCGTACTGCGATCGACAACGATCTGACGATCGAAAGCATCGATCTGGCTCCCGAGAAGGTTACCGAGTTCTATGCCGAACTCCCCATCGACATCACGGTGGAAGGGGACTACCACAAAATTGGTTCTTTCGTCAGCGGAGTCGCGAATCTATCGCGGATTGTTACGCTGCACGATTTCAATATCGTGCCTGCCGGTTCTGTGCAGAATTTGAAGATGAACATTCGAGCCAAAACGTATCGGTATCTCGATGACAATGAGGATGGCTGATGCAGTTTCTTGGTAGAAGCTTTCTGGTTGTCTTTTCGGCCTGCACGCTGTTTGGTTGCGGCGGAGATACTGATTATTCCGACATAGAGGAATTTATGGCCGAGGTGGATTCGCAGCCCAGGAGTCGCATTCAACCGCTGCCGCCGTTTGAGCAGGTTGCGCCGTTTGCCTATCAGGCGAGCAATCAGCGCAGTCCATTCGAACCACCCATTGTGGTGAAGAAAGTGGAGCGCGATCGTGGCGGAGTTGCCGTGGTGCCGGACTTCGATCGAGTCAAACAGTATCTTGAGCAGTACACGATCGCCAATCTCGCCATGGTAGGTACGCTGGAACAAGGTCCCGCGTTCTATGCTCTGGTGAGGGATGCAGATGGCGGCGTGCACCGTGTGGAGATAGGTGACTATATGGGCACCGATCATGGCGAGGTTCACATTATTGAAGAGGGATCTATCGAACTCATCGAGATTGTCCCGGATGGTACAGGGGGCTGGGTGGAACGCGCCCGCACGGTTGCCCTGGGAAGTCGAGGTTAAAGGATGAATATCATGCTTGAGATTTTGAAGCGGTGCCGCAATGGATTGCTGGCGTTGGTGATGTTGGCGGGCGCAACTACAGCGGGTGCCGCGACCATCGAATCTATCGAATTTTCATCACTTCCTGGT
>SMVB01314691.1_pt1 | contig 15901 bp, 13 predicted proteins | sample 2456461 | NCBI WGS metagenome assembly SMVB01 (sample SAMN11095934, study PRJNA526329) | marine sediment metagenome | biome: Marine sediment; feature: Surficial sediment; material: Deep marine sediment; isolation source: Hadal surficial sediment | place: Pacific Ocean | collected 2014-05 | depth... | reverse complement strand
TAGTTTCAGGACTCGCTAACCTCGTCGACCTCCTCCTGGGGCCTGCGCATGCTCACAGGCAAAAGCTGGTCGTCCGGTTTGGCGTCCTCCTGTTCGAACTCGTCGCGAGCCCTGTTGAGCGCTTCGGCACGCACTTCGTAGACCCGGGCAAACTCGTGCGCGAGTCGCGCATTCGCCTGGACGCAGATATCGACCGCATCGTGGGGAATGCGAATCAGCGTCACGTCGCCGTCGCAGAACATCCGGGTGTGGCTTGCCTGCTCGCGGGACATCGAGGATGAGACGCCAATCGCCTCGGATTCGCCAAGGAACAGCTCAGCGACGACTTCGCCCTGCAGCGACAGGGTCAAGTGAAGGGTGCCGGATGCGACCACGTATACGGCATCCGGGACTTCGTCCTGGGCAATTACCGTCTCTCCGTCGGTGTACATCTGCACCTCGGCTTCAGCTGAGACCCTGGCGAGATGCTCGGATTCAAGCATCTGGAACCCCTGAGCCTTCGACAAACACGCGGCAATGTCGACGCCCGCAAGAGTCGATACGGGCGCATCCACCTTGATCTCGTAGGCCGCCGGCAGCGGCAGGCGGATCCCGGCACGACGCGCCGCGTACCAGACCCGCGCGGTGTACTGGTCGACGATCTGCGGTATGCGGCGCGGCTGGTCGATGGCCAGAAAAGCCTCGTAGCGAATCCGGTCGTCGAGCACTTCCCTGACCATTGCCCGGGGTGGCGGATCGTCCAGTACGTTGTCCATAGCTTCTGCGACTTCCCGGAGCACCCGCTTCACCCTGTTGGGCGGATCTTCGAGTGAAAACGCAAAGCTAAGTCGCATCGTCTGCAACGCCGTCGGGCGTGCATAGTTGATGATCGTCTCCCGTCCAAGCACCGCGTTCGGAAACACCAGCAGGTTCCGCTCGCGAGTCCGCACGTGCACGCTGCGCCAGTTGATCTCCACCACTTCGCCCTGGGATTCGCCGACTTCGATCCAGTCGCCGAGAACGAACGGGCGTTCGAAGAGCAGCGCAATCCCGGCCATGAGGTTGCCGAGGGTCTCCTGAAGGGCAAGACCGAGCACGATCGAGCCCACGCCCAACGCGGCGATCAAGCCGCCGAGGTTCTGCTCCCAGACGACCGCCAGCACAATAGACGCGCCGATCACCACCAGCAATATCCGGATCAGATCCTGGAACAGGCTCGGCGTCCGGTGTCGCCAGGTACCTTCCGGGGCCTGCTGGAAGACCAGCGCGTTGAACAGCAGGAGCCCCGTGTAGAGCATGCTGATCCAGAACGCCGTGGCGATGATCCGAACGACCGCCGCGTCTTCGGGCATCTCCAGAATGCGCAGCACGAATACGTACGCCACCAGCAATGGCAATACGGTGTTGCGCGCGGCGCGCAAGATGGGCGCCATGGGCAAGGTGCGACGATCGGCCCGATAGAGCAGCTCACCCAACACCACCACCAGAATCTGGAAGCCCAGGATCAGTCCGATGCCCCACACGAACCAATCGGTTTGCAGAATGCCGCTCATCATCTCAGACGTCGGCCACAGCCCACAGAGCGACGCCGTCCGCGTCGTCTACGCGCTGGAACTCGTAGCTGTCCGAAAGCTGATCTCGAACGGATTGCGTGACCAGGATCTCGCCTCGACCCGCCTGGTCCCGGGCATAGTCGGCTTGAATCACCGCCTCACCCCACAATTGGAACAGCACCTCCTGGTTGTGCGCGACATCGGTAACTACGGTGCCGGCGGCGATACCGATCGCCAGGTTCAGGTCGAGTTCGCGGACTGCGCTGAGCCGCGCGACAGCACCTTGGACATCCCGCGCGAACTCCACCGCCCGGCGCATGTGATCGAGCAGCGGCGCAGACAGACCAACAGCCGCCATGTAAGTGTCTCCCATGGTTTTGATGCGCTCCACGCCGTGCCGGCTCGCGGTCGCATCGACTGTCGCGATGAACGCCTTCAAAAACTCCACCGATTCTTCGGCGGAGCGCGTATAAGTGAGATCGACCAAACCATTCAGTTCGACAAACAGCACTGAAACGTCGTCAACCGTTTCAATGAGTTCCTCGTCACCCAGCCGCACCCGCTGCGCCATTCGCCGCGGCAGCATGTTTTCGAGCAAGCGCTGGTTCTCCTGCGAGACCTCTTCTATGAGGTGGGTCTGCTTGCGCACGCTGTCGACCAACTCACTGAAGGAGCGCGACAGGTCACCAATCTCATCGTTGGAATCGCCATCGAACTGCACATCGACGTCGCCCGACCCCGCGCGACGCACGCGGGAGATCAGATCGTTGACCGGGCGGACGAAGGAGTTGGCGAGAAACATCACAACTATCGTAATGACGGCCATGATGATTACCGTCTGAATGAGGGTGGCCTTCGCCAGATCGTGAATGGGCGCATACGCCTCGCTGAGATCGATCTTGCCGACGATGGCCCAATCCAGGTCCGCCAGCCGCAGCGGCGCCCAGGATCCCAGGATTTCCACCCCGCGATAGTCGATGATCACCCCGGTGCCGGCCCGGCCCTTGAGCGCTTGCTCCGCCGCTAGCGTACGCACCTGCTGCTCGAGAATCGGAGAACCGAGCGAGACCATTCGCTGTATGTCCGCTTCCGGCGTCCCGGCGGCACGCAGGTCTGCCGCGTACCCTTCCGGATCCTCGATCAGGAACCGGGACGCGGAGCGCATCGTGGCGTCCGGTCCGATGAGGATGGTCTCACCGGTCTTGCCCAACCCGTCGCGCTCCCATTGACCACCGCCCGTCATCACCCGGTCGAGTTCCGCCGTGCTCTCCTGGACTGCCAGTACCGCCACGGGTTTGGCGCCATCGAAGATCGGCACCGCAACAAACGCGGCCGGCGCCCCGTAGCTCGGGCGGTAATGACCGAAGTCGATGAACCGCACACCCCCTCGGTCCGGCATGCGTCGCACCATGCGGAACAACTCAGCCAGGTTGCCGTATGCCTCCGGCCCAGTAATCAGGTTGCGTCCGAAATCGATCTCTTTAGCCGTGGTGTACACGATGACGCCGGTTTGGATGTCGATCAGAAACAGATCGTAGTAGCCGAAGCCGTTGACGATCTGGCGCAGCACTGGGTGCCGTTTGGCATGGATCTCGGAATACGCAGAACCGTCGTCCGCTTTGTCCAGCTGGCCCTTATCACCAGCCGGGAAGGGATTGCTCGCGATGTAGTGATACTGCAGATAGCGGGCTGCGTTGGACTCCGGAAACAATGACTCGAACTCGGGGGTACCTTCCACCATGGCGGCGAGCTTCGGCAGAAAATCCTCGCGGTAGTAGTTCTCGAGTTCAATCAGTTGCTCCGGTTCGAGCTCCTCTTCTTCGAGCGCCTTGTACGCATTGATGAACTCGCGCGCCGCAGCGCCGACTCCGGCGGCACTGCCCAGCACCTGGACCTCGGAGCGAATGCTCTCAATGTACTGCTCGATCTGATCCGCCTTGGCGGCCCGGGCGCTGGTCAGATGCGAAAACACGCTTTCGCGCAACGCATCGTAGCTGCGACTGTAAGTGAGGCTCGCCACCAGCGCGATTGAGATCGCGCTGACGCTGAGCAGCATGATCAGGAGTCTGGACTTAATGCTCAGATTGCTCATGTCGGCCGTCCCTGCATCCGAAACTCTCCCATCGGTTAGTTCAGGCCAAGCACCCGCTGCATGTCGTACAGGCCCGGCGGCTTATCCGCCAACCAGCGCACCGCGCGCACCGCACCAAATGCAAAATTCGAGCGGCTGCTGGCCCGGTGCGTAATCTCGATCCGCTCCCCGGTCCCCGCAAACATGACCGTGTGTTCACCCACGAGGTCGCCAGCGCGGATCGACTGAAAACCGATGGTGCGCCGATCGCGCGGCCCGGTTGTGCCATGACGGCCATAGACCGCATCAGTCGCCAGATCGCGTCCCAGCGTTTTGGCGAGTATCTCGCCCATACGCACCGCGGTCCCCGAGGGAGCATCGACTTTGTCTCGGTGGTGCGCTTCGGTGATCTCCACATCGACATCATCGCCCAGAATAGCCGCCGCCATCTCGATCAGCTTAAACACGACGTTCACCCCAACGCTCATGTTGGGGGCCATGACGATGGCGATTTCGCCTGCCGCAGCTTCGATGGCCGCAAGGCCATCTGCTTCGAACCCCGTGGTACCGATGACCATACGTCTGGAGGCTGCGCGACAGATCTCGAGCGCGGCGAGTGTCGAGTCAGGGGCGCTGAAGTCGATCAGGGTGTCGAAGTCGTCGAGTACCGCCGCGAGATCATCCGTGACTGGCACTCCAAGGCGGCCGAATCCCGCCGTTTCGCCAGCGTCGGCCCCGACCCGTTCATGCCCGGGTCGTTCCAGGGCTGCCCCCAGACGCATCCCGTCTCCGCCCGCCAGCACCTGTATCAGGGCGCGACCCATGCGGCCAGCCGCACCGGTGACAGCAACATTGATCATGCTTGGTTCCCAGCGTCCCTGCGGCGAATTGTACCCCGGTCGGGCTTAGGGCTTGAGCCCTTCGAAAAAGTCTTTCACGCCTTTGAACCAGGAACTCTCCCTGGGCGAGTGGGCGGCGCCGCCTTTCAGCAGAGACTCTTGCAGCTGCTTCAGCAAGGCCTGTTGTTCAGCCGTTAGCTTCACGGGGGTTTCAACCGCTACCCGGCACATCAGATCGCCTACCGAACCCCCGCGCAGCGGCTTCACGCCCTTGCCGCGCAACCGGAATATACGCCCCGTCTGCGTTTCCGCCGGAATCTTCAGCTTGACCCGGCCCGAGAGTGTCGGCACTTCCAGCTGACCGCCCAGTGCCGCATCGGCAAAGCTGATGGGTACTTCGCAGTACAGGTGTTTTCCGTCGCGCCGAAAGATCGCGTGCTCGCGCACCGCAATCTGCACATAAAGGTCGCCGCGTGGGCCGTTGTTGTAGCCCGCTTCACCCTCACCCGCGAGGCGGATCCGGTCGCCGGAATCGACGCCCGCCGGAACCTTCACGGACAGGGTCTTGCGCTTCTCGACCCGGCCGGCGCCGCCGCAAGTCCGACACGGGTCACGAATGATCGCACCCGCGCCGCGACAGCGCGGGCAGGTCTGCTGCAAGGAGAAAAAACCTTGTGAAACCCGAACCTGGCCGGCACCGCCGCAATCGGTACACGTGACCGGGCTAGTCCCCGCCGCCGCGCCACTACCCTCGCACGACTCGCAGCTGGCAATGACCGGGACGCGAATTTCCACGGTGTCGCCACCCACCGCTTTTCCCAGGTCCAGCTCCAGGGTGTAGCGCAGATCCGAGCCACGCTGCATGGACGAGCGGCCGCCGCCACCGCCAAAGACATCTCCGAACACGTCGCTGAAGATGTCCGAGAAACTCCCCCCAGCAAAACCGCCGGCACCCATTCCATTAGGGTCGACCCCCGCATGGCCGAACCGGTCGTAGGCGCTCTTTTTCTCGCCATCGGAGAGCACTTCGTATGCCTCGGCGCCTTCCTTGAACTTCTCCTCTGCCTGGACGTCGTCCGGATTCCGATCCGGATGATACTTCATCGCAAGTCGACGATATGACTTCTTGATCTCGTCGTCGGACGCGCCGCGTTCGAGACCCAGTACTTCGTAGTAGTCGCGCTTAGCCATAGCTCTTTGTTTGGTCTCGTATGAATGCCGGATCGTGGCGCCCTTCTAGACGCTCCGGGTTCGATGCTTCGTTCGGCATTCGTGGCGCTAGTTCACTGTTGTTTGCGTCTTGCATGAACTTCCACCCACCGGTCACGGGTTGCGAATAAAGGCGCGGGTTCAACCCGCGCCTTTTGGCGCCGCCAGTGTAGCCTCGCGGCGTGCCGCGAGCTACTTGTTGTCGTCGTCCTTGACCTCTTCAAACTCAGCATCTACTGCTCCCTCGTTACCGGCGTCCGCAGCGCCCGCCTCGGCGCCCGCTGGTTGAGCCTCCTCGGCTTGTTCGGCGTACAGCTTCTGCGCAAGGTTTGCGGACGCTTCGCCTAAGGTCTTCAGCTTGGCTTCGATATCGTCCTTGTCGTCGCCCTGCAACGCTTCTTCCAACGCGCTCGCGGCACTCTCGATGGCCGTCTTCTCTTCGTCGCTCGCTTTGTCACCCGCTTCCTCTACGGTCTTGCGGGTCGCGTGAATCATGCCGTCCGCCTGATTGCGCAGACTGACAAGTTCCTCGAACCTGGCGTCTTCCTCGGCGTGCGATTCCGCATCGGCCACCATCTGATCGATCTCACTTTCCGACAGTCCACTGGACGCCTTGATGATAATCGACTGCTCTTTGCCGGTCGCTTTGTCCTTCGCCGAAACGTTGAGGATTCCATTCGCGTCAATGTCGAAGCTCACCTCGATCTGCGGCATGCCACGCGGCGACGGCGGAATGTCCGTGAGGTCGAAGCGTCCCAGAGACTTGTTGTGCCCGGCCTGCTTGCGCTCGCCCTGCACCACGTGAATGGTCACGGCCGTCTGATTGTCGTCGGCGGTCGAGAACACCTGCTGCTTCTTGCTGGGAATGGTCGTGTTCTTCTCGATCAGCGGGCTCATCACGCCGCCGAGCGTTTCGATGCCCAAGGACAACGGCGTGACATCCAGCAACAGCACATCCGTGACATCGCCGGATAGAACTGCCGCCTGAATCGCAGCGCCCACCGCTACCGCCTCATCCGCATTCACGTCTTTGCGCGGCTCCTTGCCGAAGAAGTCCTTGACCCGTTCCTGAACCTGCGGCATCCGCGTCTGACCGCCTACCAGGATCACATCGTCGATCTCGCCGACGCTCAAACCGGCATCCTCCAGAGCCGTTTTGCAGGGCCCCATGGTACGTTCGACCAGGCTTTCGACCAGCGATTCGAGCTTCGCCCGCGTGACCTTTTGCACCAGGTGCTTGGGACCGGACGCATCCGCCGTGATGTACGGCAGATTCACTTCGGTTTGCTGGCTGGACGACAGTTCGATCTTGGCTTTTTCCGCGCCTTCCTTGAGACGCTGCATCGCCAGCGGATCGCCGCGCAGATCCATGCCCTGGTCGGATTTGAACTCGTCTGCCAGGTAGTCGATGAGGGTTTTGTCGAAATCCTCTCCGCCGAGGAAGGTATCTCCGTTGGTCGACAGCACCTCGAACTGCTTCTCGCCATCGACATCGGCAATCTCAATGATCGAAATGTCGAAGGTCCCGCCACCCAGGTCGTAGACCGCGATCTTGGTGTCGCCCGGCTGCTTGTCCATGCCATAGGCAAGCGCGGCGGCCGTCGGCTCGTTGATGATGCGCTTCACGTCCAGACCGGCGATCCGACCGGCATCCTTGGTGGCTTGCCGCTGAGAATCGTCGAAGTAGGCCGGGACCGTGATCACGGCCTCGGTGACCGTCTCGCCGAGGTATTCCTCGGCGGTCTTCTTCATCTTCTTGAGAGTTTCCGCCGAAATCTGCGGAGGCGCTTGCTTCTCGCCCTTGACCAACACCCAGGCGTCACCGTTGCTCGCCTCGGCGATGGTGTAGGGCACCATGTCCATGTCTTTCTGTACAACTTCGTCCTTGAAACGACGGCCAATCAGCCGCTTGATCGCGAACAGGGTGTTCGTAGGGTTGGTCACCGCCTGCCGTTTGGCAGACTGGCCGACCAGAATTTCGCCTTCCTCGGTGTAGGCAATGACCGACGGCGTGGTGCGATCACCTTCCGAATTTTCGATCACCTTGGGATCTTTGCCTTCCAGCACCGCGACACAGGAGTTGGTTGTACCCAGGTCGATACCGATCATCTTGGCCATCGTCACTCGTCTCCGTTGAATTCGTTGCCCCGACCCTCGTCGAAGCGGGCATAACCTCTAATATTGGCCCGAACCGTCAAACTTCAAGCGCTATCCCGCGGGTTCGTCGTCCTCGGGCGGCTTCGCCACCATAACCATGGCCGCGCGCACCAGCCGACCGTTCAGCATGTAGCCCTTCTGCAACACGTGCAGCACCGACCCGGGCTCTGCATCGGCGCTTTCGAGCACGCTCATCGCTTCGTGAAATTCCGGGTCGAAGGGTTCTCCCTGGGGGTCGATCCGGGTCAGACCGGATTTCTCCATCGCGGCCAGCGCCAGCTTCAAGGACAACTCGACGCCCTCGGCGATGGTCGCGGCATCGGCGTCGCCATGGGCGGCTTCGAGAGACTTTTCGAGGCTGTCCAACACCGGCAGCAACTCGCCGGCAAACTGGTCCAGGGCAAATTTATGAGCATGCTCGACATCACGTTGCGCGCGGCGCCGGACGTTCTCGGCCTCGGCCTGGGCCCGCAGCGCCTGATCCTTCGCCGCCAGAACCGCTGCCTGCGCTTCTTCCAACGCCTCGAGCAGTTGCTCTGCGCTCATTTCTTCGAGGGGAACTTCCTCTTCAGCCGCTTCCGGGGTTACCCCTTCCGGGGTTGCCCCTTCCGGGCTTGCCGAGTCTTCGTCGCTCGGCGCTTCGTCCAGTTCCTCGGGCAACGTTTGTTCGGCTTTGTCATCAGCCATTTTGGGCTCCTCCTGGACTGCATTGCGCCGTGAGCGCCGGGTTTATATGGTGATGGGCCGGTGAAATGCAAGCCCGCGGCGCGGGATTTCCGGGGCTCGCCGAAAGGCGCGCCGAAACGCTAGCCGTCGTAATCGAGGGCCGCGCCAAGGATCCGCGCGGTGACATCCACGATCGGAATGACGTTCTGGTAGGCCATGCGAGTGGGGCCCACCACGCCCAGCACGCCCGCCACCTGACCGCCGACGCGATAGGGAGCGGTAACCACGCTGTAGTCGTCGAGCACTTCATAGCCGGACTCGTCACCGATGAACAGCTGAATGCCATCCGAACTCAGACATCGGTCGAGCAGGTGCAGGATGTCGCGCTTGCGTGAAAACGCCTCGAACAGGTGCCGCAGCGCCTCGGAATCACTCGGGGTTTCGATCAGGTTCGACTCGCCGGCCACCACATAGTCGCCACCGTCGTCCACCAGATCGAAGGCTTTGCTGGCAATGTCGAGCGCGGTCTGCATCATCACGTCCATGCGATCCTTATCCGCCTGCATGCTCTCCAGCAGTTCCAGACGAACCCGGTAAAGCGTTTGTCCCCCGTACTCGCGGTTGATGAAGTTGGCCGCCTGCAGCAGTTCAGATTCGGTATATTCACGTTCGGTGTGGATGACCCGGTTCTGCACTTCCCGTTCGTTCACCACGAGGATCACCAGCACTCGATTCGCCGTCAGCGGCAGGAACTCCACCTGGCGCAGCGCCACCTGCACCGACCGGGGCAACGTCACCAGCCCAGCCATCCGCGTCACTTCGGCGAGCAAGCCCGAGGCAGCCTCGATCAGCTCTGTCGGGGACATATCCGGATTGAGTTCATCGGTGAGCTTGCGCAGCCCTTCGGGGTCCAGGGGTTGCACCGACAGCAGGCTATCGACGAAAAATCGCAATCCCTGCGTAGTGGGTACACGCCCGGCCGAGGTATGGGGGGAAGACACCAGGCCCCGGGACTCGAGCTCGACCATGATGTTGCGCACCGTGGCGGAGCTGACGTCCACGCCGGGTTGCGTGGCGAGCGTTTTGGAGGCCACCGGCGCGCCGTCGCTGAGATAGCGCTCTACCAGCACCTTGAACACGTGCTGAGCGCGTTCGCCTACCACTTCCTCCACACGACGCTGCCCGATCATGATGTCAAATACGCGCTTACGCTGACTCCAATTGACTCATAGAATGGCCATAAAGTTCTACCAACTCAAGCACAAAGGATTCACCTTACACGCATGCTGCGCCAGCTCACCGTTCGCGATTTCGCTCAGGTCAAATTCCTGGACATCGAGCTGGAGGGCGGACTGACGGTGATCACCGGCGAGTCCGGCGCCGGCAAGTCGATCCTGTTCGGGGCTCTCGGGCTGGTCCTTGGCGCCCGCGCCGACAACTCGAGCATCCGCCCGGGTGCGGCGCGCAGCGAGGTCAGTGCAGAGTTCGACCTGTCGAAAAACCCTGCAGCGCTACGTTTTCTGGAAGATCACGAACTTGGCGATCCGGATCTGGCTGGACGCTGCCTGCTGCGCCGCACCGTCACGCGAGGTGGACGCTCGCGCGCCTACGTGAATGGCACTCCCGTCAACCTCAAAGACCTCCAAACGCTGTGCGACGGGTTGATCGATATCCACGGCCAGAATGAACACCAGTCACTGCTGCAGCGCTCTGTTCAATTGACCCTGCTCGACGATTTCGCGGACGCCGCGGAGCTGGCCACCGAGGTCGCCCGGACCTTCCGCGCCTGGCGGGACGCCGTGGCCGAGCTTGCGCGCCTGGAACTGGCGTTGACCACTTCGAACGACCGGCGCGAACTGTTGATCTATCAGATTGGCGAGCTCGACGAGTTGGCGCTGGGTAGCGACGAATATCAATCCATCGACACCCGGCATCGTCGCCTCGCGCAGGCCGACGCCATGCAACTGCGCATTGCAACCGCACTGGAAGGTCTTACCAATGAAGACTCCGGGGCGCGCGCGGCACTCGGCGACGCAGCGGCGAACGTGTTCGACATCGATGATGACGACCCGGCACTGGGCGCCGCGCGAGAACTGCTGAGCGTCGCTCTGGACCACATCGACGAGTCCGCCGTCGAGCTGCGCCACTACTTCGAGTCGCTGAATTCGGACCCGGAAGAACTGGCCAGGCTCGATGCGCGACTCGAACGGATCAATGAGCTGGCCCGCAAGCACCGGGTCCGGCCGCAAGAGCTGAGCGGCCATCATCAGGGGTTGATCAATGAGCTGCGCGCATTGGGCGCCGATGCCGACAGCGTCGAAACGCTGCGTTCAGAGGCCGAATCGTTGGCAAACGATTATCGCCTCCAGGCCGCGCAACTGAGCAAAGCCCGGCGCGGTGCCGCGCCCGAATTCGAGGCCAACATTTCCGCGCACATGGTACAGCTCGGCATCAAGTCCGGGGCCCTGCAACTGGAATTCACCGCGCAGGAGGGTGAATCCGGTCTGGAGAGCGTCGACTACCTGATCGTCACGAACCCCAACTACCCGGCCGCACCGCTGGCCAGGATTGCGTCGGGCGGTGAACGTTCACGCATCAGCCTGGCCATTCAGATCGTCGCGGCGAATCGAAGTCGGATCCCGTCGCTGGTGCTAGACGAAGCGGACGTCGGAATCAGCGGCACTACCGCCGACACGGTCGGCCGACTGCTGCGCCAGCTCGCCGATCACACCCAGATACTCTGTGTAACCCATGCGCCTCAGGTGGCGGCCCTGGGCCAGCATCACCTGAACGTCGCGAAGGGTGCCGGACACGACACCGAGATCGTACATCTGGACCGCGAGCACCGGGTCGAAGAGCTGGCCCGCATGCTGGGCGGCCAGGAGGTCACGGCCAAGACCATCGAGTATGCCAGGGAGCTGATCAGCGCCGCGGCTCCTGAGGTATGAGTGAGGTGGTAAACTGCGCGGCCGCTCGGTTTCGTTCGAGGATTTCGTGCGCGTAATCGCGTCGCTACTGATGCTCTCGCTCGTGGGGTGTTCCTTCCACATGCCGCGAATAAGCATACCGCGCGTGCACCGGATCACCATTCAGCAGGGCAACGTCATCACCCAGACGATGATCGACAAGCTGAAACCGGGAATGACCAGGAGCCAGGTCACCTTCATCATGGGCGAGACGGTGTTGAAGAACAGCTTCAATCCAGACCGCTGGGACTACATCTACAGCGTTCAGGTGCCAAACGTCGGGATTACCAAGCGCAGTGCCACCCTGTACTTCGACGGTGATCTGCTGGCATTCTTCACCGGCGACTATGCGCCTACCTCCTTCTGGGCTCCAACCCCACCGCCGGTTGAGGAGATCGAAGATTCGACCGCGCCTGGCGACGAGCCTGACGCTGAGCCCGCTGTCGTCGAGCAGTCATAGGGTCCATCTCCAGCGGCCGGTAAATCTCCAATCGGTCCCCGGCTTCGAGACGCCGCTCCCGGGAAACCTCCCGGCCATAGATGCCGACCGCGGCGGAGGTCAGATCGAGGTCCGCAAATCCCTCGCAGGCAGCCAAAGCCGCAAGCGCATCGGCAACGCACGCGTCATCCTCCAGTTCGAGCTGCACCTGGTACTGATATTCGGGCAGTGCATAGACAGCCTCAACGCGAATCATGTCAGGTGCGGTCACCTTCCCGATAGAGCTGCCGCGCGCGTGCGCAAAACGCATCGACCAGGCTGTTCGCCGCACTCGAAAACAGCGACCGGAACATGCCCGTCAGCAGGTGCCTCGAGAATTCGAACTGCAGGTCGAGTTCAATCTTGCAACCCACGACGTCGCCCTTGCCAAGGTCAGTGAACCGCCAGCTGCCGGTGAATCGTTCAAAGGGGCCGTCGACCAGCTGCATGTCGATCTGCTCAGGAAACCGCGCGGTGTTACGCGTAGTAAAGGTGTGCTCGATCCCACCTTTACGGAGGGTGAGCGCCGCCACCAGGTCGTGCGCTTCCCGGGACACGACCTCCGCCTTGGCGCACCAGGGTAGAAATTCAGGATAGCGTTCAATGTCGTTCACCAGATCGAACAGGTGCGACCCCGGAAATGGCAACAGCGCCGATCGTTGAACCCGTTTCAACCTGCCCCTCGATTGGTCTCAGCCAATGTTCTTGTAGATGGTGTAGGCGAATATCGTCAGCACCGCCAGAGGGGACACGACTCGCACGAGCGTGTTCCAGAGAAATTCAGGCAAGCCCCCCTTGAGCCCCAACTGCGCCCGGACATTGGCTTTCGGTAGCACGAAACCGGTGAACAACGCGATGGCCAACCCGCCCAGCGGCAACATCAGGTTCTGGCTGACATAGTCCACAAAGTCGAAGAACGTCATGCTGCCCACCACGTGTACATCCGCCAGCAGATTGAAGGAGAACACCGAGCCGAGCCCCAACACCCAGCAGATCACGCCGAGCGAGATGGCCACGCGCGAGCGCTTGGCGTTGTACTCTTCCACCAGAAACGCAAGCGCCGGTTCGGTCAGTGAGATCGCCGAGGTAATTGCGGCAAACGAGACCAGCACGAAAAAGAGCGCGCCAAACAATGCGCCCAGCGGCATCTGTCCAAAAGCCAGGGGCAGCGTCACGAACATCAGGCCCGGCCCCTGGTCGGGCTCCAGGCCGTTGGCGAACACGATGGGGAAGATCGCAAGCCCCGCAACAATCGCAACGACGGTGTCGAGCACGGCAATCGTCACCACGCTGGTCGTGATGGACACATTCGACGGTACGTAGGCTCCATAAGCCATGATCGCGCCCATACCCAGGCTCAAGGTGAAGAACGCCTGCCCCATCGCCACCAGCACGCCATCGACGCCCAGCGCATCCCAGTCGAATCGGAACATGAAGTCCACGCCCTGCTCGAAGCCCCCCGAATTAATACCGTACCCGAGCAGTACGACCAGCAAGACGAGCAACAGCGGCATGAACCAGCGGATCGCCTTTTCGAGCCCGCCGGTCACGCCTTTCGCGACGATGTAGACCGTCAGGCACATGAACACGGTCTGCCAGAGGATCATTTCGCCGGGGTTGGCGAGGAAATCGTTGAACGCCCGGTTCGCAAACTCACCGTTCGCACCGTTGAACGTCCCGTCGGCGAGACTCACGATGTACTTCAGCGCCCAACCCGCGATGACGGCGTAGTACGAAAGAATCAGGAACCCCGCCAGCACCCCCATCCAGCCGATCAGCACCCAGGCGCTGCTGGCCCTGGACGTTAGCGTCAGCGCCCGCATGGTGTTGATCGGACTCAGTCGCCCCTCGCGACCCAGCAGCACTTCCGCCATCATGATGGGGATCCCCACCAACGCGACACACAGGAGATAGACCACGACGAACGCGCCACCGCCGTTCTCACCGGCCATGTAGGGGAACTTCCAGATGTTGCCCAGCCCAACCGCGGACCCGGCCGCCGCCATCACGAACAGCCAGCGGCCGGACCACATGCCATGCCGCGATTCGTCCGCCCCTCGCTCAGCGCCCAGCCCCGAACTCACGATAGAACGCTCCTCGCAGATTGAGTTGGCGCATTGTCATGAAAATGTCCGACCCCCTCAAGCAGAGCCTATAATTGCCCGCATGGCCAAGCAGCCCGGAAAATCAACTGGCTCGACCATCGCGCGCAACAAACGCGCGAGGTTCAACTACACCCTGGGCGAGCGCTTCGAGGCAGGACTCGCGCTCGAGGGTTGGGAAGTAAAGAGCCTGCGTGAAGGAAAAGCGCAGCTGGTGGACAGCTACGTCCTGATCAAGGGCGGTGAAGCCTGGCTGCTCGGAGCGAACATCACGCCCCTGCCAAGCGCCTCGACCCACGTACAAGCGGACCCGACCCGCACTCGCAAACTGCTGTTGCACGCCAAGGAGATCGCAAAGATCTTCGCCGCGACCCAGCAGAAAGGATTCACCTGCGTAGCCACGGCGCTGTACTGGAAGGGACACCGCATCAAATGCGATATCGCGCTGGCCAAAGGCAAGGAAACCCACGACAAGCGCGCCACAGAGCGCGATCGGGACTGGAAACGTGACAAACAGCGCATCTTGAAGCAGTCCGCATAACCCCCATTTCGAACTGGTATACTGGCCGATCCTCTAATTGAACCGGGGGCGAAACGGCTTCGACGGCGGTTATGACGCCAAAGGTGCATGTCGAGAGGGTAGTGACTCTCGTAAAACAATCGCTGCAACTTTTATAGTTGCCAACGACGAAAACTACGCACTAGCCGCCTAAAACCGGCTTGTCTCGACCGATCTCTGCCTGTGGGTTGACGTCGAGAGCGCATGTTCACAGGATCGCCAGCAACGCCTCGCCCGGGGCCGCGCGGTTAAAACCAATCGGGATCGCTTGCGGCACCCTGCCCACCGGGTCGCCGACCGGCTAAATTAATAGATGGACCTAAGCATGTAGATCCGATGGTTGAGTGCTGACGGACGCGGGTTCGACTCCCGCCGCCTCCACCAAAATGACGTCCGGAGGGATCCGAGAACGTCCTCAAAGCCCGCTAGCTGCGGGCTTTTTTCTTGCCCCCTAGTCCGATCGAATCCATCTGCATCCTTTGACATCCGGGGGCAACATCTGGGGCAACTCGAAACTGTTGGAATCGGTTGCCCCCAAAGTGTTGGAGCCTGCAACGTCCGTACGGGCTAGGCCCAAAGGCGACGTTCCAGGGTAGCGCCACCGGCGGTCCGCGAAATCCCCGGGTACCTCCCGGTGCTATGATTCTCAACTTCTGCTATTTTGCGGATCCTCATGGAGGGGGGCGGCGTGCAGTCGGACGCTACAGATGTAGAATTTGGTCCTTTTCGCCTGGACACGAAACGCGAGCAGTTGTGGCGTGATGCCCAGCCCGTCGAAATCCGACGCAAAACCTGGCAGGTGCTACAGCAACTGATCGTGGATCCCGGCCGGCTCGTCAGCAGAGACGAACTGCTGGACACCGTATGGCCGGACGTCGAGGTGGTTCCGGCCGCTGTCACCCAGTCGATCCACGAGCTGCGCCGGGCGTTTAGCGACGACGCGCGCCACCCCGAATTCATCGAGACCGTGCACGGGCGCGGTTTCCGATTTGTTGCGCCTGTTCGTCGTGTGGTCTCCAAGCGAGAAGATCCAGGATTACCTCGCCGCGAACTGAGCCCTTCCGAACGCATGCGCAGTTCGTTTCCCCGTCGGGAGCCGGAACTGGCGCGCCTGAAGGCGCTTTTCGAGGACGCTCGAGGCGGGCAGCGCCGGGTGGTGTTCGTGACGGGCGAGGTCGGCATTGGCAAGACGAGCCTGGTCCGGGCATTCCTCGATGATTTGACCGAAACGCAGCTCAACGAAGCTCCGCTCGTAGTCGCAGGAGCCTGCGTTGAGCATCATGGCGAAGACGAAGCGTATCGCCCGCTGTTGAACGCACTCG
>SMVB01449543.1_pt1 | contig 15902 bp, 11 predicted proteins | sample 2456461 | NCBI WGS metagenome assembly SMVB01 (sample SAMN11095934, study PRJNA526329) | marine sediment metagenome | biome: Marine sediment; feature: Surficial sediment; material: Deep marine sediment; isolation source: Hadal surficial sediment | place: Pacific Ocean | collected 2014-05 | depth... | reverse complement strand
TCCTTCGGTATAGTTTCCAAAACGGGCAAAGGGATCAGCGCTTTGGTTTTCATCGGCGGCGTAAACCGGGGTGGCAAAAAAAGTCAGAAGGAAAAGTGAAAAAATAGTTTTAAAGGCGTTTGTGAAATATTGTTTTTTACGCATTTTTTTCCCCTTTTATCCAAAACCACAGAACGGCGGCCGATTGGAACAGGTTGACCCTAACAACCCCAGCCTGAACCGAAAATGAACAAATAAAGCGGCTTTGATTGCCGCCGGGGACAGCGCCACCAATAAAGGGTGGGCGAGGGGGTGGCCAAAGGGTTTCCATTTTGTTAGAAGTCGGGGAGGGGGTAATTGGGGCCTGAAAATCCCTCCATAAATCTGAAGGTTGTAATGCCGAAAACCGAACCGGAAATTCATCTCAACAGCGCCCTTGACGCCAGCGCGCTCGCGGAGGAATTTGGCAAAAAAAGCCGGATTCAGATCAAGGATGCCTTGGCCACCGAGGCCGCGGAACGTATATATACATGCCTTATGGATGAAACGCCATGGAGTCTCGCCTATGCCGACAAAGACCAGACGATCGAAATACCTCCCGAGGAACTGGTTAATTTGACCGCGAAACGCTACCGCGAAATCACTTTGAAAATTCACCAGGAAGCTTGTTTGGGATTTCAGTTTTTTTACCAAACCTATCCACTGCTGCATAAATATGGCCAAGGGGTTAATCCCGGCCTGTTTATAAACCGGGTAGTGGATTTTGTTAATTCCGAGCCGGTTCTCGACCTCGTGCGCCAGGTCACCGGCATTCCGGAAATCAAAAGAACCACGGCACACGCCTGCCGGTACGAAAGCGGGCATTTTTTGACCTATCACGACGACAAGAGTGTCGGCCAGAACCGGCGTGTCGCTTATGTTCTGAATTTCACAAAATACTGGCGCCCGGACTGGGGCGGGTACCTGAATTTTTTTGATGGTGGGTTAAATGTTAAGGATGCATTCATGCCCGGCTTCAATGAGCTTAATATGTTTACCGTGCCGGCCGAGCATTCGGTAAGCTATGTCACGCCCTTTGCCGTGGCACCGCGGTTGTCCATTACCGGCTGGTTCAAAGACAAATAAATATTTTAACCCTGGCGGCCTTACAGCGCCTGTGGCAGTGGCCAAGGCAGCGCGGGCTCAGAATTCAGGGCTTTTTCCCAGGCCACCACCTGATCGAGTTTTTTTCCAAATTCATCCTCGACACGCCGGGTTTCCTCGCCCTGCTTGGCGGCGTCGAACGGCTGGCCGGTAACCTTGGCGTGCTGGTGAAACAACGGGCCGGTAGTGATGTTCCCGATTTCACTTTCGGAGACCTCATAGCCGTAAAAAGCAATAACCCTCCTTAGGGTTCCAGCGGGATCCTCAATCAAAAGCCGGCTATCGAGGCTTGCCACCCTGCCGTGCGGGAATGACGCCAGAACATCGGCGAAAACTGACATCTGAAACCGCCAAACCAGCGCGATGGTCTGCAGGTCGCTCAATGGCTTCCCCATATCGCCGGCAACCCCGCTTACAAAATCGGAATCCATATTCAGAATTTGCAGCGTTTGCCGGGCGTAAGCCAGGCCCGGCTGCCCCTTTTTGATCAGGGAAATCAGGAAACCACGCAGGTCTGAATAGAGCAAGATCGCCCGTGAAGACGGTGAGCGGTCCAGCAGGTCGGGTATGATGTTGTTGGTAATGTTTGTTGGTTTAATCAAAACCCCCTGGCTGTTATCCATTGGTTTTGCCAATAATGAAATGGCCAGGGAAAGGGTTTCGGTCCAGCGTTCAGGGTCGGCGTAAATCAAATGTTTAAACCGCTTGAGATTGGCAAGATCAAGCATCAGGTTGGGCTCGCGCAAAGACAAAATTTTACCATCGATATCAAGACATCGGGCCAGCAGGGTCGAACAGCAAAATGCAGAATGGAAAATATAATTTACTTTGGGCCCAGGCTTGAGCCCGGCCCCGGCAACAATGGCAGCAACATCCGAAAGCGGAAACGGCCCCCTTATTTGTGTAGGCGTAAAATTCCGGCCGTCATGAAAGGTCATGCGCTTAAGGTCGGCGCGCGCCAGGGCGGCGAATTCCAGGGTGCCATCGGTGGCGTTAAGCCGGTGCGGAAGTGTCCCGGGCCCCGTTACAATTTCTTTTAAATCCGAACCACTCACCCTGGCTTCCCCAATGTTGGCTAAAGCGCCGAGCCTATATCACGCCAGGCGCTAAATCAATGTGCGCCCAGCGTGCCCGGTTCCAGCAAAATTTTCTAACCATAGTTTAAATTTAACATTATAGTGGGCCAACTGGAAGTTTGTCCTAAAATGAAAAGGCCAATTAAGGACTGATTTTATGGAAATTCTGATTAATGATAAACTTGATCCCGAAGAGTTGGCCCGGGACTATAAAAAAAAGAACCGTATCCAGATACTGGATATCCTGCACCCCGAAAGTGCCGAGCAGATATATAAATGCCTGACCCAGGAAACCCCCTGGGGCCTGACCTATATGGAAGGCGATGAGGTTGTCCAGCTCTCGCAAGAAGACCTGCTGAAGTTGACCGACCAGCAAAAAATGGAAATCTTTAACCGGGTCCACGACCAGGCCAAAACCAAATACCAGTTTCTCTACAATTACTACCCGATGCTGGAGGCCTACCTGACCGGGCGCGACCCCGGCCTTTATCTTCACAAGATTTTTGAATTCCTCAATTCGCCGCCGTTTCAGGAATTCGTGCGAACCGTCACCGGCCTGCCGGATATCGCCAAGGCAGACGCCCACGCCACGCTTTATACCAAAGGGCATTTCCTGAAATATCATACCGACGAAAAACCAGGAGATGGCCGGCGCGCAGCCTATGTGCTGAATTTCACCAAGGGCTGGGGCCGCGACTGGGGCGGGTACCTTCAATTTTTTGACAAGAATTACAACGTGGACGAAGCCCTAAGGCCGGTTTTTAATGCGCTCAATATGTTTACAGTGCCGCTGGACCATTCGGTCAATTATATCCCGGGTTTTTGCGGTGGTAACAGGTTTTCGGTGACCGGCTGGCTAAGAACCCTCGAAGACGGCCCGCCGCAAACACCAAAAGCCTGATAAATCCGGCCCCGAAGGCCGGGCTTTTGGACGTTTTTTAAAAATTTTTAACCATTTCAAAAGCAACACATTTTGGGTATGCTACGGGGATGGGGGCCCAACCAAAAATAAATACATCACCCAAGGTTTCTGACGAGATCAAGACCACCACCTGCTACATGTGCGCGTGCCGCTGCGGCATTAATGTCCACCTTGAGGATGGCAAGGTAAAATATATTGAGGGCAACCCCGACCATCCGGTCAACAAGGGGGTGCTGTGCGCCAAGGGCGCCGCCGGGATCATGAACCACAATTCACCGGCCCGGCTGAAAAAACCACTCTTAAGGGTTGGCGAGCGCGGCGCTGGCGAGTTCAAGGAAATTGAATGGGATGAAGCCATGAACCTGGCCGCTGATTGGCTTGGCGCCGTGCGCCGGAAAGATCCTAAAAAACTTGCCTTTTTTACCGGGCGCGACCAAAGCCAGTCGATGACCAGTTGGTGGGCGAGCATGTTCGGCACCCCCAATTACGCCGCCCACGGCGGCTTTTGTTCGGTCAATATGGCCGCGGGCGGCTTTTACAGTATTGGCGGATCGTTCTGGGAATTTGGCGAACCCGACTGGGCGCGCACCAAATACCTTTTGATGTTCGGGGTTGCCGAAGATCACGATTCAAACCCGATCAAGGCGCATCTCGGCAGGCTCAAGGGGCGCAAGGACACCAAGTTTGTATCCATCAACCCGGTGCGTTCGGGCTATTCGGCGATCGCCGATGAATGGATCAGCATCCGCCCCGGCAGCGATGGCCTGTTTGTTCTGGCGCTGGTGCATGAGCTGCTTCGGGCCGAGAAGGTCGATTATGAATTTCTGGCGCGCACCACCAACGCCCATTGGCTGGTGATCCAGAATCCGGGCGCGGCCGATGACGGCCTGTTCCTTCGCGACCCGAAAGGCAACCCGCTTTGTTTTGACGGAAATGAGAAAAAACCGGTCGCCGCCAATGGCAAAAGCATTTCCCCAATTCTGGTGGGTGAAAAGAAGATCAAGGGCAAAACCGTGGTGCCCGTCTTTGAACTGTTGGCGCGGCGCTACCTGGCGCCCGAATATAGCCCCGAAGCGGTGGCTGAGAAGACCGGGGTGCCTGCCAAACAAATCAAGCGGATTGCCGCCGAGATTGCCGAGGTCGCCTTCGAACAGACCATCGAGATTGACACCCCATGGATAGATGTTTGGGGTAATAAACATAAATCATTCAAGGGCCGGCCGGTCTCTATCCACGCCATGCGCGGCATTTCCGCGCATTCCAACGGCTTTCATACCTGCCGCGCCTTGCATCTTTTGCAAATGCTGCTGGGGACCATCGATGTCCCGGGCGGCTGGGTCTATAAACCGCCGTTCCCGAAACCGGCGCCGCCGGGCCCCAAACCCGCGGGCAAAACCACCGCGCCGGAAACCCCCCTGGATGGCCCGCCGCTCGGCTTTGTCCATGGCCCGGAAGATTTGCTGGTCGATGACGCGGGCACTCCGCTTCGCATCGACAAGGCCTATTCGTGGGAAAACCCCATGTCCGCCCACGGCCTGATGCACATGGTGATCCACAACGCCTGGAAGGGTGATCCCTATCCCATCGATGTGCTGTTTTTGTATATGGCCAACATGGGCTGGAATTCGTCGATGAATGTGCCCGCGACGTTAAAATACCTGACCGACAAAAATAAGGATGGCTCCTACAAAATTCCCAAGATCATTTATTCCGATGCGTTTTATTCGGAGACTGTCCCCTACGCCGACCTGATATTGCCCGACACCACCTATCTTGAGCGCTGGGATTGCATCTCGATGCTCGACCGCCCGATCTCGGGCTTTGATGGCCCCGCCGATAGCATCCGCCAACCGGTGGTGGCGCCCGACCGTGATGTCCGGCCATTCCAGGATGTCGTTCTTGAATTGGGCGCGCGGCTGGGCTTGCCGGGGATGGTGAACAAGGATGGCACCGCGAAATTTCCCGGCGGCTACAAGGATTATATCGTCAATCACGAACGCAGCCCCGGGATCGGCCCGCTGGCGGGCTGGCGGGGGAAAGGCAGCGATCAGGGCAGGGGGGCGCCAAACCCCAAACAGTTAGAGGCTTACATTAAAAACGGCTGTTACTGGAAACAGACTTTTGAGGCCGGCCAGCAATACTACCGCCATTCCAATGCCGGGTATCTTTCCTACGCGAAAAAGATGGGCTGGGTCGCGGATCAAGAACCGATCACCCTGCAAATTTATTCCGAGCCGGTGCAAAAATTTCGCCTCGCCGCCGAGGGCCATGGCGCCCACCAGCCGCCGGATCATTTGCGCGAGCGGGTCCGCGCCGCCTTTGATCCGCTGCCGATCTGGTATCCGGGGTTTGAGGGCGCCGAGCTGGATGCGGCAGCCTACCCGCTGTTCGCCATCACCCAGCGGCCGATGCACATGTACCATTCGTGGGGATCGCAGAACGCCTGGCTGCGGCAAATCACCAACCAGAACCGGCTTTATATGAACCGCGAGGCCGCTGAAGCCATGGGCATAGCCGACGATGACTGGGTCTGGATCATCAGCCACCTCGGCCGCGTCAAGGGCCAGGTGCGCCTCATGACGGGGACCAACGCGAACACGGTCTGGACCTGGAACGCAATCGGTAAACGCAAGGGCGCCTGGGGGCTTAGTAAAGATGCACCCGAAGCCACCAAGGGATTTATCCTGAACCACCTGATTTCAGAACTTTTGCCCGGCAAGGACAGCACTCTTTCCAATTCCGACCCGGTCACCGGCCAGGCGGCGTGGTACGACCTGCGGGTTAGGGTCGAGAAATGTAAGGCCACGGAGGCGGGTGAAACTTTTCCAATATTTGACGCGTTCCCAAGCTGGGGCAAACGCCCCAAAATCCTGCAATTCGGCAAGAGGAAAAACCTATGACAAGCTTGCCCAAAAAACCATCGGAGATAAAGCTCGGCCTGGTCATCGACCTTGATATCTGCGTCGGCTGCCATGCCTGTGCGGTCCACTGCAAGGAATGGAACACCCAGGGCTATCATGCGCCGCTGACCGATACTGACCCCTACGGCAAAGACCCCGATGGCGTCTGGTTCAATCGGGTTCATACCTTTGAGGTCAAGGATTATGAAACCGGGGAAGAACGCACGGTGCATTTTCCGAAATCATGTCTGCATTGTGATGATGCCCCATGCGTCACCGTGTGCCCGACCGGCGCCTCCTACAAGCGTGAGGAAGACGGCATCGTCCTGGTCAATCCTGATACCTGCATTGGCTGCAAGCTGTGTTCGTGGGCCTGCCCTTACGGCGCCCGGGAGTATGACGAGACCGAAGGCGTGATGAAAAAATGCACCATGTGCGTCGATAGAATTTATAACAAAAACATTCCCGAAGCGGAGCGCGTACCGGCCTGCGTCTCAACCTGTCCCGCCGGCGCCCGCCATTTCGGCGATCTCGGCGATCCCGAGTCCGCGGTTTCGAAAATGGTGGTTGACCGCGGGGGTTTCTCCCTGATGCCGGAACAGGGCACAAATGGCGTCAACCGCTACCTTCCGCCCCGGCCCGGCAAGGGTGAGCCCAAGGGGGTAGAAGCCCCGCGCATGCTGAAATACGATGAAGACGATCAAACCGGCGCTGGCGTCCTCGCCCGCCTCGTCGATAAAGTATTCTCGGGCGGTGGTTAGGGCCTAGTCATGCATCCGGCGAAATCCGTCATATTTTTCACCACCACGTCGGGCGCGGGCTACGGCATGCTGATCATGATGTTTGCCTTTTCCTTCCTCGGTGATGAAGCACCGGGAAACAACCTGATGTTTTCGGTCTTTGGGCTGGCCTTCGGCTTGATTATTGTCGGGCTTTTGTCTTCGACCATCCACCTTGGCCATCCCGAGCGGGCGTGGCGGTCGTTATCCCAGTGGCGCTCGTCGTGGCTCAGCCGCGAAGGGGTTTTTGCCATCCTGACATTTATCCCCGCCTTGGGGCTGGTTTATTCGTGGTGGGAATATGGCATTTTTGATTTGACCACCCGCATTTTCAGCGGCTTTACCGCGGTCTTTTGTATGGCCACGGTATGGTGTACCGGGATGATCTATGCCTCGCTGCGCGCCATCCCGGCGTGGAGCAATCCCTGGACCCTGGCGTCTTACCTGAGCCTTTCGGTTATGAGCGGGTCAATGATACTGCTGTTATTAGGTCTCATTTGGGGCCTGCAGATTTCCAATACCACCTTCCTGGCGGTGCTTGGTTTTACTTTTTTTGCGCTCATGATCAAGGCGCTGTACTGGGTGTTTTTAAAGGGTCCGCCGACCAGTACGGTGGAGAGCGCCACCGGGCTTAAGGGTAAAGTCACGATGCTGGATGCCCCGCACGACAGCGCCAACTACCTGATGAAGGAAATGGGCTTCCAGATCGCCCGCAAGCACGCCCGGCGGCTGCGGATCATTGCTATTTTCTTTGGCTTTTTCTACCCGATGCTGTTTTTGACCCTGGCGCTGTTTACCGACGTTTTGACTGACCTCTGGTTAACCGCCCTGGCCACTGGCTTCGGCGCTATCGGTATTGTCACCGAACGCTGGCTGTTCTTTGCCGAAGCCAAACACGTGGTCACGCTCTATTATGGCGCGGAAAAGGTTTGATAACCGAAGCCACAACCGTTGAGGAAAACCTGCCCCTTGAATTAATCGGCACCGCCATTACATCCACCTCAGCTGAAAACTTCAGTGCAATTTCAAAAAGCGCACATCGCAAATAACCTGCCATCTTGCGGGTGCAAAAGGAGACCCGAAAATGGAAATCATTCACAGAGATGATCTTCACCTTGGCGGCTTTGCCGGTCTTACCGAACACCGCCTGGTTATGGACCCGAGACCCTTTGGCGGCCATGTCGAGCCCGGCACCTGGCTGGGAATTGGCAACTTTGTTTATCTTGCCGATGCCCGCTTTAACCCCCATGGCGAAACCCGCCTGCATTCCCACCGCGAGGTTGATGTGCTGTCGCTGATGGTTGAGGGCCGGATTGCCCACGAAGGTTCGCTCGAACACGGCCAGGAAGTGAGCGCCGGGCAAGTCCAGGTCCAGCGCGCCGGTGGCGAAGGGTTTTCCCATAACGAGATTAATCCTGATGATGAAAAAAACCGGATGATCCAGTTCTGGGTTTTGCCAGAGGTTCCGGGCGCGCCCGCGGGCTATAAACTTTACACCCCTGAACCGGGGAATTTGATGCGGGTTTACGGTGGCCCCGAAGGCCAGGACGACACCTATGCTTCGAAAACCCTGATCGACGTCGGCACCCTGGGCAAGGGGAGGGATTATAAAATTTCCGGCCCGTACATGGTTTATCTGACCACGGGTTCAGGGCTGGCCAATGGTGAAAAAGTCACCGAAGGCGACCTTATCCGCGGCCAAGACCTGGCCTTTGAAGCCTCCCAGGACACCCAGATGATTGCCGTTCACTTAAGCTAGGGTGGCCTAGATTTTGGCTTTCTTGAGCCGAAGCGCATTGCCGATCACCGAAATCGAACTCAAGCTCATGGCGCCCGCGGCGATCATCGGATTGAGCAGAAGGCCGAAGACCGGAAAAAGCACGCCCGCCGCCACTGGTACCCCAAAGGCGTTATAGACAAAGGCGAAAAAGAGGTTCTGGCGGATGTTTTTCATGGTCGCCCGGCTCAGGCGAATGGCCCGGGAAATGGCCAGAAGATCGCCCTTGATAAGCGTCACGCCAGCGCTTTCGATGGCGACATCGGTGCCGGTGCCCATGGCGATGCCGACATCGGCCTGGGCCAGCGCCGGGGCGTCATTAACACCATCTCCGGCCATGGCGACAACCCGGCCTTGCTCTTGAAGTATGCGGACAATCTCGTTCTTTTTCTCGGGCAGGACGCCGGCTTCGACCTTTTCAATGCCAAGGCTTTTGGCCACCGCCTCGGCGGTAGTCTGATTGTCCCCGGTCAGCATCACCACTTCGAGACCCTCTTTTTTCAGGGCCGCAAGGGCTGCCGGGGTGGTTGCCTTGATCGGGTCGGCCACCGCCACCAGCCCCGCGGGGTTTTTGCCGATAGCGATATACATCGCGGTTGCGCCCTCACGGCGCAGCGCCTCGGCCTCATCCTCGAGGGCTGAAATATTTATTTTTAAATCCTGCATCAGGGCGGCGTTGCCAAGATGAACGGTCTTTCCCGAGATGCTACCGCTGACCCCCTTGCCAACCAGTGCCTTGAAATTCTTTGGTTCCACCAGGCTGAGTTTTTTCGCCCGCGCCCCGGCAACGATGGCCGCGGCCAGCGGGTGTTCACTGGCGCGCTCCAGGCTGGCAACCAGCTTCAGGAGGTCATTTTCCTTAAAACCTTTCAGGGCGGAAATAGTCTTCAGCTTGGGTTTGCCTTCGGTTAGGGTCCCGGTTTTATCAACCACCAGGGTATCGACCTTCTCCAGCCGTTCCAGGCTTTCTGCATCCTTGATCAAGATCCCGAGCCCGGCTCCGCGGCCAATCCCGACCATAATCGACATCGGCGTCGCCAGCCCCAGCGCGCACGGACAGGCTATGACCAAAACCGAAATCGCCACCGCAACGGCATAAGATAACGGCGGCTCGGGTCCCAGGAATGCCCAAACGGTAGCGGCGATAACCGCGATGGCGATCACCCCGGGAACGAAATAACCCGCAACCTTGTCGACCAGACGCTGGATTGGCGCACGGCTGCGCTGGGCCTCGGCCACCATCTGGACAATCGATGCCAGCATGGTCTCGGCCCCGACCTTTTCCGCCACCATGACAAAACTGCCGGCGGCATTGAGAGTCCCGCCGATCACTTTGTCACCCTTGGATTTTTCCACCGGCAGCGATTCGCCGGTGACCATCGATTCGTCCAGTGTGCTGTAACCCTCAAAAATAATCCCATCAACCGGCACAGCGCTGCCGGGCTTAACCCTAAGCTTGTCACCGGCTTTGATGTGATCAAGCGGCACTTCTTCCTCAATCCCGCCTTTGCCAATTCTGATCGCTGTTTTGGGGGCCAGGTCCAGAAGTGCCCGGAGCGCCCCGGAGGTGCGTTCGCGGGCGCGGAGTTCCAAAACCTGGCCCAGCAGGATCAAAACCGTAATAACCGCCGCAGCTTCGAAATAAAGCCCGACCTGGCCTTCGGCATTCTTGAAACCGGCCGGGAACAGGTCGGGAAAGAAAACCGCAACCAGGCTGTAGAGATAAGCAGCTCCGGTGCCCATGGCGATCAGCGTGAACATATTCAAATGCATCGTGACGACAGATTTCCACCCGCGCTGGAAAAATGGCAAACCCGCCCACAGCACCACCGGGGTGGCTAAAACCAGCTGTGCCCATGGATTCCAGGCGCCCTCGACCAGACCGCTGATACCGGGCACGAATTCACCCATGGTGATAATCAAAAGCGGGAGGACCAGGGCGGTGCCAACCCAAAAGCGCCGCGACATATCCAGAAGTTCAGGATTGGGAGGCTGTTCCAGGGTAACCGTCACCGGCTCCAGCGCCATGCCGCAGATTGGGCAGTTGCCGGGTTCATCCTCTATAATTTCAGGATGCATCGGGCAGGTGTAACGGGTTGTGGTTTGCGGTAGCGGCGAGGCTAACTCCAGCGCCATGCCGCATTTCGGGCAGGTGTCGGGCACCTCACTTGTGATGCCTTCACACATCGGGCAGAAATAGGTGCCCGGCTTTACCCCCTGATTGGCTTCGCCATGATCATGATGGCAGTCGGGCTTTTCGCCAGATTTCGTTTTATTGTTTTGGGTCATTTCAATCTATATGCATCACCCCAGGAAATTGGCAAGGGCGACGCCAATAAAATTGGCGATGGCATAGCCAAGCGTCCCGACCAGAATTCCGGGGGTTACCAAACTTTTCCAGCCATTCGATGCCGCCAGCCCGGCGGCCGTTGCCGGCCCCAGGATACACGCGTTCGATGCGGTGATCAGTTCCGGCAGTGTCAGCTTCATTACCTTGCCAAGGCCAAACAGAATGACAAAATGAAACACCACGACAATGATCGCGAATACGAACAGGATCGGCGCCGTGTCGATAAGTGCAAAAACATTGGCGCTGGCACCAAGGGTGGCGAAGAAAATCAGCATCAGTACCATGCCGAGATCAAAGGAATTCTCCAGCGTCTTCATAAGAACCGGGGCGCCGTTGGCCAATCCTAAAGCCAGCAGTGTGGTGAATAAAATGGCTGTCCCCTGCCACCCTGAAACGATCTGCAAGGCGTTGCCCAGCCCCACTAATAGCAGGCTGATAAACAGCGCCAACACCAGTTGTGAATAATCCAATGCCCGGCTTTTCTGGGCTTTGGGCGCCGGATCGGCGTTTTTAAGTTCGCGTTCCCCAGGATATTTTTTGGTGAAGAACGCCATTGCCGGGATCATGGCCAGGAAAAACAGAAACAGGAGGGTAACAATATTGTCCGCCGCCGCCGCCGCCAGCAGCAGGGTGTCTTGTGAAATCCCCAAGGCCTGGCTGACGGCGGCGAAATTCATTCCCCCGCCAATAAATGTGGCTGCAAATACCCCGGTCAGGTTCTCTGCCTGCTCGGGCAGGGCAATAATATAAAAGGCCGCCAGGGCGCCAACAACCGTGGCCACCGCACCGATGCCAAAGGCCAGCAGGGTTGGCCCTGATTCATTGATTATCTTTTTGAAATTGGCGCTGAACAGTAAAAGCGGAATGGCCAGCGGCACCACGATCGTCCAGATGGTTTCATAAATCGGCGCTGTGGTTGGCAGAAAACCAATGTTGCCAAGGACAAAACCGGTGATGATGGCAATCACCACTGCGCCCAGCTTTTTGCCCCAGGTTTGCGTTTCCGCCCACATCGCGAAACTGATGATGCCAAATAAAACAATCCAGATTTCAAGCGTCTGTTCCGGCCCAAAAACGGTGTTTTCCATGAGACCCCCCAAAGTTCTGCTTTCCCCTTTGGCTATATAGCCTTAATCTTTCTCGAGCCGCAAACCATTTGGATCTGGGAGAACTAATTCTCAATGAGACAGATCAACATATACCCGGAATCCTTCCCGCTTAAGGTACCGTTTCGCATTTCCCGCGGGGTAAAGCGCGAAGCCCGGTTGGTCCGCGTCGAAGTCGAACAGGGGGGCAAGACCGGGGAGGGCGAATGCTGCCCCTATGGGCGCTATGGCGAGGACGTTAAAACTGTTCAGGCTGCAATCCAGACCCTTGGCCCGGAAATAGAAAAGGGCCTGTCCCGCGAAGACCTGCAAACCCTGCTGCCCCCCGGGGCCGCCCGCAATGCCATCGATTGCGCGCTCTGGGATCTTGAGGTCAAGCTAACGGGTGTAGCGGTTTCAGATATAATAGAACTAAGCGCACCGGAAACATTCACCACCCTGCGCACAGTAGGTATCGATACCCCGTCGAAGATGGCCGCGGTGGCAAAAAGTTATCCACCCGGCACCCCGCTTAAAGTGAAACTGGATATGCAGGAAGTGGGCACCCGGCTTCGTGCCATCCGCACAGCCTCGCCGATGTCACAGATTGTTGTCGATGCCAACGAATCCTGGACCCCTGAATTTCTGGAAGAATATTTTCCCATCCTGAAGCATCTGGGTGTGGTGCTTCTTGAACAACCATTTTCGGCGGGGGATGATAATGCCCTTCTGGAAATGGAACACATTATCCCGGTCTGTGCCGACGAGGCTTGCCATACTGCGGCCGACCTCCCTGGTCTTGCCGGGCGCTACGATGTGGTCAACATCAAGCTTGATAAGACCGGCGGGCTGACCGGGGCGCTGGAACTTTTCAAACGCGCCAAGCGGGATGACTTCGGGACCATGCTGGGGTGCATGGTTGCCTCATCACTTTCTATTGCGCCGCTGACATATTTGTGTTGCGATGCCGACTTTATTGACCTCGATGCCCCGCTGTTTTTGAAGGCAGACCGACCGGGAGGAATGAGTGAAATTTCGGATACCAACAAGGTAGAATGTAACGCCAGCTGGGGACGACCATAAATGATTAAAAAATTGGTACAACTATTTGTTATTATTGGCTTTATCGGCTCTGTCTACGCGCAGGAAAGTGTTCCAATCGTCACCGGGAACCAGACCATTTACCCGGCCAGTGGGCGCTATGGCATGACGGTTTCCCAACACCATATTGGTGCCGAGGTAGGGGCGGAAATTTTGGCAATGGGCGGCAACGCGGTTGATGCCGCGGTGGCCATGGGTTTTGCCTTGGCTGTGGTCTTGCCACGCTCAGGAAATATCGGCGGCGGCGGTTTCATGCTGGTCTATTTGCAGGAAGAAGGCCGGATCATCGCCATCGATTACCGCGAGATGGCCCCGGCCAGCACCCACCGTGATGTGTTCCTGGACCGGGCCGGAAATGTAAACCGCTTTTTGGCAGCCCAAACCCGTGCTTCCGCCGGGGTGCCGGGAACAGTGGCCGGGTTTTATTACGCCCAGAAAAAATATGGTCTCCTTTCCTGGCAGGAGGTCATGGCGCCGGCCATCAAGCTTGCCGAGGAGGGTTTCCCGGTAACCGTTTACCTTGCGGATGTTTTGCAACGGCAATACGCACGGCTGGGAGCAACTGGCGCCGGCCGGGATATTTTTTACAAGGGCGGGGATGGCTATTACCAGCCGGGGGAAATACTGGCCCAGAGCGATTTGGCCAATACCCTGGAATTGATTGCCAAAAATGGCGCTGACGGTTTTTACAAGGGACCGGTGGCGGATTTGATCGTTGCGGAAATGAGACGGGGCGCTGGCCACATCACCCATCAAGACCTTGAAAACTATAAAGTTATTGAACGCAAACCCGTTGAAGGGACCTACCGGGGCTACCAGGTTGTGTCGATGCCGCCGCCGTCATCAGGCGGGGTTCATATTATCCAGATGCTGAATGTTCTTGAAAATTTTGAACTTGCGGCCAGCGGCCAGGGCAGCGCGGCCACCGTGTCGATAATGGCGGAAACCATGAAATATGCCTACGCCGACCGCAGCCAGCACCTGGGCGACCCGGACTTTCATGATGTCCCGGTGAAATGGCTGACTTCAAAGGAATACGGGCGCGAAATAGCCGGGAAAATCAAGGAAAACGGGGTTAGGCCCGCGATAGAAATTATGCCCGGAAATCCCAATGACGTGGAAAGTTATGAAACCAATCATTTTGCCGTGGTCGATAGGTTCGGCAATGCGGTCGCCAATACCTATACCCTGAATTACACCTATGGATCGGGGATCGTTGTCGACGGCGCCGGGTTTATCCTGAATAATGAAATGGACGATTTTTCCGCCAAGCCGGGTGTGCCCAACGGTTATGGCCTTTTGGGTGGTGATGCCAATGCGATTGAGGCGGGCAAGCGCCCGTTAAGTTCAATGACGCCCACTATGGTCCTGAAAGATGGCAAACCGGTTTTTATTGTTGGCAGCCCGGGCGGCAGCCGGATCATTACCGCGGTGCTGCAAAGCATCGTTAACTTTATAGATTTTCGCAACAGCGTTGGCCCGGCGGTGCAAAGCCCGCGCATCCACCACCAGGGCTTCCCCGACCAGCTAATGCTTGAGCCGGGTTTCAGCCCCGATACCGTCGCGCTACTCCGGGCCGCCGGTTATGCCGTTGTTGAGGGCCGGGTTTCTACCTCAGTAGAGGCGATCCAGCTGACAGAAGACGGCTGGATGTATGGCTATTCTGACCCCAGGCGCGCCGATGGCGGTGCTGTTGGCTTGTGTGTCGAAGGTGAAATAGTGGCGTGTTAGGGAAAAATGAAAAGGCCTTCCAAATATCAAAGTTTGCCGGCCTGGGTTTATTCCGACCCGGACTTCTTTGAGCTCGAGTGCAGCCAGATTTTTATGAAAACCTGGCAGTTAATTTGCCACGTCAGCAATATCCCGGACCCCGGCGATTATTATACCCTGGATCTTTTGGCCGAGAGGATCGTTGCCGTGCGTGGCGAGGATAATCAAATCAGGGCTTTTCACAATGTCTGCCGCCACCGCGCCTCGCGTCTGTTGAGCGGGCCAACGGGCAATTGTAAGCGCATCACCTGTGGCTATCACGGCTGGGGTTATGACCTTGAAGGCAATCTTAAAAATGTTCCGTTTGAGCGTGAATTTATTGATTTTAAAAAAGAAAATAACGGTCTTAAGCCGGTAGAAATGGAAATCTGGCAAGGCTTTGTTTTTATCCGTTTTGGCGGCGATGGCGCTTCAGTAGCGGAGGTTTTTTCGCCCTATAAAAGCGATATTGAAAGCTACCGGCTGGAAGAAGTTACCCCCCTGCGCCGGGTGACCGTTCGGCCCCGCGACGCCAATTGGAAAACCGTGATCGATAATTATGTCGACGGTCTTCATATCGAAGTGGCGCACCACGGCTTGGCCGGCTTGTTCGGCAATACCTATTCGCTGGAAGTCAGGGACGGGGTGCATAAACTCTGGGGGGATATTGTCCCGACCAACAAGGAAACATTATCGGTCAGAATGTATAAAAAATACCTGCCCAAAGACTGCCAGCGGCGCTGGCAGTATTTCAGGATGTGGCCTAATCTCGCCTTTGAACTTTACCCCGACCAGGTGGATTTCATGCAGATATTGCCGATGACTCCGACGACGATGGTGATCAGGGAAATTTCCTACGCGCTCCATGATGACCGGCGTGAAATGAAGGCCTGCCGTTATCTCAACTGGCGCATAAACCGCGAGGTTAATGCCCAGGACCAGCGCCTGATTGCCGGGGTTGAGGAGGGCATGGCAACATCCAGCTATACCTCGGGCCCGTTTGCCAAGCGCGAAATTTGCCTGATCGATGCCGCCGAACAT
>SMVB01367435.1_pt1 | contig 15902 bp, 17 predicted proteins | sample 2456461 | NCBI WGS metagenome assembly SMVB01 (sample SAMN11095934, study PRJNA526329) | marine sediment metagenome | biome: Marine sediment; feature: Surficial sediment; material: Deep marine sediment; isolation source: Hadal surficial sediment | place: Pacific Ocean | collected 2014-05 | depth... | reverse complement strand
TACGTAGTTACATGTATCTGCTGACGAATCCTATTGCCAACAGAACGAGTAACAGGATCGCCAAAACCACCCTTATACTGAGTGATACGACAGTGCGCTCAGTCTTCCCGCGGTCCTGCACCAGAAAGTAGAGACCACTACCTAGACTGGCAATAATGCCGATCATTACAAGGATTATGGCAAGATCTAACATTTACCTTGACCTTAAAATTCAACTCGCAACTGGTTAATGTAACTCTTACTTTTCGTCTAACTCACTCATGTGATTTTGAATCTTGCTAAGTTAGAACCTGACGCAAGACTTATAAAAAACGAGTAGGTGGCCGTGCCAATACGGCTCGGTAAATACTCGCCAAACATACTTTATCCTGCGATAACCCTGCCAATGGCAGTCTAACTTGGAGCAGCTCTCAGCAATCGCTTTAGATCCTCAAGCGCACCGATACTTTCCTCGACAGAGTGATACAGCAAGACAACATACCCCCGATAATCCACAATGAGTAACATAGTATCGAACTGTGGCTCAACAGCGGCGCGACCTAAGTCCGAAATAAGCCGGTTATTTGCCGGTAGCAACCAATTCTCTCTTAACGGTTCAGGCAAAACTTTTTCATCGCTGAGTATTGCCAGTTTGACACGGTGAGCATCTCGTCCAACAGCGAGCTGAATATTCTCAGCTGCTTCCAGCAAATTTCGACACGTCGCTGAGCAGGCCTTGGCATGCAATACCACCAGGTACCAATCGCGTGCTATAGCGGTTGAAGTAAGCTCGGCTCCTGAAGCATTTACGACGCCATAGGTTTGTAATTGCAATGGCGGATCTAACAACAAGCCAAAATTGACAGTCCGCTGCGGCCGCCATTCCAGCGGTCCCACCGACAACGCCCACGCAAGCAGCAATGGCAGAGCAAAAACCATTAACAACGCTAACAGCGTAAGACGCGATTTGGTTTTTACCGACATTGAACCCATATTCAAGAAGTACCTGTTTTACCGTTACGTAACATTAGTACCACGCTGACGATGACCACAGTCGCGGCTAGCGCGAACCACTGAAACGCATAGCCTAAATGCCGGGATTCATCAATCCCGGGCGGCGTCAAGTCTTGGACGAATCCCTCGGATGTTGGAGTGTCAAGCTGCAGGGTAATAGGTAAAAATACCCTTCCGGCATCATCACCTAACCTATTGAAATCTATCCTCTGCACACGCCATATGTCAGTGGACATTTGTTCAATCAACCCACTACCCTTGAGTTGCAAACCGCCGGCTGGTGGTTGTATCAATCGTCCTTGAAGCTGCTGATTCACAGTCGATGTATCGAACACTGGCGTCTGAGCGCGGTTCTCCCCTGCGTTTACCCAACCTCGATTAATCAGCAACCTCTGGTTTCGTCCATCAATCTCAAACACGGAATACACCAGGTAGCCAGCTCGACCTTGATACATTTGGTTGTCTAATAGTATTGTCGTACCGAGGTAATGCCCAATTACAACCGCTTGGTATCCCGGAAGGGTAACAGCATCAATGGTACTGGTACGATTGAGATCGACCGCTGATAAGTTACCACGCCGCTCGAATTCTGCGAAGCTATTGCGTTTCTCTTCAGCGCGGTCCAATTGCCAGTTTCCGAGCGCGATAAACGCTGCAGAAACACTCAGAGCGACCGCCAACAAGCCGACGCTCACTACTCTGCGTCGAATCAAGGTTTGCATCTATGAGTGAGAGCCGATGGTTTGTTGCTCGCTATCTAATGATTCATCGGCGTCAGAAATCAGCTTCATCTCCCAATAGGCATAGCGTGGAAATCGTTTTATCAGCAAAACTATCGTGGCTAAGACAGCAATCAGTAGCACAATAGAAAGGCCAAGATCCAGCAAATGATCAAGCAGTCGATCATCGGGTGAATACACCGGAACAATCATCAGGTATTTGTTTATCCAGATTCCTAAGTTGATGCCGATGGCGAGGATACACATCCCCGTAAGCGAACGATTCACAATGGCAAAGATAAGGGACGCAAAAGGGATAAAGAAACAACCGGCTATCATGGTCCAGTAGAATGGCGCGTAGTGCCCATACATCTGGCGAAACAAGGCGTCTGTTTCCCGAGGAAGATTACCAAACCACATTACAAAGAACTGCCCCCACAAAAAATAAAGCCACAGCAACATAAACCCACTGAGCACCTTGCTGAGAGAACGAATTTGATGAGTGCCGAAATGAAACTCAGCGGCCGACGTTCGGCTAAGTACGGCTGGAATTATGAACATCGCGGCCGTGCCCGCATAGACATTGCCGAACCAGTAGTGAATAGGAAATATTGTACTATGCCAATGCGGGATCAGCGTCATGGCAAAGTCCCAGGCAAGAAAAGTGTTGCAAATCACAAAAGCAATAAGCACCAGGGGTGATAAAAAATACAACTGACGTTGAACCTTACTGGGATCGGCGTTGGCTGTTTGCTTAAGGTCGGGCTGTAAGCTCTTCCAGACATAGAGTGCACTCACGCCATAGAATAACAATAACCCGAATAGGTTCCTCACCAACAACCAGCCACTGCTTAACCAGGCACTCAGATGTTCTTCGGGAGCAGGTGTGAGCCAATAAAACAGATCGTCCTTGGCGAAGAAAAAAATCAGCAAAAGACCCACGATGGCGAATGGGGCAAATGCCATCGTGCTCAGCTCAGCGATTCGGTTGTAGGGCCTTGCCCAGTCACCGCCTGAGAGTCGCGTTAAGGCAGAAAACACAACACCCACCTGAGTCACACCCATGATAAACAGAAAGGAAACGATTAGTACGGCAAACTCGGGCCGGGCTGCGGCTTCACTTGCCGCGTAGACTGGACTAGTAACAACCAGTCCTAACGGGACAGCGAGTAGCCATCGAGTCATGCCGTTTCCTCGACAACGCGGTGTATGCTGCTCAGTTGCTAACACTTGTTCTGTCCTCATTGAGGGCCAAACTCTTGTTTAACATAATTGATGACGTGCCACCGCTCCTCCACACTCAAGGCATCACGGTAAAATGGCATCAAAGCTCGCCCCCGTGTGAGGGTGAAAAATAACGACCCGTCGGCTTGGTCCTGGGTATAGTCCTCGTTCAAATCCACTGGGGATTTAGTGTCAAATTTGAGCCCCACGGGACCATCACCTAAGCCTTCAGGGCCATGGCAAACCAAGCAGGTTATCGCGTACAGCTCTTCCCCACGTGCTACCGACGCGGCTGTTACGGGTATTGGATTAGGAATAACAGCCGCCGCGTCCTTCAAGGCATCCATCTCTTCCTCGGTAATATCAGCGGGTAGTGAAGGCAGTGTTTCACCACCCACGATAGGGATAGAATTTGGCTCTAGGGGTGCTGGTGATTCTTGTGCTTTGAAAGATGGCTGATCAACAAAATCCTTATTCCAGGGAAAGCCCCAGGTTACTGTAGTTTGACCAACAAACAGAAGGAAAACGATACTGCAGATAGCACGCTTCATCATTCCTCCTCGCCAACTGCTCTAACTTGCTCGGCACCAGCGTCGTTAAGGATCGCCTCGGCGCGTTTAAAATGTTCATCGTTGTCATACGGTGCCGTTACCACAAACTTGTCTACCGCCGCTTCCGGCGCATAGACGCGGTTGCGGAAAGCGGGCAACCTTGCACTGACAATGAAGCCCAGGACAGTAGCCAGGATACCGAATAAAATGGCCAATTCGTAAGTGATAATCAAAAACGGCGGTATGGTTATTATGGGCCTGCCTCCCACCGGATGCGGATACAGTACGGAAGTACCCGCGGCGAGTGCAAAACCCGATAAGCCGCCTATCAATGCCCCGATAAACGTAAAGTTTTTTATCGCCGATTTTTTCTTGCCAAGGACTTCTTCTACGCCATGTATAGGGACCGGCGACATAATTTCTAAACTTTCGAATCCTGCTCCCTTGAGTTCGCCCGCCGCGATCAGCGCCGAGTTCGGATCGTGAAACACTCCTATTACATTACTTGTCATGCCAGGCTTCCTGATGGCGGAGCCGCAGGCTCCCTTTTAGGGGTGGCCATGGTTTCCTTCACTTCGTACATGGACACACTGGGAAAAATTTTGACGAACACCAGGAATAGCGTGGTGAACAGCGCGAACGATCCTAACATAATCGAGATCTCAACCGGACTTGGTACGTATAAGCCCCAGGCGTCGGGTAAATATTGCCTGGACAGTGAAGTCGCTATAATAAGGAAACGCTCCGTGTACATGCCGATATTAATGACAATCGACAGAATCAGCATGGGAACAAACGAGGTTCTAAACCGAGTTGAAAACATCAATAGCGGTAGTACCGCACAAAACAGAATCATCTCCCAGTACAGTACAGCGTAATATCCGAACAGTTTGTATCCCAGTGCTTCATATTCTTCGGAGGTGCCGCTATACCAGCCGGTAAACAGTTCGACGCAGTTGATGTAGGTCCAGATTAACGACAATACCAGCAGTAATTTACCCAGATTGTCGAAGTGCAACTCGGTGATGTATTGCTCGAAACCCATGGTTTTTCTGAGCACGAACATCACTGTGACAATACCCGCTGTACCGGAATAAATTGCGCCCACCACGAAATAGGGCGCGAAGATGGTCTGGTGTAATGCTGGCACGATGGACATGGCAAAGTCCCACGATACGATGCTGTGTACTGAGACAGCCAGTGGGATAATAAGCACCGCCAGAAATGTGTAGGCCCAGTGCAGGCGGTGCCATTCCTTGTCAGTTCCGCGCCAACCCAGGGATAGCAAGGTATACATAGTATTTCGCCAGCCTGAAGTACGATCTCTGACGGCGGCGAAGTCAGGGATGGTTCCCATGTAAATGAATATAGTACTACCGGTGATATAAGTGGCGATGGCCATCACATCGAACATCAGCGGAGAACGGAAATTGGGCCACATCCCCATTTGATTTGGATAGGGTAGGGCCCAATGTATAAACCAGGGACGACCGACGTGCACCATGACGTAAGTAGCCGCCACCACTAATGAAAACAACGTCATTGCTTCGGCGCTTCGATACATGGCTTTACGCCAGGGGCTGTTGGTCAGATGTAACACGCAGGACAGCAAGGTACCGGAATGGCTGAGTCCGATCCAAAATATAAAGCTGGCAAGATAAGTTCCCCAGACTCCAGGATGATTTATTCCGGCAGCACCGACACCGTAATAAAGCTGGTAGAACCAGGGGAAAAAGAAGCACAGTATTGTGATACCACCGGCAGTGGCTAACGTCGCATAGTACTTGGGACCGGTTACCACGATTGATCTAATGACATCGTTATGAATATCGGTGTATTGCTTGATGCTGGTGTCAGCCGCCATGATAGTCCTAGGTATCAACCTTCTTCAGATAGACCACGGATGAGTCGGTATTGAGCTCTTCTAAAACCCGGTAGGCACGTGGGTCATTCATTGACTGGGAAACCTGGTTTTCGGGATTCTTACGATCGCCAAAAACCAGTGCTTTGGTTGGACAACTCTGAACACAGGCCGGTTGCACCTCACCGTCTTGCACCCTCCTGCGATCATCGTCTTTGGCATAGTCCTTGGCTTCTCGAATGCGTTGAATGCAGAACGTACATTTTTCCATGACGCCTTTACCCCGAACAGTTACGTCGGGATTCAATTGCTGTTCTAACGGAGCATCCCAGTGATGATCGTAATAATTGAAATAACGAACTTCGTAAGGGCAATAGACGGCGCATGAGCGTGTGCCAATGCAACGATTGTATATCTGGGTATTGAGACCATCCTGGTTGTGATAAGTAGCGCTCACCGGACACACTGTTTCACACGGTGCTGCATCACAGTGTTGGCACAGCATGGGAATGAAGCGTAACTTGACATCCGGATACTCTCCCTCCCAATAACGCTCAATCCTTATCCACTGGATTTCCCTGCCTCTGGCAATTTCTTCCTCGCCGACCAATGGAATATTGTTTTCTGCTTGGCAGGCTGTCATACAGGCCTCACAGCCTGTGCATTTATCGAGATCGACTGTCATCGCCCAATGGTAATCATATTCCTCGTAGTAACCGGGTTTACGGTATTTTCGCCAGCCGTCCATAAATCGAGAAAAGAGGCTCATGCTGTTACCTCCACTATAGGAATAGAATTAGACCCGGCGCTACCAAGCTCACTGTTTTCACCCCCTGTGGTTTGAACAATGTTTCTACCAAGGTCCCTAGAAGTGCCACTGGTTTTGACCAGTTTGACACGTCGCCCGGTGGCGACAATGCTTACCCGAGTAGAACTGGTGGCAAGGCTACCTGTGTTGGGTTCAATTTGAGGACTGAGAATAGAGATCGGATTAACACCTCGGTCCTTGGCATAGCGTCCGTATTCGGTATGCCCCTGGCCGATTGGCATCGCAATAACGTCAGGCATGATGGCAGGGTAAACATAAATTGGCGCCTGAATCTGCCCGTGTGGTGAGATTATATCCACCAGGTCGCCCTCGACTAAGCCCATTTGCTCTGCTGTTGTCGGGTTCATTTCCACCCAGGAGCCATAGACTACGCTGGTCATTGGGTCGGGTAATTCCTGTAACCAGGGGATATTAGCACCGCGGCCATCATATAAATTAGGTGAAAGATAAGGATGCAGAATAAACGGAAATTCATCTTCAGCTCCCGAAAACTCAGGTGGTGAAACGCCAATGGTGGCGATAATTTCCGGGTCCAGGTTAAACGCAGGGCCCGGGTTTGTAGTTTCCCCATAGACACCTGCCTTTAGCACGGCTGTCCAGAATGCATCGAACCCCTGGGCCCGGGTCTGGGCATCACCTCGTTGATAAATCCGCTGCCAGCTATATTTGAGGTACTCTTCCATGGTGGCCCATGGCAGTGTGCTACTAGCACCCATGCGTTCTGCCAGAGCCAGAATGATGTCTCCAGTCTCCTTCGTATTGTACAAAGGTGAGACAACCGGCTGTGAAACAGCGCCTACAGCAAAAACCACACCGGGTTCCGGAAAATCGTCACCCCAACTTTCCAGGTAAGTGGAACTTGGGAGTATCAGATCGGCTAGCGCTGTTGTTTCGTCGAGAAAGCTGGATAGGCTGACTATCAATGGTATTTCAGCCAGAGCTTCGGTGAATTCAGCTGCTGCTGGCAAAGTGAACACTGGATTAGTGCCATTGACAATCAATACATCTATCTCGCCTTGGCGTGCTGCTTCGGCGAATTCCAGCATTGAAGAATAACTGGCTTGTGATTGTACTGAAATCCGGCTGGGTGGTTCAGGGTTGAACAATAGACCACCTTCGTTACCAATGTTTCCGACCAGGTAATTGAGTACATTGACTGCGATCAGCGTGTCGACGCCATTGCTATGATTACCTGCAGCACCGCCACCGATCGCCAGGCTGGGTTGTGTATCGACGAAGCTATCAGCCAGCCTGGTAATAGTAGCAACCGGCACGCCAGTTTGTTCAGCCACCTCCCCTGAGGTGTAATCAGCAAGTGCGGTTAACCAGTCTCCACGATCAGCACCTTGATAATTTCCCTGGGCAACAATGTGATTGGCAAGTCCCAGAGCCAGAATACCTTCTGTTCCAGGCCGAGCGGGTATCCATTCATCGGCCGCAGCGCCGCTCAAGGACATACGCGGTTCAATCTGGACAAACCGTCCTCGTACACCGGGACGACCCTGACGGCTCTCACCAAAGCTCAGACTATGATGCACAGGTGAAATCCAATTCGAAAGGTAGTCGGCACCAAAAGACAACAGCAGGTTAGTATTTTTTATATCGTAATAGGGTAATCGATCCTCACCGAAGAAGCGCTGATTGGCGGCATACAATGTGTGTGGATGATCGAAATCGTAATGCAGTAAGCGCTGGGAACCCAGTTGTCGCATGAAATTTTGCAGCAACTGTGCCATGTGTCCCCTAACTCCCTGGCTCAACATGGCAACCCGGTTTCCGCGTCGTGCAGCCCTTAACAGGTCGAGGCGTTCGCCAAGCTGATCCAACCCTTCATCCCAGGTGGTTTGTTCGAACGACATCGAACCACGACTACCCGTTTGGATCATGGGCGCGGTCAATCGATCTGGGTTGTACAACACTTGTAGTCCAGCCTGGCCCAGGGTGCAAAGTCCTCCCTGGTTTACCGGGTGGGAAGGATTGCCTTCAATCTTCTTGGCTCGCCCTTCTCGAGTTCGAACCGAGATGCCGCAACCCGCTGGGCACAGCGAGCACACAGAGTTGTACCAGGTGGCAATGCCGCTGCTGAAATCTTCCGGTGCCACGACATGTGGAATCAGGTATTCCGTAGGCTGTTTAATCGATTCTCGTAACATGAATCCACCACCGACACCGACACTACCAGCACCGACTAGCTTCAGAAATTCCCTACGATCAATATTTGGCATTACACTCTTCTTTATATTACTTGTGACAAGTCCAGCAATCGGTTCCGTTCTCTACTTTGTTTTCCCTGTGACAGCTCAGGCAGCGGCCCATTTCCCATGGATGGTTTGCCTGGGCAGTACCATTGATCGCTCGGCTGGTAAGAACAATCCTGTCCATTGTTTCAACCGGCCCATGACAGGTCTGACATTCAATTCCAGCTAACACATGGCGCTTATGGGTGAAAACGACAAAATCCGGCAAATCATGCACTTTGACCCAGGGAATAGGCTCCTGGTTTTCCCAGTAATCCAGCAATAACCGGATTTGCGGTCGATCCGTTGCCACTTCGTTATGACAACCTATACATTTTGAAACGGCGGGGACCCCGGCTGACGGCGAGCGACGCGCCTGGGTGTGGCAGTACAGACACGGAATCTCATTCTCTCCCGCATGAACTTTATGACTAAATGCAATCGGTTGTTCTGGGGAGTAGCCTGAAACAAAGGTGGCGTTCGCCCAGTAACCCAATACCAAACCAACCAATATAACGGTGACGATTCTCGCTGCTGGTATGAGTTTTTTTAATGCAGGAACGATGGAGACATTCATTTATTCTGTACTCCGCTTTAACAATCCCAGATTTTTCCCAAATCCTTCCCCGAACTCGTGTATTGAGTCGGATATTTCTTTGTTCTTGGTCGCCCGAAAATAGGTATCAGCCATCTTATGAATTACCTGGTAGAAATAGAGGTTGAGATCCTCAACCGTAGTATCTTTAATCCAGAGATCGATTGCAGCCGTCGTCTTGTTTTCACTGTCCCAGACTGAAAACATCATTGATTCACATGAAATAGGGCCTTCGTGTTGACCTTCTGAGGCCTGCCATTCGATTCGAGTGGGCAAATCGGCTTCGTCCAGATCCACGGTCACTTTAATTTCTGCGGTTCTTGACTTCATTCTCTTCGCTTCTATTGTAGACACTGCAATTTTCCTGAATTCTAAAACCAATAAACAAATGTAAACAGAAATAACCAGACCACATCCACGAAGTGCCAATACCAGCTCACGGCTTCAAAGGCGAAATGGTTTTCCGGGGAAAAATGTCCACGTAGACAACGTAGCAACATGACAAAGAGCATGATCGTCCCCATCGTCACGTGCAGTCCGTGAAATCCAGTCAACATAAAAAAGGTTGATCCGTAAATTCCGGATCCGAGGGTCAGTCCTAACTCAGAGTAGGCTTCTCTATATTCGACGACTTGAAGGGTAAGAAAGATCGCGCCTAACGCCACGGTCAAGGCCAACCAAAGAGGCAATAGTATTCTTTGGTTTTTTCGTAACGCCCAATGAGCAAACGTGACAGTGACACTACTGGTGACCAGTATGACGGTATTAATAAAAGGTAATCCCCACGCCTCCATTGCCTCGGTAATATCACCGCCAGGAGTCATAAACAGTGGCCAGGTATCGGCGAAGTCCGGCCACAACAGCACATGAGTTTCCAGATTATTACCTGCTCCAGCCAACCAGGGTACAGAAATGATTCGAGCGTAAAATAGCGTGCCGAAAAAAGCGGCAAAAAACATGACTTCAGAAACAATGAACCAACCCATACCCATACGGAAAGATCGATCCATCATTTCACTGTTTAAACCATCGATGGATTCCTTGATGACGATGCCAAACCAGCCGAACATCATGAACGCGATCATAGCCAGACCGATAAAAAATATCGGTTCACCAAAACTGCCTGTTGCAGCTACTTTTTCGGTGCTTTGATGGATGAAATTCACCGCCCCGAACGCAGTCACAGCGAGCGCAATAGAGCCGATAATTGGCCATGGGCTGGAGTGCGGGACGTAATAACGAGGTGCTTCAATCATTGCTCATTGTTCGCAAGTGTCAAACTCGCGACCTCCACCTCCGGTACCTTGTAGAGGGCGTAGGACAGAGTAAGCGTACTTATTTCAATGGGTAACTCCTCGTCGATATAAAACCTGACGGCCATCTGCTGATCTTCACCTGCCTCTAGATGTTGTTGGGTGAAGCAAAAACACTCAATTTTATGCAGATAACTTGCCGCATAACCCGGCGACACGCTGGGCACAGCTTGTCCGACTATGGCCTGGCTGGCGTGATTGCGGGCATAATAGGAAGTTACATTCACTTCTCCGAGATGAACCTTCAGTTGTGAATCCATCGGTCTAAATTCCCACGGCATGCCGCGACCCACCTGGGCTAAAAACTGGATCGTTACTTCACGCTCAGATACTTGCAAATTCGGGGCAGGTTCCGACACTTCACCCTCATAGCTCTTGCCATTGATTCCTGTTACCTCGCAGAATATGGCGTAAAGCGGTACCAGGGCAAAAGCAAATCCCAACATCCCCACGGCCAGGGAGGATAGCAAAATCACGTGCTTACGCTGATTGTGCTGCTTCTCATTCATGCTTGTATTCTTCCTCAACGATTGGGAAATTTGGCGGTACTTCAAAAGTGTGTATTGGTGCCGGAGAGGGCAATGTCCACTCCAATCCTTCAGCGCCTTCCCAGACCCGGCTAGTCGCCTTTTTACCGCCGCGTATGGCCTTGACCACAATGTACAAGAACAAAATCTGGGTTAGACCCAATAGCCCAGCGCCAATGCTGGTTAGCATATTAAAATCAGCAAATTGCAGCGAATAATCCACGATACGTCGGGGCATTCCGGCAAGACCAAGAAAGTGCATTGGAAAAAATGTCATGTTGACGGCAATTATTGCTGTCCAGAAATGAATCTTGCCCAGGCGCTCGTCGTACATGTAACCGGTCCACTTGGGTAACCAGTAATACACCGCCGCCATGATGCAGAAGATGGCTCCGGGGTACAGTACATAATGGAAATGTGCCACTACAAAAAAGGTATCGTGGTATTGAAAATCCGCCGGTACCAACGCCAACATAAGGCCGGAAAAGCCACCGATGGTGAACAAGATGACAAAGCCGATAGCAAACAGCATGGGTGTTTCGAAGGTCATAGACCCTCGCCACATGGTAGCCACCCAATTGAACACTTTCACCCCGGTAGGGATCGCGATCAACATGGTCATATACATGAAGAACAATTCACCCGCCAATGGCATGCCAGTAGCAAACATGTGATGGCCCCAGACCATAAAGGACAAAACCGCGATTGAAATCGTTGCGTACACCATGGAGTGATAGCCGAAAAGCTTTTTGCGGGCGAAGGTGGGGATGATCTGTGAGGCAATGCCGAATCCAGGCAAAATCAAGATATAGACTTCAGGGTGGCCAAAAAACCAGAAAATATGCTGAAACAAAGTCGGGTCACCGCCGCCTGAGGCGGCAAAAAAACTGGTACCAAAATGGCGATCAGTAAGCATCATGGTGACCGCGCCAGCCAGCACTGGCATTACCATGACCAATAGAAATGCGGTGATTAACCAGGTCCAGACAAACAGAGGCATTTTCATCAGGGTCATGCCCTCCACCCGAAGGTTGAAGATAGTGACAATAATGTTGATAGCGCCCAGTACCGATGAGATCCCCATCATATGTATACCAAGAATGAAGAAGTCAGTACTCGGTGGCCCATAAGTAGTCGATAGAGGAGCATAAAATGTCCAGCCAAAATTGGGAGCACCACCGTCCATAAACAGCGTCGAAATTAGCAGTGTGAATGCGAAGGGCAGGATCCAGAAACTGAAATTGTTCAGGCGTGGTAGTGCCATATCAGGAGCGCCGATCATCATGGGCAGTAGCCAGTTGGCCAAGCCAACAAAACCGGGCATCACCACACCAAACACCATGATTAAGCCATGCATGGTTACCATCTGATTGTAGAGTAGTGGATCAGCAAATTGGATGCCGGGCTGGAATAACTCCAACCGTATTACCATGGCCATCGCCCCGGCAATAAAAAACAGGGTGAAACTGAGCAACAAATAGAGGGTGCCAATCTCTTTATGGTTAGTAGTTAATAACCAACGAGCAAGGAACGCCACTAGTGGAGAGCGGTTAGGAATTACATGATCTGCGGTTACCGACATAAGTGAGAAACCCTATCGTGCCTCATAAATTGTAATCGGCTGAACTATGTCACCCGTATTGTTGCCAAAAGCATTACGCTCATAGGTAATCACCGATGCCAGTTCCAGATCTGAAAGCTGCGGTGCCCAGGATTGCATTTCGGTGTCTACTGACCCATTCATTACACGTTCGATGTGTGCCTGTAGCGGTCCATTCGGGATCTCACCGCCGGCCAATGCCGGGTATGTGGACCCCTGGCCAGAGCCATCTGATTCATGGCAAGTTGCGCAATGATCCACGAAAACCTCTTGGCCGATTTCCGTGAGTTCCGCCATGGTCCAGGTTCTGGCGCGGTCCGCCACAGCCTGGCCAGAAGCTAACTCGATGGCCAGTAATTGGTCTTGAATCCACTGCGCGAAATCTTCTTCAGACTGCACTTCTACTTCAATTGGCATATAGGCATGATCTTTACCGCAAAGTTCTGCGCATTGACCCCGATATATTCCTGGCACCTCGATCCGTGTCCAAGCCTCATTGATAAAACCGGGAATGGCATCTTGTTTGACAGCAAAATCCGGCACCCACCATGAGTGAATAACATCGTCAGATGTAGTGAGAAAACGGACCTTCAGATTGGTGGGCAGCACCAGGGCATTGTCCACCTCCAGTAAATAGTTTCTTCCCTTGGTTTCGAAATTGTTGATCTGCTCTTCTGGGGTAGCCAAATTGCTGTAGTAGCCAAAGTCCGCTTCGAGATATTGGTAATGCCACTTCCACTGCGAGCCAGTAATCAGCACAGTAATATCCGCATTGCTATTGTCTTCGATCTCTCTCAATGTAATCGTCGCCGGTATCGCCAGGCCAATAAGAATTACAACAGGAACCGCCGTCCATATAATCTCTACCAACAAACTTTCGTGAAAATCAGCTGGCTTTGGATGCCTTGAACGGCGATGAGCAAAAATGGAATAGAACATGGCGCCAAAGACCAGTACACCCATGATTACGCAAATTATCAGACTGAGATGGTGGAGTTGCAGAATGCGCCGGCTCATGTCGGTAACACCTTCACGCATATCCATTGCAGCGGCAAAAGCGGCGTTAGTGAACCCCAACAAGATAGAGATTATCAGGCCTCTCTTAAGCCTACTGATGATAGAAGTCACGATTGCAGCTTGCCTCTACTTCTTATTCGTCTTTATTTATTAGTCTATCTCTGAATGGTGGTTTATCACCAAGCAGAGAAACCCCTTTAACGTGTCAGTTGGGTCACCGTTCTTATCTGGTTTTTACCCTGCCAATCAAGGTAGCGGACGGCACCAGCGTGTTCAGTGTGACCTAGCCAATCTCCGTGATGCGCCAGCAAAAATTCATCCCCATCGATTTTTGCCTGCCACTGTACACCGTCCCAACCCACGAATGCCACACTGCCGGTTGAATGCTGACCCCACTTGGCTTCATTCTCTGGCCTGTGTTCAAATCTGTCATCTCGAATCCAGCTAGTCCATTTTTCACCATTCCAGGTTACAAACTCCATTGAGTTTTGTGCATAGGGCTCGTTCACCGGATCTTCAGCGGAATAGGAAGTCGCGTTAAACAGTAATTTTGCCGCCAGTATTGGCGTAAGCAAAACTACTATCACACTCAATAATACCTTGATATTGAATCTCCTCAATTCGCCGTAATAGACAGCTAAAATTGACTTGTTCTAACGTTCAAAGCGGTCAACACCTAATTTCAGCCTATAACTCGACTAACCTAGTGCAATTAATTGCACTCAATTCCAAAAGAATTGTAGGTGCCGTTTTAAATAATGTGAATCCTAAATAGGTTAAACATCTACTCCAAAATTCAGATATTTTTTGTCATCAACTCGAGAATCAGAAATGTAAACCACCCCAGCATTCCCGAGAAATTGCCCAAAATCCAGCTGACTTACCTGACCAGTTGTATTTTTTGCTCCAGTGTTTAAGTTGAGTCCCACGGGAACCATGGTCATGTCGGGATTTTCGAATTGGGGTACTCCGTATACACTAGTGACATTCGGAGATAGGTAAGTATTGTTACAGGATCTATAGTCGACCTGGTGGTCGAGCGCGGCTATTTCGATATTGGGCGTTATAGATAGACGATCGCAAATCACGCTTTCTATGTCACTGTCGCCTATTGCGAAAGGTACAGAAAGCGCTAGAAGGAAGAATATTCCGTTCTGCCATTGATTAGAGATTAGTCATCGCTCCCTACGGGTTAGGTGAATCGCCCATACAAAAAGTCAAATGTTAACTGCTCAACTACTCAACTGCTTAACTACTACTAAGTAAACTACTCAATTACTTCTACTAAAGCCTACTTGGTTACTCAATCGGAAAAAGTATACCCAACTGATCTGATCATTACAAATAACTATCGATCGATTTTTCTTGAAACCCCTTTGGTTGGCCGTGAGAAGTGGACCCCGGATCTGAGACAGTAGCGTAAGTGTAAATCCTGAGGTAATTTAAGTCACCACAGGAGAAAATTATGAGACGTAAAAGACGCAACCATTTGCCGGGATTCAAAGCCAAGGTCGCACTGGCAGCGATTAAGGGCGACCGGACACTGGCGGAGCTTGCAGAGCAATTTGACGTACACCAGAATCAAATTCAGGAATGGAGGAAACAATTGCTTGATCAAGCCGATACGGTGTTCGGCAGCGGTCAGGAGCGCAAGACAGCCGATGAAGCTCACCTGAAGGATCTGCATGCCAAGATCGGCGAGTTGGCGCTGGAGAATGATTTTTTAGCCAAAGCGCTCGGTCGTTGAGTACGGCCGAGCGCAAGAAGAAGCTAGACAGAGCGCATAAACTGCCCATTAGTCGACAATGCCTGGCGCTGGATATCAGCCGCTCATCCGCCTACCGGAAACCGTCAGGTGTCAGTGCCGATGACATCGATCTGATGCGCAAGTTGGATGAGCTGCATCTGAGGCGGCCTTTCAAAGGTTCTCGTCGACTACGCGATGACCTTTGGGATAACTACGGTGTTCATGTCAATCGCAAACGGGTACAGCGCCTGATGAGGCTTATGGGTATAAGGGCTTTGCACCCTGGCGCGAAAACGACGCGCCCCAATCCACAGCACAAGGTTTATCCCTATTTGTTGCGGGAACTGGAGATCAATCGGGTCAACCAGGTCTGGTGCACGGATCTGACTTATATACCGATGCGCAAGGGTTTCCTATATCTGGTTGCCATAATGGACTGGCATTCCAGGAAGGTGCTGTCTTGGCGATTATCCAATTCTCTGGATACCGCTCCCTGCGTTGAGGCGCTGGAAGAAGCGCTGGCAAACTACGGCACACCTGAGATATTCAACAGCGACCAGGGCTGTCAGTTTACCAGTGAGGATTTCACAGACGTGCTGAAGGACAACGGCATCAAAATCAGTATGGACGGCAAGGGATGCTGGATAGATAATGTTTTTATAGAGCGCCTCTGGCGCAGCTTGAAATAC
>SMVB01130453.1_pt1 | contig 15906 bp, 14 predicted proteins | sample 2456461 | NCBI WGS metagenome assembly SMVB01 (sample SAMN11095934, study PRJNA526329) | marine sediment metagenome | biome: Marine sediment; feature: Surficial sediment; material: Deep marine sediment; isolation source: Hadal surficial sediment | place: Pacific Ocean | collected 2014-05 | depth... | reverse complement strand
TGGAATTTCAGTACGTTGTATGGATATCAACGAGTTGCGGAGGGGCTGGTGGGCGCGGCTGGGATTGAACCAGCGACCCCCGCCGTGTGAAGACGGTGCTCTCCCGCTGAGCTACGCGCCCGCGGCGCCGCAGGCGCCGAAGCGCCCTCATTTAAGCACGCGGCCGAAGGCTGTCAAGCGCGCCCCGGCTCAGGCGTAGATGTCGACGTTGACCTTGATCTGGTAGGTGTTGGCGCTGTCGGTGCCGGCCACGAATTGGGTCTCGGCGGTCACCGCCTGGCCGAGCAGCAGGTCGGCGTAGCTCTGGTTCACGTTCGTCGATTGGCCGTCGGCTGTCAGGATCATCAGGTTGTCGAGGAAGAACTGCTCCTGCGTGGTGTCGCCGGCGGCCTTGGCGAACTCGGTCGCGTAGTCGCCGGAGAAGAAATCGCTGTCGTAATTGGTGCCCGTGAAGGCGCTGCCGCTATAGGTCGCGCCGTCGGGATCGAAATAGGGCGTCAGGTTGATGCTGCCGAAGGTGCCGGCGGTGGAGCCGTCGACATCGGTGAAGGTGATGGTGCCGGCGTCCTGGCCCAGCGTATTGGACGTGATGCGGATGAAGGTGCCGGCGGCATCGATATTGTTGTTCGCGTCCACGCGCACCGCCGTCGCCGTGCCGCCCGAGGCGGTGCCGATCTCGGTGACAAGCGTGTCGAGATTGCCGTCCGAGGAGGTCGCGGTGTAGCGCGTGCCGTTGACGTCGAACGCCACCGTGTCGGCGGCGTTGAAGCCGGTGCTCATGTCGATCACGCCAAAGCCGGCGGCGGCGGCCGTGTCGGTGCCGCCAAACGGCCCCAGGCCGCCGTCGACGTCGGTGAACGTCACGGCGGTCACGTCCTGGCCGGTGTTCGTGGCCGTGATGCGGATGAAGGTGCCGGTGGGGTCGAGGGTGTTGGTGGCGTCGACCCGAACCGCCGTCGCGGCGCCGCCCGAGGCGGTGGCGATCTCGGCGATCAGGGTGTCCAGGGTGCCGTCGGCCGAGATAGCCTGGAAATTGACGCTATTGACCGTGAAGTCGACCGTGTCGGCGGTGGTGAATCCGGTGGTCATGTCGACCACGCTGAATCCGGCGGTCGCGGTGGTATCGACGCCGGTGCTGGTGGTGCCGATGAAGGTGCCGTCGGAGAAGCCGAACAGTTCCTTTTCGCTGTCGATATAGCCGTTGCCGTTGAGATCGATGCCGAGCAGGCCCTGGCTGGCGCCGTATAGGCTCTCGACCGCGGCCACGGTGGCGTCCTGGCGGTCCTCGTCCGCTTCGTAGATGATCTGCGCCGGATCGTCCGAGGCCAGCCCCGGATCGGTGATCGCCGCGCCGGTAAAGCCGTCCTTCAGGGTGCCGGCGACGAGGTCGACAAAGATCGCCGAAGACATGAGGGTCTCGTCGATCAGGCCGGCAAAGCCGGTCAGCGAGGCGGTGGTTGGCGTGGCCGAGGCCGCGTCCAGCTTGCCGGTGGTGTCGATCGTGGTCGGCTCGGCCGCGGTCACCGAGGTAAAGGTCGGCGGATCCACGACCTCGGAGTCGTCGGTGGTTTTGGTGGCGTTGTATTCGTCGATCACCGCCTGAAGCGGGCTTGACGCCAGGTAGTCTTGCGCTTCGCCGCCGTCACCGAGAATGCGGTTGATGTCGGCGATGATGGTTTTTGATAGCGCGGAATCGATCAGCTGCAGGGCCATGGCGGATTCTCCTCCTCGGTCTGGCATTCTGCCAAACGGGCCGATGTTAACTTGCGTGGCGGCCCCGAACCGAGACCGGCGCTTTTACTTTCCGTTAAGAGATATAGGGCGATTTCGGCCGCCGTTGCGTGACCGCCGTCACATATGCCGATATTGTCCCGTCGCATGGGAAAGCATTCGGCCTGAATATGATATCTGGTACGAGAATACATTTATAAGCGATTGTAATATAATACCATTATATGAGTTAAACGGGGGGAGATGATATGGCGACAGGGGAACTTGCCGGGCGCACGGCGCTGGTGACCGGCGGCTCGCGGGGTATCGGCCGCGCAATCTGCCGCATTTTGGCCCGCGAAGGCGCCGACGTGGCGATCAACTATGTCAACGACGCGGCGGCGGCGCGCGAGGCGGAAGCCTTGGTGGTCGCCGAGGGCGTGAAATGCGCCGTGGTCAAGGCCGACGTTTCGGAACCGGAACAAGTCGACGCGATGGTGGCGCAAACCGAGCGCGCCCTTGGCCCCATCGACCTATTGGTGACCAGCGCCGGCATGGTCGTGCCGCAGCTCGGCACGGAGGTCGATTTCGCCACCTGGCAACGCGTCATGCGGGTCAACCTCGACGGCACGTTCCTGCCCGTGATGGCGGTCAAGGGCGGCATGCTGGAACGTAAATTCGGCCGTATCGTGTGCATCGCCTCGATCGCGGCGCTACGCCCGCGCCCGCTGCAGATGCCGTATGGCGTGTCCAAGGCCGCCGTGATCGCGTTTGCCCGTAGCTGCTCCGAGGCCTTCGCCCCCGACGTGCGCATCAACAGCATCGCGCCGGGGCTGATCGAGACCGAAATGGCGGCAAAACTGAGCCCCAACGCGCGCCGCGCCATGATCGAGGGGACGCCCATGAAACGCATCGGCGAACCCGAGGAAATCGCCGAAATGGCCCTTTTTCTGCTTTCCGAACGGTCCAGCTTCACCACCGGCCAATGTTTCGTCGCCAGCGGCGGCAGGGTAACGCTGCCGTAAAAAATTCATCGTCGTCACCGGGCCTGACCCGGTGACCCATGAACACGGACCGTCGCGCGTTCGCTCCCCCGCGCCACATCCCGTGTGCATGGGTTCGCGGGTCGAGCCCGCGAACACGAGAATGGGCGTTGTGGCGGCGGGAATACTTGCTTCGCGTCGTCATCGGGCGATAATGGGGGCGATATGCTGTTCCTTCGCACCCTTTTATGGCGGGCCGCGCGGCATTTCGTGGCGGACCCGCGCGTCCGGGCCAAGGCCGCCGAGGTATACCAACGCCAGGTCAAGCCGCGCGCGCAGGCCGCCGGCCGGACCGCGCGAAGCCGCCTTGCCGCCGGGCGCGACGAATTGCGCGATATCGCCGGCGAGATCGACCCGCGCGAGGACCCCGGCGCGTTCCTGGCCAAGGTCAAGCGCCGCTTCATCGACGGCGAGGAATAACGTCAGAGAATCTCGTAAACGTCGTAGGCGGCGGCGGCGGGCATGCGCTGGCCCAGGCCGACCGCGACGACGCGGTTGAGCCAGCCGTATTTTTCCGATCCGGTTTCGAAATAGGGCGTGTTACGCAAGTAATATTCGGACGGGTCGATCAGTTCCTCGTTGGCGATGCGCCTCATCACGTCGGGCGCGGCGTGACGCACGCCGCGGTAGGTGACAAGGATCAAGGCGTCGTCGTCGGTTTTCAGGATCAGGCGCACATCGGGCTGGGTCGCGTTGTCGGGCCGGGCCATCAACAGATCGGAGCCGCCGGGAAGGATCACGCCATTGAGTTTTGGCCCCGCGAAGCGGCCGCCTTCGAACACGTCGATGCGCCGTCCGCCATGAGGTGTGTTGCCGAGGAAATACGAATCCCCCAGATCGATTTCCATTCGCATCAGGAATTCCGATTTCAGTTCTCTCGGTTCGGTCATTGCTTGTCTCCGTTGATGTGCGCCAGCGCGTCCGCGAGCTCGTCGAAATGATCGATCACCGCGTCGGCGCCCAGTTCGCGTGGCGGCACGCGGGTGTAGCCGAACGAGACCGCGATCACCGGCACGCCGGCGGCGCGCGCCGTGGCCACGTCGATGTCGCTGTCGCCGACCATCACCGCGTCGCCCGGCGACCCGCCCGCGCGATCGATGGCGGCGCGCAGCGGCGCCGGATCGGGCTTGGCCACCGCCAGGCTGTCGCCGCCGATCACGGCGCCAAAAAAGCGCGTCAGATCGAGACCGTCGAGGATGGGGACGGTAAAATCCATGCGCTTGTTGGTGCATACGGCCAAGGCGGTGCCCGCGTCGCGCAGGGTTTCCAGGGCCGCGACCACGCCGGGGAACGGGCGCGTCCGTTCGGTCATGCGGGCCCGGTAATGGACCAGAAAGCTGTCGCGCAAGCTATCGCTCAGGCCGTCGTCCATGGTCATGCCGGCGGCGGCGAGGCCGCGCTCGATCATCTTGACCGCGCCTTCGCCGACCATGGCGCGCACCGAATCGAGCGACAACGGCGGCAACCCCTGTTCCACCAGCACGGCGTTGAGCGCGCCCGCCAGATCCGGCGCGCTGTCGATCAAGGTGCCGTCGAGGTCGAAGACAACCGTGGTTGGGGCGGGGGACAAATCCAAATCTCCGTTGCGGGCGAGGGCCGGCTTATTTATACCCGATTTCCATGAACGATCGAGCTTCGGCCGCGCCCCTCGCCGTGGTGGTCCTTGCCGCCGGCCAGGGCCTGCGCATGAAGTCAGAAACGCCGAAGGTTCTGCACCCGTTGGCGGGTCGGCCCATGATCGGCCAGGTCCTCGATACGGTGGGCGCGCTGTCGCCGACGCGAATCGTCGTCGTGATCGGCGCCGGCGGCGAGCGGGTCGCCGAGACCGTCGCGCCCCATCCAACGGTCGTCCAAGAGCCGCAACGCGGCACTGGCCACGCGGTCCTCCAGGCCCGCGACGCGCTGAGTGGCTTTACCGGCGACATTCTGGTGCTTTACGGCGACACGCCGCTGATCCGCGCCGATACCCTGGCCGCCATGATCGCCGCGCGCCATGGGCCCGGCGACCCCGCCGTGGTGGTGCTGGGCTTCCGCCCCGACGATCCGGGCGCCTACGGGCGGCTGGTCGTGGGGCCGGGCGAGAAGCTGGAAGCGATCGTCGAGTTCAAGGACGCCGACGCCGAGCAACGAGATATCGGGCTGTGCAATTCCGGTGTCATGGCGATCGACGGCGCCGTCGCCTTCGATCTGCTCGACAAGATCGGATGCGACAACGCCAAGGGCGAATACTATCTGACCGATATCGTCGGCCTGGCGCGTGAGGCGGGCCGCCAATGCGCGGTCATCGAGGCGCCGCCGGACGAGCTTCTGGGCATCAACAGCCGCGCCGACCTGGCCCGCGCCGAAGCCGCCATGCAGGACCGCTTGCGCGCCCGCGCCATGGCCGGCGGCGCGACCTTGCTGGATCCGGCGACGACCTGGCTTGCCTTCGATACGCGCCTGGGCCGCGACGTGGTGATCGGCCCCAATGTGTTCTTCGGGCCGGGGGTCACGATCGAGGACGATGTCGAGGTGCGCGGCTTTTGCCATATGGAGGGGGCGCATGTGCGCGCCGGCGCGACCGTCGGGCCGTTCGCGCGGCTGCGCCCCGGCGCCGATATCGGCCGCGGCGCGCGGATCGGCAATTTCGTCGAGGTCAAGGCGGCCACCATCGAGGAAGGCGCCAAGGTCTCTCACCTGGCCTATGTCGGCGACGCGCGGGTCGGCGCCGGCGCCAATCTCGGCGCGGGCACGATCACGTGTAATTACGACGGCTTCACCAAGAGCCACACCGACATCGGCGCCGGCGCCTTCATCGGTTCCAACGTGGCCCTGGTCGCGCCGGTGGTGATCGGCGACGGCGCGATGATCGGCGCCGGCAGCGTGATCGGCAAGGACGTGCCGGCGGACGCCTTGGCGATCACCCGCGCGCCGCAGAAAAACATCGACCGGGGCGCCACCCGGTTGCGCCGCCGGCGCGGCCGCGCCAAGGACTAAGAGATGTGCGGAATCATCGGCGCCGTCGGCGTGGCGAACGCCACTCCGCTTCTGCTGGCCGGGCTTCGCCGCCTGGAATATCGCGGCTACGATTCCACCGGCATCGCGACCCTGGTGGACGGCAAAATCGAGCGCCGCCGCGCAGAGGGCAAGCTGAGCCGGCTCGAGGCCGTCGTCGCCGAATCGCCCTTGGCCGGCACCATCGGGATCGGCCATACGCGCTGGGCGACCCATGGCGTGCCGTCCACCGAGAACGCGCATCCGCACAGCAACGGCCGCGTGGCGGTGGTCCATAACGGCATCATCGAGAACTTCCAGCCGCTTCGCGACGAGCTCGCTGGACTCGGCCACAAGTTCGAGACCGACACCGATTCGGAAGTCGTGGTGCACCTGATCAGCCAACACCTGAGCGAGGGCATGAGCCCGCAACAGGCGACCGCGGCGATGCTGGAGAGGGTCCAGGGCGCGTTCGCCCTGGGCATCCTGTTCGCCGGCAATGGCGATTTGCTGATCGCGGCGCGGCTCGGCTGTCCATTGGCGATCGGCTACGGCGACGGCGAGATGTATCTGGGCTCGGACGCGCTGGCGCTGGCGCCGCTGACCGAGCGCATCTGTTACCTGGAGGAAGGCGACTGGGCGGAGATCACGCCCAACGCGGCCGTCATTCATGACCGGTCCGGCGCGCTGGTCGAACGGCCGGTGCGCGTGACCGCGCTGACCGGCGCGGCCATCGGCAAGGGCAATTACCGCCACTTCATGTACAAGGAAATCCACGAGCAGCCGGCGGTGATCGGCGACACCCTGCACAGCTTCTTCAATCCGGTCGAACGCAGCATCCGCCTGCCCGAGCTTCCGGTGGCGCTGGGCGAGGTGCCGCGCATCGACATCGTCGCCTGCGGCACGTCCTATTACGCCGGTCTGGTGGCGCGCTACTGGTTCGAGCGCATCGCGCGGCTGCCGGTCGATATCGACATCGCCTCGGAATACCGCTACCGCGACCCGCCACATAACGGCGGCGCGCTCGGCCTGTTCATTTCGCAGTCCGGCGAGACCGCCGATACCCTGGCGGCGCTGCGCCACGCGCGGCAACGGGGCCAGACCGTGCTGTCGCTGGTCAACGTGGCCGAAAGCACCATGGCGCGGGAATCGGACGCGGTGCTGCAGACCCTGGCCGGTCCCGAAATCGGGGTCGCCTCGACCAAGGCCTTCACCACCCAGTTGGCGACGCTTGCCTGTCTGGTCATCGCCTGCGCGCGGGCGCGCGGCGCCATCGACCACGACCAGGAAGCGCGGCTGGCCTCGGCCTTGACCGAGGTGCCGTCGCGCGTCGCGGAAGTGCTGAACCACGACGAGCGCCTGCGCGACATCGCGGAAAAGATCCACGACGTGCGCGACGTGCTTTATATCGGGCGCGGCGCCACCTATCCGATCGCCATGGAAGGGGCGCTCAAGCTCAAGGAAATTTCCTACATCCACGCCGAGGGCTACGCGGCGGGCGAGCTCAAGCACGGCCCCATCGCGCTGATTACCGACGGCGTGCCGGTGATCGCGATCGCGCCGTCGGGGACGTTGTTCGACAAGACCGCGTCGAATGTGCGCGAAGTGATGGCGCGCGGCGGCCGCGTCGTGCTGATGAGCGACGCCGCCGGGCTGGCCGCGCTGGGCGACGAGGCCTTCGCCACCGTCGAACTGCCCGAGGTCGATCCGTTCGTCGCGCCGATCCTTTACGCAATTCCGGTGCAATTGCTGGCCTACCACATCGCCGTGTTCAAGGGGACCGACATCGACCAGCCGCGCAACCTCGCGAAGTCGGTCACGGTGGAATAAGGTGACCCTCTCGCGGCTCGGCGATTGGCCGGAGCGAGAACGGATTCTGGCCGAGATCGAAACGATATTCTTCCTGTCCTCGAAGACCGGCGCGCGTCTGAGCGGCGCCGCGCGCGGGCGCTTTTTCACCGCCTGGACGGGCTATTACCTGAGCACGCCAGAGTCGGTGTGGCTGCGCCACCGCCCGGACGGAAGATTGGCCGGCTATCTGACTGGTTGCCTGGACAGCGCCGGCGCGAAACCGTTATACGACGCGCTGTTCTACTACCGCGCCTTCGAGGATCAGTACCCGGCCTTTCCCGCCCATTTTCACATCAATTGCCATCCCGACCATAGAAACCGGGGCGTTGGCGCGGAACTGGTCGCGGCGTTCCTGGGCGCGTGCCGCGACGCCGGCGTTGGCGGCGCGCATGTGGTGACTGGGGCGGGGGCCCGTAACGCAAGTTTTTACGACCGGCGCGGCCTCACGGAACGGGCGCGTCGAGACGTGGATGGAAAGCCGCTTGTTCTGTTGGCGCGGTACTTAGATTGAGAAAAAAGGAGAGACGATGAAAATCGCGGTGATCGGCGCCGGCGGCGTCGGCGGCTATTTCGGCGCGCGGCTGGCGGCGGCCGGCAACGACGTGACATTCGTTCAGCGCGGCCCTCATTTGGAGGCCATGCGCGCCGGTGGGCTTCGGGTCGTCAGCCCGTTGGGCGACGTCGAACTCGCCACGGTGACGGCGACGGACGATACCGCCGACATCGGCCCCGTCGACGTCGTGCTGGTGACGGTCAAGAGCGGCCATACGGACCAGGCCGCCGACTCCATCAAGGCGTTGCTTGGGTCCGAGACGGCGGTGATCACGCTGCAGAACGGCATCGAGAACGAGGACCGGTTGGTGGCGGTCCTCGGCCGCGGCCACGTGATGGGCGGCACCGCTTATATCCTGTCCTTGATCGAGGCGCCCGGCGTCATCCGGCACAGCGGCCAAAACGCGCGCATCATATTCGGCGAACTCGACGGCGCCTTGAGCCCGCGCGCCCGCGCGTTTCACGAGGTCTGCCGGGCGGCCGGCATCGACGCTCATCTGAGCGCCGATATCGGGACCGAATTGTGGGTGAAGTTCGTTTTCCTGTGCCCCCATAACGGTCTGACCGCGTTGACCCGCCTGCCGATCGGCCGGGTGCGCGACGATCCCGAATGCCGCGAAATCCTGCGCCAGGCGACCCAGGAACTGCTCGCCCTGGCCGCGGCGCGGGGTATCGACTTGCCGGCCGCGCTGCGCGACGATCCGATGGCGCGCTACGACGCGCTGCCGCGCGACATGACATCGTCGATGCATTACGACATCACCCACGGCAAGCCGCTGGAACTGGAATGGCTCAACGGCGCCGTGGTGCGCATGGGCCGCGAGAACGGCGTCGCGACGCCGGTCAACCAAGTCATCTACGCGGCGCTGAGGCCGTGGGTGGATGGGGCGGTGGATGGGTAGAAGACGGCCCGTAAAGGGGCGGTGGCCGGAGCCACCGCCCCTCCGGGGGTGAGGGGGTGCGCCTCGCGGGCGGCCCCTCCCGGACGGCGGCTGTGGCGGTCCGCCGCCCGGTGGATCCCGTCGGTCCGGTTCGTGCCCGCACCGGCGGGGGGGTGATTACCGGCGATATTCCTCCGGCAGGAAGTACAGATGGTCCTGATCCTCGCCGACCACGGAATGGCAATCGGCGCAGAACTGGACCTTTTTCGATCCGGCGCCGCCCGTGCTTCCGAACACGGAACCGTTCGGCATGATCATCGAATAACGCCAGTCGCCGAACTCTGTATTGAAGCCGGCCGGCATTTTCTCCATCAGGAACAGCGGGCCGATGGTGACCCGGCCCTTGGCGTTCACCGCGAAGCTGTCCTTGGCGAGCACCGAACCCACCGGCATGGCGCCGACGTTTTCGTACTTGGCGTAGTCGTGGCCCCTGGCGTTGGCGTAGTTGTTGACGTAACGCCCGCCATGGGTCGCCGACGGGTACGGATTGTTGGCGTAGTTGGTCCAGCTCGGGTACATCGCCGCCACGGCGACACCCGATTTGGCGTAGGCCGCCGTCATTTCGCCCTTGGCGCAACCGTATGCCGCCTTGGCCTCGGCGTCGGTCAATTCGACCCCGCCGCCGGCGCCGCAAGCGCCACAGCCACCGCACGCGCCGCAAGCACCGCAGGGTCCGCAAGCGCCGCAGCCCTTGGCCGCGCAGGGATTGCATCCGCCGCACGCGCCGCATTTGGCGGCGCAAGGATTGCACCCGCTACACGTGCCACACGGATTACATCCGCCGCAGGCGCCACAGCCCTTGGCGGCGCAAGGATTGCAGGCAACTCGCGGAATTACGCATTCGGTCATCGCGCCGCCGCCGCCACAGGGGCCGCACGCTCCACACGCGCCACATGCTCCGCACGCACCGCAGGGTCCGCAAGCACCGCAGGGTCCGCAAGCGCCACAGCCCTTGGCCGCGCAGGGATTACATCCGCCACATGCGCCGCACTTGGCCGCGCAAGGATTGCATCCGCCACATGCGCCACATGGATTGCACGCGCCGCAGGCCCCGCAGGCGCCACAGGCCCCGCAGGCCTTACAGGCGCCGCAGCCGCTACAGGCGCCGCAAGAATAGGCCCCTCCACAGGGCGAAGCGCCTTGACTGCAGCCCGCCGCGACCAGGCCGATGCCCAGCATGAACGGAATTACGGTGGTGCTCAGCAATCGGCTCTTGGTGGTCCTAACCATTACTCTACTCTCCCCTCCGACAGGATCCGAAAACGGCGCCATTACACGGCCAGGGGCGCCCAAAGCCGAGTCAATTCTGTTCACGTGGCCGTGACCGTTCCTACGCCCCTCGCCGGCCCCCGATTGGGCGGCGAATCAGCGCGGCGTCACATTTCATTAACCGTAATCTGCCACTCTCGGCAAAACGCGGTTCGTATGTAGTACGGCGCCGGCCGACACGCCGGCGCCAAGGAAGGGGGCCTATGGCCAAGCGGCCGGATCCGCTTGCCGCTCGCGGCGAGGCGTTCTGTGAGAGTCCGGCGGATTTCTATCGTCCGGCGGCGCGCATGGCCATGGTGAGGCTGTGCGCCGAAGCGTTCGATCCACGCCGGCTGACGCCGGTCGAATTCCTCCATTCCGATTTCCACCAGCGCCTCATCTACGAATCGGGCGAACTGCTGAACGCCTTCCAGAAAGCCGCCTTCGTCCAAGCCAAGACCAGCGAGAAGACGCCGCAGGAGCGTCAGCGCGAACTGGTGTTCATGTTCGACAAGGTGGTGGCGGGCACCCGCAAGCGCGCCATGTTGTACCAGGCGCCACGCTTCAAGCCCGCCGAATTTTCCAAGGTATTGGCGGATATCCGCCAGCGCTTCAAGGACGCCGACCGGTCCTTCGTGCTGTTCCGCACATTGGCCGTGTTCCTGGACGGCTCGGGTTCGTGGCTGACCAAGATTCACAAGCTCGCCAGCCTGTACGATCCGGACCACGACGACGAAGTCGTGCATCATCTCGACCAGGTGCTGGGCGATATCATGGTCAACGGCGTCGCCGTCGCGGAGCTGTTCGGGCTGGTGGAGGGTCTCGAGCAAGTCATACCCCGCTTGATCGAGCTTCATGACGGCGTGCTGGGCGGGGCGACCGACGGCCGCGGGCCGAAGGTCGAGGGCGACGTGGTCGATCGGCTTTCATCCCTCGATTTCGTCAACCGGATGATCGGCACCGGTCGGTTTCCGGCCACCAAGGGCGCGGTCATCGAGGTGATCAGGCGGGTCATCGAAAGTTCGCGCCGCTACCGCGCCGAAGAACGCTCATCCGAGCTCTCGGCGTTGATGGAGACCTTCGCCTTGTTCGACGGCGCTTCCCAGGAATTGCGCGAATCCGCCGTGATGGACGCGTTCAAGACCCGCGTCGGATGGGCGGTAAGCGAGAACAACCTGGCCAAGTTCCGGGAAACCGAGCCGCGCCCGGGACCGCGCCTCGAAAAGCTGATTTTCTTTTCCCGATTCATCGACAACGATTTCAAGGCCGGCGTCATCGAGGACGAGATCGAGATCGCGTTCCGCGACGAGACCCTGTTCGAGGACCTTGTGCGCGAAGGCGACACGCTGATCGACAAGCTGAATACCTTCGCGCGACTCCACCGACGCATCCAGGACGCGGCCATGGACGCGTTCCGCAAACTGACCATCATGAAACGGGTGGCGGTCATGCAGGAGCGCTTCATCAAGGAAAACGAATTTTTCCAGAGCCTGGCGACGATGGAGACCGACGTGGTCAAGCGCGCGATGCTCATGATCGACCTGTGTCGCGAGGATTCGTTGGTCCACGAACGATCCAGGTCTTTCGCGCAACGGGTGATCAAGGAAACCGTCGGTGGCGGCCTGTTTCGCAAACTCTATCTTCGCGACGCGAAGAACAAGCGCGAGGAAGCGGAACTCATGGGCGACCTCGCCACCCGCCTGACCGAAGCCGGCCTGATGGAATAGGCCCGCCGGGGGTGGACCGCGGAGCGCGGCTCGACCGCTCCGCGGTTCCCGATTCCGCCGGTCAATGCGATTGCGGCGGCTTGGATCCGAAGCTGAGATTCTTGGCTTGCGCCGCCCAGATCACGGCCGTGGGCTTGAACTTGGACAAAGGATGATCGCTCGCCACCATGAACTCCACCTTGGTCGGAGTCGCGCCGCATATATCGGCGACCCAGGTGAACGTCTCGACACCGAGTTTTCCCGACGTGTCCACCATGACCGGATAGTTCAAGATGCCGGATGCCTCGCCGCATGGGTCGTCACTGAGTTCGATCTCGACATTCAGGATCTGCGAACCGCCGACTGACGCGACTCCGATCGTCTTGTTGCCGTTTTCCGTGAGGCTCGCCTGCCCGGCGACAATGATGTTGCCGTAATAGAGGTTCATCTTTTCGAGGCCGCCGCTGGTGGTGCCCCACAGAATCCAGCGTCCCTTGCTGCCGTTCGCGGAGTCGTGACCCTCGAGATCGGCCCAGACATAGGCTCTCGTGTAAGGCTCCGTGGCATAGCCGCCACCGGACGTGTAGACGTTGATGCCGCCGGAGATGCTTTCGGTCGGCTCGAGGCCTGCCGGCAAGGCCGCCCGGACCGCCGCCTCGTCCAAGGTAATGCCGATGATGATATGTTCGTTGCCCCTCACCACATAGGGGTCCGCCGCATCCGCGCGAGGCGCCATCGCCGCAAGAAACAAGGAAGCGAAAGCAATCGCTAGCGCCGAAGTGTGGATCTTTTTCATCAGTTCCTCCCTGCACACGTTTATGACCAAGCCAAATGGCTTGGTCCATTGTCCGAAATCCCCGTTTGTCGTTTTCTTCATTGATCGCGAACAGGCTAAATATTCCGTGCTTTGATCGCGTTTGGCAAGGTTATATTCGCGCGGGCTCCACCAACGCGGGATCCGTGTCGGCTTGCCGGGGTGCGGCGCCCGGCTATACTGCGGTCAACTTTCGGTCAAGGCGCGGCGCGTGGGGCAGGGGCCCGCGGCCGCCGCTTCTATTCAGGGAGAAAATCCATGCAGCTCAACGACACGAGCCTGTTCCGCGCGCAATGCTATATCGATGGCGCGTGGTGTGACGCCGATTCGGGCGAGACCATCGACGTCACCAACCCATCGGACGGCACGGTCATCGGCACCATGCCCAAGATGGGCGCGGACGAAACACGGCGCGCGATCGAGGCGGCGAACGCGGCGTGGCCCGCATGGCGCGCGATGACCGCCAAGGAACGCGGCGCGATATTGCGCAAGTGGCACGACCTGATGCTCGCCAACGCCGACGACCTGGCGATGATCATGACCCTCGAGCAAGGCAAGCCGTTGGCCGAGGCCAGGGGCGAGATCATTTACGCCTCGTGGTTCGTGGAATGGTTCGCCGAGGAAGGCAAGCGCGCCTACGGCGAGGTGATCCCGACCACGTTCAGAGACCGACGCATCATCGTCATCAAGGAACCGATCGGCGTGGTCGCGGCGATCACGCCGTGGAACTTCCCGGCCGCCATGATCACCCGCAAGGCCTCGCCGGCGCTCGCCGCCGGCTGCCCGGTGGTCATCAAGCCGGCCAGCGCGACGCCTTATTCGGCCACCGCGCTGGCCGAACTGGCCGACCGCGCCGGCTTCCCCAAGGGCGTGTTCAACCTGTTGACCGGCTCGGCCAGCGCCATCGGCGGCGAAATGACCGGCAACCCGATCGTCCGCAAGCTGTCCTTCACCGGCTCCACCGAGATCGGCAAGCTGTTGATGAGGCAATGCGCCGACACGGTGAAGAAAGTGTCGATGGAGCTTGGCGGCAACGCGCCGCTGATCGTGTTCGACGACTGCAACATCGACGAGGCGGTGCGCGGCGCCATGGCGTCGAAATACCGCAACGCCGGCCAGACCTGCGTCTGCGCCAACCGGATTTTGGTGCAGAACACTATCTACGACGAATTCTCCGCCGCCTTCGCCAAGGCGGTGGCCGAGCTCAAGGTCGGCGACGGCCTGGGCGAGGGTATATCGCAAGGCCCGCTGATCGACATGGCGGCGGTCGAGAAGGTCGAGGAGCATATTTCCGACGCTCTCGGCAAGGGCGCCAAGGTGGTAATCGGCGGCTCGCGCCACGAACTGGGCGGCCAGTTCTTCCAGCCCACCATTCTGGCGGACGTGACGTCGGACATGAAGGTGGCGCACGAGGAGACCTTCGGGCCGGTCGCGCCCCTGTTCCGCTTCGACACGGAAGAAGAAGCGATCCAGATGGCCAACAACACCGAGTTCGGCCTGGCGTCCTATTTCTTCAGCCGCGACATCGGCCGCATCTGGCGCGTGGCGGAAGCGTTGGAATACGGCATGGTCGGCATCAACGAGGGGATTCTGTCCACCGAGGTGGCGCCGTTCGGCGGCGTCAAGGAATCCGGCATCGGCCGCGAGGGCGCGCGCCAGGGCCTGGAGGACTTCATGGAGGTCAAGTACCTCTGCATGGGCGGCTTGAACACGTAAGGCGGCCATAGTCGATGTACGATTACGATCTGTTTACCATCGGCGCCGGGTCGGGCGGAGTCGCCGCGACCCGGCGCGCCGGGGCCTACGGCGCGCGCGCGGCGATTTGCGAGGAAGACCGGGCGGGCGGCACCTGCGTGCTGCGCGGCTGCATCCCGAAGAAGTTCCTGGTCTACGCCGCGCACATGGCCGAGGACATCGAGGACTCGGCCGGGTTCGGCTGGACCATCGGACAAGCGCGGTTCGACTGGCCGACCCTGATGGCCAACAAGAACACGGAGCTCGACCGGCTCAACAAGATTTACGAAACCATGCTGGCCAACGCGGGCGTGGAGTTGATCCACGGGCGCGGCCGTCTGTTGGATGCCCACACGGTGGAAATAACCAGCGCCGGCGGGCGCCGCCGCGTTACCGCCGAGACCATTCTGGTGGCCACCGGAGGCTGGCCGAAAATGCCCGACGTGCCCGGCATCGAACACGCCATCACGTCGAACGAGGCGCTCGACTTGCCAGCCTTGCCCGAACGCATGGTGATCGTCGGCGGCGGCTATATCGCCGTCGAGTTCGCCAATATCTTCAACCGGCTGGGCGTCGAGGTGACGGAGATCATCCGCGCCGACCATCTGTTGCGCGGCTTCGACGGGGACGTACGTATCCACCTCGAGGACGAGATGACCCGCCAGGGAATATCGATCCGCGCCGGTTGCCAGGTCGCCGCCATCCGCCGCGTGGGTAACGCCCTGGTGCTGGACACCAACGAAGGCGTGGCGATCGAGACCGACGTGGTGATGTACGCCACGGGCCGCGCGCCGAACACCGCCGGGATCGGGCTCGATGCGGCGGGGGTTGAGGTGGCCGCCAATGGCGCCGTCAAGGTCGACGATTGGTCGCGCACCAACGTGGATAACATTTACGCGGTGGGCGACTGCACCGACCGGGTCAACCTGACCCCGGTGGCGATCGCCGAGGGCCGGGCGCTGGTCGAGACCCTGTACAACGACAACCCGCAAAAAGTGGATTACGCCGACATCCCTTCCGCCGTGTTCAGCCAGCCGCCGATCGGCTCGGTCGGCCTGACCGAGGAAAAGGCGCGCGAAAGCTTCGGCGATATCGCCATCTTCCGCTCCGCCTTCCGACCGCTCAAGAACACCATCAGCGGTAGCCAGGGGCGCTCCATGATGAAGCTCGTCGTCGACCGCGCCAGCGACCGGGTGGTGGGCTGCCACATGGTCGGCCCCGACGCGCCGGAAATCGTCCAGGGCGTCGGCGTCGCGCTGAAATGCAACGCCACCAAGGCGGACTTCGACGCCACCATGGCCATCCACCCCACCGCGGCGGAAGAATTCGTCACC
>SMVB01023464.1_pt1 | contig 15908 bp, 10 predicted proteins | sample 2456461 | NCBI WGS metagenome assembly SMVB01 (sample SAMN11095934, study PRJNA526329) | marine sediment metagenome | biome: Marine sediment; feature: Surficial sediment; material: Deep marine sediment; isolation source: Hadal surficial sediment | place: Pacific Ocean | collected 2014-05 | depth... | reverse complement strand
TTTGCGGCAGACGAGGTGTCTGTGATGCCTAAGCTGCGACGCGCCACAAAGCGGTACGGTCTGTCGTTGGGCGATCGATGTTGCCTCGCCACCGCCTTGGTGCAGAAATGTCCAGTGCTCACGGCCGATCGCGTCTGGGCCGGGGTCAAGGTTCGTGGTCTGAAAATCACCGTGTTGGATGATCGTGCGCAGATCAATACTCCGTAGTCATTGCGCCGGGCCGTGTCAATTCTCAATGGCGAGCGGGCGGATAAATATTCAAAAGTCCTCCGGCCTGAAAAAGGAATCGGTCGCGAATGTGTCGCAATTGATAACGCTTGATCGAAGAATTCTTTCTAACGCCGTGGGGCGGTTGCCAGCGCAAAAATTAAGAGAGGTCGATGACGGGATTCGCCTCGCATTGGCAATCTGAATATTAATCGCCCGCTGGGGCGGGCGATTAACTAGCCGGGTCAGCGGGTTTTGAAAGAGTCCGGATTGAGACCGTGGCGCGCCAGCAGCTTGTAGAAGTCAGTGCGGTTGCGCTTTGCCAGTCTTGCCGCCTGGCTGACGTTGCCCATCGTGATCTGCAGGATCTGCGACAGGTAATTTCTCGTGAACTCATCGCGTGCTTCCGAGAACGAGGCAAGTTTGGCGCCGTGATCGCCGAGTGATGTCTGCACGAGTTCGCCACTGATCACGGGTGACCGGGACAACGCGACGTTTTGTCTTACGATGTTATAGAGCTGCCGGATGTTGCCCGGCCACTCGGCTGTGACCAGCAATTCGACCGCTTCCGGGGCATAAACTTTTCGTTCCTGGTCCGCGTCCGCAGAAATTTCCTGCAGGAAGTGTGACACCAGCAGAGGGATGTCTTCGCGGCGGTCGTCGAGTATGGGAAGGCCAATCTGCACCACGTTCAGGCGGTAAAAAAGATCTTCGCGGAAGTTTCCTTTGCTCATCATGTCCTGCAGGTCTTGGTGCGTCGCCGATATTACGCGGACATCGACGTTAACTGCTTCGGTGCTGCCGACCGGTCGCACCTGGTGCTCCTGCAATACACGCAATAATTTGACCTGCAAGCGCATCGGCATGTCGCCGATTTCATCGAGCAGCAAGGTGCCGCCATCGGCGGACTGAAACAAGCCATCGTGATTTCGTGTGGCGCCCGTAAACGCGCCTTTTACATGGCCAAACAATTCGGACTCGAGCAGATTCTCGGCCATGGCGCTGCAATTGATCGCGACAAAAGGTCCGTCCTTGCGCGGACTCGCGCGATGGATGGCTCTCGCCAGCAATTCCTTGCCGGTGCCGCTGTCGCCGGTAATCAATACGCGCGCGTCGGTCACGGCAACCATCTTGGCCTGCGCAAGCGTTTCCTGGAGTTGCCGATTGCGGGTAATGATCTCGATGGCCCAGTCTTCGTCGACTTCGGCCGAGCCTGAGATCTTCATCGCGCGCCCGACCGTCTCTATCAGCTCGTCTTTGTCGATCGGTTTGGTCAAAAAACCGAACGCTCCGCCCTGTGTTGCGGTCACGGCATCCGGAATCGTGCCGTGCGCCGTAATAATAAGCACCCGTAGCCCGGGCGAACGGCTCTGCAACTCCTTGAGGAGTCCAATACCGTCCATCTTGTCCATCCGGAGATCGGTGATAACCAGGTCGGGACGGAATCGGTTCAGGATTGCCAGCGCTTTGTGCGCACTTTCCACCGCTTCGACCTCGTAGTGCTCCGCACGCAGGCGAATGCTTAACAGGCGCAGCAGTCCCGGGTCATCATCGACCAGCAGGATTTTGCCTTGGACTTCGGAATGCTTGCTTGTCATAAAGTTCTGTAAGCAGATTATGGCGCACGCAGAGTTTAACTCGGATGTCTCTCGCGGTGCGATGAATTGAAGACTATTGGGTTTCGCCGTTAGCGGACTGTTCGCGCAGAGAGCGTTCGATGGCGGACAGGGCCTCGAGTTTGGATTCCGCGACGCTGAGCGATGTCCTCAAGCGGCGATTCTCTGCCTCCACGTTTGCAACCCGCTGTGCCAGGGTTGCGTTCTCGATCATGTTGGTGGCAGCGACGGCGAGCGCGATCTCATCGCGCAGGCGTTGTGCTTCGGCAACCAGTACCAGACGCTCCTCGACCTCATGCAAATGGATGGTCGCCAGTGCCATCTCGGCCGGCGTCATCAGTTCCGGCTCGGCGAGGAGCGAGCGCAGCAGGCTTTGTGCGGCAATGTCACTTGTTTCGGCATGACCGGGGGTGGCGAGCAGCAGCGCGTAACGTAATTGTGTCGAGGTGCCGGGTGTCTGCAAGGCTGCTGCTTTTGCATTGGCGACAATTTTTGCCTGCGTCGCCAGGTCGCCGCGCACCAGTTCGTATATTTCGTGGAGATATTCATGCGCGCCCGGTGCGCCCAGAATAATTGCTTCCTTATCCGAATCCGTCCATTTCCTCAGCCAGTTATCAGTACTCTCGCAGCCGGTCGTTACCGCAAACACTGCGATCATCATCACCGTGACCAGCGTTCTTGTTGTCAGTGATGGTTCAGGCATTGGCTGCGATCCTTTGATTCGCTGCTTCTCTTTTTTGCGGGATGACAATCCGGAAGTGCGCGCCCGAAAACTCCTCCGAGTCGAGCAATTCTACCGAACCATCGTGGGCCTGTATGCACTCCAGCACCACCGACAGCCCGATCCCCGTTCCCGCAACCTGGCCACCCTGTTCCTGCTGGCCCTGAAAGAATGCCTCAAATATTTTGGGGCGCTCATCCTCCGGTATCCCCGGACCGGTGTCCGCGAACTCCAGCACCAGGCTGTCAGGTGTGCTGCTGGCGCGGATGGTTACGATGCCGCCTTTTGGCGTGAATTTCACTGCATTCGATAGCAGGTTATCGAGTACCGTGCGCAGCTTGTCACGATCGGCGCTGACGACGATGTCTTCGATGTCGAGCCGCAACTGAATCTGTGCCGCTTTCAAGGCAAGCCGCTGTGCCTTGGCAACCGAGATGACCAGCGCGCGCAGCGGGAAGTCACTGAGTGTCAGCACTGCATTTTTTGTCTGCCAGGCACTGAAGCTCAACAGGTTTTCGATGAGCTGCTGCAACTTGAGACCATTCAATCGAAGGATGTCGGTTACCTCGCGTTGCGGCTGGTCGAGATCACCGACGGTGCCATCGAGCAACAACTCCGTGCCTTCACGAATGTTGGCGAGCGGCGTCTTCAATTCATGTGACATATGGCGCAGGAATCGATTCTTCTCCTGCGCGAGCTCGAGCAATCGAATGCGCAGCCATTCGAGCTGGCGGCCGAGACGCTCCAGGTCGGTCGGGCCTTTCACTTTGATCTCTTTGGAAAAACCGCTCTTGCCAAGTTGCGTGATGGCGCGGTCAATCTGCCGAATTGGTCGTGCGACCAGCAAGGTGAAAAACAAGATCAGGATCAGGGTGCCGGGAACCAGCGCCGCGGTCTGCCATGCGGACACCTGTTGTGCATGACGGGTGCTTTCCTGGAGTTTGCTGAGTTCCTGCGTGATGTGCGCGTCCAACGTGTCAGACAGTCGCGTCACGCGTTGTCGCAGCGTTGCAAACTCCGCCACCATTGCCTCGGCATCGGTCGTGCGTGGGTTACCCTGCGACAGCCCCCCCACAATGCGTCTTGCCAGTACCCGGATAGCCCGCGCCAGGGATACCGCATCTGCCTGTGCCGTCAATACCGCCATGTCGTCGAGTATGGCTTCAAGCGAGTCCAGATCCTGCTGCAACAGGGCGAGGCTGTCTTTGTTGCGTAACACAAGGTACTGGCGCGACACACGTTCGAGCGAGCCAGCCTGCTGCGCAAGCAACCGGTTGTTTGCCGCCGCGCTGACGCCGCTGACCACAAGCTGCTCACTCTGTTCGGCCAGCCGGTCGAGATTGAACAGCGCCCAGATCACCGCCACCAGCAGCGGCAGAGCCACCAGGCCGAATCCAACCAGGATCAAGCCGTTTAGCGAGTGTGGGCGGGGGAATTTCATGGCGTCAGTGTAGCACCGGCAAACAGCGGCTCATGGCCAGTAAGCGCTGGTGTCCTCGGCTGCGATCTTGCGTTCCCAGGCGAGACTGGTCGTTACGATCGTCTCGAGATTATCGAATTTCGGCGTCCAGCCGATAACGCGCCGGATCTCCTCGGCGACGGCGACCAGTACCGGGGGATCGCCGGCCCGGCGTGGTGCCTCAACCTGGTTCAGCGATTTGCCGCAGGCCTGCTCGACCGCGTGCACAACTTCGCGAACGCTGTGGCCGTGACCGTAGCCGCAATTCAATGTCACTGGCTCGCCGCCGCCGCGCAGGTAGGCCAGTGCATCGAGATGCGCCGTGGCGAGATCTTCGACATGAATGTAGTCGCGCAATGCAGTGCCATCGGGTGTCGAATAGTCGGTGCCGAATATCGATAGCTGCGAGCGCCTGCCGACGGCCACCTCACAGGCGACTTTGACCAGCAAGGTGGCGTTCGGCGTGGACTGGCCGATGGTTCCGGATGGCTCGGAGCCTGCGACGTTGAAGTAACGCAGGATCACGTACTTCGGCCCACCGGCAGATTCCAGGTCCCTTAACATCCATTCGGTCATCAGCTTGGAGGTGCCGTAGGGATTGATCGGGTTGGTAGGCGTGGTTTCGGCTGCCTTGCCATCGGGAGGAATACCATAGACCGCGGCGGTCGAGGAAAACACGAAATGCTGCACGCCGTGTTTCTGACAGGCCTCAAGAAGCGTCCTGCTGTTGGCCGTGTTATTGCGGTAGTACTTCAGCGGATCGGCGACCGACTCCGGCACGATGGTGTGTGCCGCGAAGTGCAAGACGGTATCGATATCATGCTCGGCAAACAGCCGTTCCAGCAGTGCTGCATCGCCGGTGTCGCCGACGACCAGGTCGCCGGCGGTGACGGCTGCTTCGAAGCCGGTACACAGGTTGTCCAGTGTGACCACCGATTCGCCGGCCGCGCCGAGCTGGCGCACGATGTGGCTGCCGATATATCCGGCCCCGCCGGTCACGAGTATGTTCTTGTTTTTCATAAAATTTATCAGCTCAGGCCAGCAATTGTGAACCATCCGCTACCAAGGGGGCCAGATTCTATCAATACTGAGGGTCGGTAAAGGGCATAAGTCGCAGTAAATCATTGATAGTTCTGGAACTGTGGCGACGATCGGACGGTCACAGATCTATTCGGCAGTGGTCACAATCGATATGATCGCCCGCCACGGAGAGCAGAATTGACGACACGCTGGGGCAAAAACATCGGTGTTTCCTTTGCGGCAGTGAGCAGGCCAATATTGCTGGTCCTGTTTGCCGTTGTAGTAGCGGCTTGCAGTAGCGGGGGAGAGTCGGCCAGCAGTCCGCCGCCGCCGCCACCACCGCCGCCCCCGCCGCCGGCAGGGATAGTTTCTGGTGTGGTGCAGTACGAATTTCCGCTGCCGAACAATAATTGCACCGGGCTGAATTTTGCCCCAGTCACTTTACGCCCGATTCGGCAAGCGACTGTGCAATTGATCGATGCAACCAGCCTCGCAATTCTGGACGCCACGGTGTCGGACGATAGTGGTAATTATTCATTGGCGGTGAATCCACAAACCGATGTATTCGTTCGCGTGCGGGCGGAACTCAAGAACACGAGTCCGGTATGGGACGTCGAGGTCAGAGACAACGTCGATCTCGATCCAAATCCGCCGGCGCTTGCAGACCGCCCTATCTATGTCATGGACAGTGCAGTTTTTAATTCAGGCGACCAGGGGCAGATCCAGGATTTGACAGCAGCGACGGGTTGGGACCTTAGCAGCTCAAGCTTCACAGAAGTAAGAGCAGCGGCGCCGTTTTCTGTACTGGATGCCATTTATAGTGCAATGACACTGATCACGACTGTGGACCCGAGTGCGAGTTTCCCGCCGCTCGATGCGTTCTGGAGCCCGGACAACGTTTCAACGCGTGGTGCTGGCACCACCGAGGAAAACGTCGCTTCCGGCGAAATCGGCACCTCGTTCTACTCCGGCGGAAGGCTGTTTCTTCTCGGCAAGGACGGCGACGATATCGAGGAGTTCGATGATCATGTCATCGTCCACGAGTGGGGCCATTATTTCGAAGATAATTTTTCGCGCTCTGACAGCATCGGTGGTGCACATGGTCTTGGTGATTCGCTCGACATGCGGCTCGCGTTCGGCGAGGGCTTTGCGACCGCGTTGTCGGGTATGGCACTGAACAATCGGATTTATTGTGACACCTCGTGGTTTGCCGGCAACCTGAGCGGCTTCGAAATCGACATCGAAAGTGAATTTGCCGGGACGGCCGGGTGGTTCAACGAAATATCGGTCATGAAGCTGATCTACGACCTCTGGGACACGAATGTTGATGGTGCAGACAATTCGAGCATCGGATTTGCTCCGATTTACGATGTGATGACCGGTCCGCAATTAGCAACGCCCGCGGTTACCAGCATTTTCTCGTTTGCGACAGATTTGAAACTGTCTCTGAACGCCCAGGACAACGCTTTCGTCGATGCGCTGCTCGCAGAGCAGAGCATTAATCCGAATATCGACACCTTTGGTTCGACCGAACTCAACGATGGGCCGGGTATGCCCGACGATGTCCTGCCAATCTACGACGATCTTGTGCTGGGAGTCACCCGGCAGATCTGTACCAACAGCCAGTTCGATAGTGGTCGGGACGGTAACAAATTGTCAGAGCATCGCTTTTTGAAACTGAATCTGCCGGTCTCGCAGCAGGTTACGTTTTCGATGATCACACTGTCGCCGCCGTCGATGCCCGCTCCGGACTACAACTGCGTGCAGGCATTTATGGATGATGATCCGGAAGTTCATGTTCACAGCGATCCGGACTTTTATGTTTATCTGAATGGCAGCCTGATGTGGGTCGGTGGTAGTTGTGTGCCGAACACTGAGGTATCGCCGACCAACGGGGCATTGCCTGCCGGTGACTACGTCATCGATCTCAACGAGTTCCGGCACGAGGATGAAGACTCGCCGGGCGGTTTTCCGGAGCAGGTTTGTTTCGACTTTACGGCCAATTAATTGTCCAATGACAAAATCAATCACCTGGTGCAGCGCATGAAACGATTTCCACCGAATAACATTTTGCTGATAGCCATCGCGATGTTTTCGCTTGCCGGGTGCAGCGACGAATCCGGCAGCAAGGCTACCGTGTCCGCAGCCAGGCCGGCCCCGGCGGTTGAAAGCACAACAGCAACGTCACCGGGCAAGCCGTCAGCGCCGATTACGATCGAGTATGAAATTCTCGGCAAACCGATCGTTGGTTTGCCGGTCGCGATCAACATAACGGTCCGCGCGACCCGGGACTTGGGCCCGGTCGTGGTGAGCTACAGCATCAACGACGCGAGCGCGCTCCTGTTCCAGGATGGCCAGATCGAAAGAATGGAAGTCAGAGATTTCTCTGAACTCGATATGCAACAGGTCACGGTCATTCCGCAACGCGAGGGTCGCCTGTACATCAACGTCTCCGCAGAAGTGCAGACGCCGGGTGGTTCGATGATCAAATCGATGGCGATCCCGATCCGGGTTGGGAGTGCGCCAGTGTTGCGGCAGATAAATGGCGAACTCAAAGAGGGCCCGGACGGCGAGACCGTGATTTCGATGCCGGCACAACAGAACTGATAAATTTATCGACCCTCCCAATCAAAGATTTGACGACGTCTCGCAGGCGCCCGCCCTGGCGAGCGATTTGGGTTGATCGCACGCATCGGGCATCGCTCGCCCGGTGGGCCGGGCTGCTACGCTTCGCATGACGCCGCACGTCACCTATTGATTGCAGGCCGGACTCCTGCCCCACCCGCCGATACCAAATCTGGTTCCAAAGGAACGCTAAAGGCGATTTTTCATAATACGAAATCCTATTCCGGGAAAATATTCCCAATTTTTTTTCCAATACGAGAGCTGGTTCACAGACCCGACTGTGGTTTGAAATTACCGTTGCGGGCATGCTGCTGTAGATCCGCGATAACCATTCGGGCCAGCAGGCAGGACAACGGGGACCGCCAGCGGGGTCGTGGAATCGCCAGGGTGGCTAAGCGCTCAAGGAAAGAGGCAACCGGTTTCGGCAACAATGCATCGGGAACTGCAACAACGAATAAAAGAAGCAACTGAAAGGTCCGGGATCAACAAACTGGACTTCATCGCCCTCCTCAAATTGATCGACGAACATTATGACAAAATGGAAGCGACCATTACGCAGTCGGTGGCCACCCAGACGCTGACCAGTCAGTCGCAAGCCACAGTTACGCCGATCGATCTCATCTTTGACAGTGTTACCAGCGCGCTGCTGTCGGTCAGTGCGCGGGGCACCATTCGCAACTGTAACAAGGTATGTGCGCGCTATTTCGGGATTGCCAAAGAAGACCTCATCGGTTCGCCGGTGACCGACATTCTGCCGGATGCCAGGGGCCAGTCACTGGCGGAATATCTTCAACCATTCATGTCCGACCTCGATGATACGCATGCCGATTTCGCCGGCGGTGAAGTCAATGCAGCGCGCAAGGGCGGTGATGTTTTTATTGCCGAGATTAATGCCAGTGCTTTGATGACCGGCGACGACCAGGTGTTTGTCATCAGCCTGCGTGATATCACCGGCCGCAGGCGAGCAGAAAAAACGCTGCAGGAAAACGAGGAGCGCTATCGCGCACTGGTAGAGAACGCTCCGGAAGCTATCGTTGTGCTCGACGTGGATGCCAATCGATTTGTCGACGCTAATGAGAACGCCTGCAAGCTGTTTAATTTGTCACGTGCACAGCTCCTCAGCGTTGGCCCGAAAGCAATCAGTCCGCGGATGCAGCCCGATGGAACGCCTTCGTTCGGCATTCGTCGCGGCCATATTTCACGTGCACTGAATGGCGAGCATCCGATATTCGAATGGCTGCACCAGGATTCCGCCGGCACGGAGATACCGTGCGAGGTGCGCTTCAGCCGCTTGCCTGCAGGTGATCGCAAACTGATCCGGGTCAGTATCACCGATATCGCCGATCGCAAGCGCGATGACGAGTTTACGTTTGCGCAAAACAAGATCCTCGAAATGATCGCGGCGAGCACGCCGTTTGACCGGACCCTGCGATCCATTTGCCGCTCTACTGAAAAGATCAGCAGCGGCCTGCGCGTAGCAATACTGAAACTCGATATCATGAATCAGGTGCTGCATGTCGAGCAGGCGCCGAGCCTCCCCGAAGAATTCAAGCTTGCGCTGGATTTCATCAAGGTAGATCCGCTTGGTTACGCCTGTGGTGTGGCCGTGTTCCAGAACAAGGAAAAATTTGTCGAAAACATCGCCAAAGACCAGGCCTGGGACGGGCAGCACGAGATTGCGAAAAAACACCAGATCAAAGCCGTCTGGTCATTCCCGCTGCACGGCGCGGCATCACGCATTATCGGTGCGCTGGATGTTTACGTTGACAAGTCGCGCCAGCCGACGACGGATGAACTGGACAAGATCGAGCGCATGGCCAGGCTTGCCGGCATCGCGATCAAGAAGGAGATCGACGATCAGCGACTCAAGAGCAGTGAGTCCCGCTATCGCGGGCTGTTTGAGAATGTCGTCGAGGGCGTTTATATCGTCTCCAGGGAAGGCGATATTATTACCGCCAATCCTGCGCTGGTCGAAATGCTTGGCTACGACACCGTAGAAGACCTCAAGAAGGCCGGTCGCATTACCTCGCTCTACGTAAATCCGGTCGACCGGGAGCGGGTATTCGCCCGCCTGGAAGCCGAGGGACTGGTCAAGAACTTTGAGTACCGCCTGCGGCGTAAGGATGGCAGCCAGATCGTGGTGCTTGAAAACTCGCGTGCCATTTGTGACGACGACGGCGTCGTCATCGCCCACGAGGGCACGCTGACGGACATCACCGAGCGCAAGATAGCGGAGACCCGGGTTTTCGAGGAGAAGGAGCGTGCCCAGGTAACGCTGCAATCGATCGGTGACGGTGTTATCACCACCGACGCCGAGGGCTGCATTGACTACATCAACCCGGTTGCTCAGGACCTCACCTGCTGGGATGTTCGCGGTGCGCGCGGCAAGCCGATCGGCGAAATCATGACGATCATCAATGAGCATACGCGCGCGAGTGTCGAGCACCCGGTGATTCGTTGCCTGAAAGAGGGCCGTGTGATCACACTGGCGGCGAACTCGTTGCTGATTAACCAGGAAGGCGCCGAGATCCCGATTCAGGACTCCGCCGCGCCGATCCGTGATCGCATGGGCAACATAATCGGCGCGGTCATGGTATTTCATGACATCAGCAAGGAATCACGGCTTTTCCGGCAACTGTCGTACCAGGCCTCGCACGATGCGCTGACCGGTCTGATCAACCGCCGGGAGTTTGAAAATTGCCTGGTGGCTGCGCTGGAGAATTCTCAGGAGAACCCGTCCCATACGCACGCGTTACTCTACATCGACCTGGACCAGTTCAAAGTTGTCAACGACACCTTCGGCCATACCGCGGGTGATGAACTGTTGCGCCAGGTCATGGAGGTCATACAGGCCAATATCCGCTCCACCGACACCCTCGCGCGTCTCGGTGGCGACGAATTCGGCATCCTGCTCGAACGCTGCAGCGCCGACCGGGCGATGGAGGTTGCGGAGGCCATTCGCTGCGCGATCGAGGACTTTCGCTTTAACTGGCAGGACGCCTATACCAACGTTCGCTGTTCAATCGGCATGTACATGGTCACGCACGGGAGTCCTGACGCGGCAAGTGTCATGAGCTCTGCCGACGTTGCCTGTTACTCGGCGAAGGACAATGGCCGCAACCAGATCCACCTCTATGAAAACAGCGACGTTTCGGTGCGGCACGAGGAAATGAAGTGGGTGTCACGAATCACGAGCGCCGTCGAAGAAAAACGCTTCGAACTTTATTTTCAGCCGATTATCGGTATCACGAAAAGCAATGAGCAGTCACGCGGACACTACGAGCTGCTCCTGCGCATGCGTGACGAGAACGGCAACATCGTTAACCCGGACCAATTTATTCCTGCCGCAGAACGCTATAACCTGATGTCCACGCTGGATCGCTGGGTGATTCATGAAGCCTTAACTCGGCTCGCGGACAAGAATCCGCTGGCCAAGCAAGCGCACTTCACATTGGCCATCAATCTTTCAGGCACGTCACTGAGTGAAGACCGGTTCCTCGATTACGTAATCGATGAATTAAAGAAACAAAAACTGCCGGATGGCGCGATTTGTTTTGAAATTACAGAAACTGCTGCGATTTCAAATCTGTCGCGGGTGATCCACTTCATGCAGACCCTGAAGAAGCTCGGTTGCAAATTCTCACTCGACGATTTCGGCAGCGGCCTGTCTTCGTTCACGTATCTCAAGAACCTTCCGGTTGATTACCTGAAGATCGACGGTCAGTTCATCCGCCACGTGGCCGAGGACAGCGTCGACGAAAGCATGGTCAGGGCCATTAACCAGGTGGGGAAGGCGATGGGAATCTCGACCATTGCCGAACGGGTTGAGTCCAAGGAAGTGCTTGATAAACTGAGCACTTTAGGCGTCGAGTTTGCGCAGGGCTATTACATTGCCAGGCCTGCTTCCGTGGATTCCTTTGCGCCCTGGGGCGGTCAACTCAGTTCCGCTCAACGCGCCTGAGCCGAATAATTCACGACGCACGGCGATACGGTACACTGCGGTTTCCATTATTTTCGCGCCATAAAAAATGCCCATAGACGGCACTGACAACAATAATTCCACGCAACGCTTATTGGCAGACGACGAACCGGCCCCGTTCGTCATCATGAACGGCAATTCGACGTCACCCATTATCCTGATTTGTGATCACGCGAGCCGGCGCTTTCCCGCCGCGCTCGGAACCATGGGACTCGATCCGGTCGCGCGTCGTTGTCACCTTGCGCTGGACATCGGCGCCCGTGCGTTGACGGAACGACTGGCGAAGATGCTGTTTGCGACGGCAGTTTTGTGCCAGTACTCGAGGCTGGTTGTGGATTGCAACCGCCAGCTGATGGACCCGAGCGCTTTCCTGGAATTCGGCGACGGAATTGTCGTGCCGGGAAATCGAAACCTGCATCCGGAACAAAAACAAGCGCGTGCCGATGAGATTTACTGGCCCTATCACCATGCCGTTGAGTCACAGCTTGAGCGCCTGGGGTCGGCAGGGCGAGCGCCGATATTCGTTTCGGTCCACAGTTTTACGCCGGTGCTTAACGGCGAATCCCGCCGGTGGGAAATGGGTGTGCTGTGGGACACGGATCGGGTGACGGCCGAGATTTTTGTGCACGATTTAACCGCGGCCGGATATCATGTTGGCGATAACGAACCATACTCCGGCAAGTCGCCACAGGATTTCACGATCGATCATCATGCTGAGGCGATCGGCTTGCCGCATGTCGGCATCGAAATTCGCCAGGACCTGATCGATGACGACCAGGGTGTCAAAGGAATCTGCGAGGTTTTACAACGTGTTATCGCGTCATTACCGGCGCGCCTTAACCCGACTGAGATCAGGGCCGGGCGACCGCAGATTCCGGCATAAGCGACAGACGGCGCACTAGAGGCAGGCAGTGACTCGTAACGAACCCAAGTTCACCCTCGGCGTTGAAGAGGAGTACCTGCTGGTCGATAAAGAGACCCGCGGACTGGCGGTCGATCCACCGAAGGCATTGCTTGGTCAGTGCGAAGAAATACTCGGCGGCCAGGTAACGACCGAGTTGCTTCGTTCGCAGATCGAAGTCGGCACCAAGGTGTGCCAGAACATCCAGGAAGTACGCGAGGACCTGGGTAAATTGCGGCGGACGATCATTGAGGTAGCCGGCCGCCATGGACTCGCGCCAATCGCATCTTCAACGCACCCGTTCAGTCGCTGGTCCGAACAAAAACACACGCGGAAGGAGCGCTACGATTCGCTTACTGCCGAAATGCAGGGCCCGGCCCGGCGCCTGGTCATTTGCGGCATGCACGTGCACGTCGGTATCGACGACGATGCATTGCGCATCGACCTGATGAATCAGATGGCCTACTTCCTGCCGCATCTGCTGGCGCTCTCGTGTTCCTCGCCTTTTTGGGAGGGTCGCGATACAGGACTCAAGAGTTACCGGCTGACAGTTTTCGATGCCTTGCCACGCACCGGGCTTCCGGAGAAATTCCAGAGTTTTGCCGAGTATCAACGGCACGTGGACATCTTGATCAACGCGGGCGTGCTCGATGATTCGACCAAAATCTGGTGGGATCTGCGTCCGAGCGGGCGCTTCCCGACGCTCGAGACGCGCATCATGGATGTCTGTACGCGGATAGACGATGCCATCGCCATTGCCGCGTTGCTGTGCTGCATCATGCGCATGCTGTATCGATTGCGCCTTGCAAACCAGCGCTGGCGCACCTATACGACAATGCTTATTCAGGAGAATCGCTGGCGAGCAATGCGTTACAGCTTCGACGAGGGCCTCATCGATTTCGCCAAGGGTGTGATCGTGCCGTTCGAGGAATTGCTGGAAGAAATCCTCGAGCTGATCGCTGACGATGCAGAAGCGCTTGGCTGCAAATCGGAGGTGGCAGGCGTACGCGATATCCTGAGCCGTGGCACCAGTGCGCACAGGCAGCTCAAGGTGCACGAGCTTGCAATGGCTGCGGGCAAGAGTTCAGACGAGGCATTGCTGACGGTGGTCGACACCCTGATCGAGGACACCGCAGAGGGTTTGCAGGAGCCCGCCCCAGCGGGCGATGCGTGAAGCTGCCAGTGCACGCTTCGAGCCAAAAAAACGTGAATTCCGGAGCGTTTACGCACAGGGGAATGCGGCACAGGTCGCAGTATATGAGGGCCAACGCCGATACGATCTAATGATGATCGCGCCGATCCACTGTGACGGGTTCAGGGCTCTGCCGTGAGCGAAAATCTGGTCCTCATTCTGCCGACTGTATTCGGGCTCACCGCTGTACTTTATCTATGGCTGGCGGTACGTGTGTCCCGTGTGTCGGTGGATTCATCCAACAGCGCGATCAGCTACTTCTTGTTTCTGATTGGCATCATGGTGGCCGGCAGCGCATTTGCTTACAACACCGCGGATGCCAATCTTTACGGGATTGGCAGGACGCTGTCTTTCTTCAGTGCGGGCTTTCTGCCGATCGTGCTTTACGTGATCTATCGCGATTACACGGTCGGCCGGCCAGGTCCGCTGTTGCTGACAATACTCTCGATCGTGCCGCTAGCGACGACACTGCTGACAGTGACGAATTCCCTGCATCACATGATCTGGACCGCCGTCGAAGTGGACGGCGTCGTGCGCTTCACCGATGCCAACGAGCATGCCTGGTTCAATCGTATCCATGCGCCATTTGCCTACGGTCTTTTCGGATACTCGATCATCGCATTGGCCGGCCGCTTGCCCACGATTGCGCGGGCGCATCGCAAGAAAGTGATCTTGCTGCTGGTGTGTGCGGTTGCGCCGTTTGCCGTCAGTGTCGCCAACACCTTGCTTGAAATCGGGCCGCCGGCGTTTCCATTTACCTCGTTGTCGCTGGTGATTTTTTTGCCGCTGTACTGGTGGGCCAGTCTCACACTGCGCGTGTATGACTTCAGCCCGCTTGCTTATCAGACGATGTTCGATCATGTACGTGATCCCATCATCGTTCTCGACAAGTCGCAAAGAATCATCAGCGCCAATCAGCCGGCACAGCAACTGCTCGAGGCGTCGGAGCGCGATTTAATCGGCCAGCGCTTGTGGGAAGACCTGCCGGAGGCGCGGGCCATCCTCGATCACACCAAAGATCGCGATCTGACACAGACTATTCGCATGCATTCGGATCGCTATTTCGAGCTCAATAGCGCGCCCCTGATAGGCCCATCGGGTCAGGATCAGGGCACCGTAGTCGTCTGTCGCGACGTCACCGAACGCAAGCAGGCATTGCGCGCGCTGGCGGACAGCGAGCATCTTATTCGTTCGCTGGTCGAGCATTCGTCCAACGGTATCCTGCGCTTTGCGCGCGACTCCCGTGATGACAGCGGGAAGTTTCGCTGCACCTTTGCCAATCGTTCGGCAGAGAGATTCCTGGAAAGTGGCAACGCCACGCTCGTCGGAATGCCGCTCGAAAAACTGCAAGCACTCGAACCGGAACGGCTGCTCGAGCAGTTCGACCAGGAGAAATCGTCGGTAACGAGTATCAGTTATGACACCCCGATCGAAGGCGCCAGCGGCGAGATCTGGCTGCGCATCGTCGGTGAGCCGGTAGGCCGCGACCTCTCCGTAACGTTGATCGACATTACACAAAGGAAGCGCAATGAAACCAAGATTCTTGCGGACTCGTTGCGAGATCCCTTGACCGGCGTTCTTAACCGGCGCGGCTTCGAAAAAGAAGCGGCCGAATGCATCAGGCAGCACGAGCAGGGCGCCGTGGTGTATCTCGATCTCAATCAATTCAAAACGATCAATGATCGCTTCGGCCACCAGGCCGGCGACGCATTGCTCAAGGCTTTCAGTCACCGGCTGGAATTATGCCTGCGCCCGGAAGATGTCCTGGCGCGCCTGGGCGGCGATGAATTCGCCATCGTTTTGCCTGGTATCAGCGTCGAGGACGCGAAACACGTGGCTGAGCGGCTGGTTGAGACTGCCTGCGACGCCTACATCATCCAGGGGCAGGAGATTGAATGCCCCGCGAGCGTCGGTATTTCGCTGATGCCCAACCACGGCGACGAACTCTGGCACCTGGTCAGCGTCGCAGACCAGGCCATGTACAACGCCAAGCGAATCAGCGAGGAGGAGGCCGCAAACGATGTCGCAGCCTATGTCGCAGCAGCGGTCGCTTCCTGACCTATCGGTGCAATACGGTTTCCACAATGCGCCCGCAGGAGCTCACCGGTAGGAGCTCGCCTGTAGGAACTCGCCTGTCGGAACTCGCCTGTCGGAGCTCGCCCCAGCGAGCGATTCACGTTAGCCACAC
>SMVB01129075.1_pt1 | contig 15909 bp, 14 predicted proteins | sample 2456461 | NCBI WGS metagenome assembly SMVB01 (sample SAMN11095934, study PRJNA526329) | marine sediment metagenome | biome: Marine sediment; feature: Surficial sediment; material: Deep marine sediment; isolation source: Hadal surficial sediment | place: Pacific Ocean | collected 2014-05 | depth... | reverse complement strand
TCCTGAGAGATTACGTTGCGGGGGGCCACCATTTGCCTGCAATTCTGAGATTTCTTCCTGGAGTTCTTTCAGACCCATCGCGTCCATAATTTTGCGGGTGTACAGGCCCTTTTGCGTGAACACAACAATCTGATTGACTTCAACTTCACGGCCAGCCTCTGCCAAGGAGATGGTGAGTTCAGTCTTATCGCCAGAAAGCAGTAATTTTCCAAGCTTTGAATGAGGTTGCAGCGAATTATCTTCGTCAACCGCGGCGCCGCCACCCTGACCCATACCCTGGCCACTGCCTTTGCCACCGGATTGACCAGAGCCTTTAGCGTCGGGATCGGATTCACCTTTATCAAACTCACTGGATTCCGTTTGATCCGACTCGTCACTTTCCGAGCGAAATTTATCAAATGTAAAGTAGCGTTCGAAGCAGTCATCAAAGAGCTCCTTTTCTTCAGGGTCTTTGGAAAGCACCATGGAAAGTGAGTTTTTAAAGAACTCACGATCCTCATATCCGACGAGGTCCATGGCGTGCATTGCGTCCAGGGTTTCAGCTGGAGAAACCTTTAGTTCCGCGGTTCGCAGGACGCCAATGAAGTCAACCAGTGTTTTATCCACGGTATCTAGGAGTCCCTGATCGCCTTGTTGGTGACGTTCTGAATTTCTGCCTCAACGGTTTCGATATCTTCCTGGTATTTAAGGATGACATTTAAAGTTTGTCGTACAAGATCTGGATCCAGTGATTCGGTGTGCAGGAGAATCAGTGTTCTGGCCCAATCAATCGTTTCACTGATTGCAGGGACCTTCTTCAGATCCATATCTCTTAGTTCCTGGATGAAATTGACGAGCTGGGTCCTCAATTTCTCCGGAATATCTGGCACACGGGCGTGCACGATTCGACTCTCAAGTGTTGCATCCGGAAATGGGATATAGAGATGCAGGCATCGTCTCTTGAGTGCATCACTAATCTCGCGGGTATTGTTACTGGTCAGGAACACCAGGGGCTTTCTGTCTGGATTCGCCTTAATTGTGCCTATCTCGGGAATCGAAAGCTGGTAGTCGGACAGCATTTCCAGTAACAAGGATTCGAATTCATGATCAGATTTGTCGACTTCATCAATCAGTAGCACACAACTTTCTTCAGCTTTGAGTGCTTTAAGCAGTGGCCGGGGTTCGAGAAAATCCTCGGAAAAGAAAATATCACCAAAGGAGTGAAGCTTTGCCACAGATTCTGCAAGCCCTTTGGCGCCGTCAAGGATTTCGCCGAGAGTTTCCTTAAGAACTTGTGTATAGAGTAACTGCTTGCCGTACTTCCATTCATAGATAGCCTTGGATTCATCAAGACCTTCATAGCATTGTAAGCGAATGCACTGTAAATCCAGCATATCCGCTGCGGTCTTGGCGAGTTCAGTTTTACCCACTCCAGGTGGACCTTCAATGAGTACGGGTTTTTCAAGGTGATAAGCCAGAAATACCGCAGTCGCGATCTGCGGATTGCATATATAACCGAGCCTTTCAAAGTTCTCCTGGATTACTTCTACGCTGGCAAGCCTGTCTTCGTTCTTGATACTCACTTGGAATCCTTTGGTTGTGCCCTTCTTGGCTGTTCACTGGCAGCATGCCACGATAAAAGAGGCGACATTATGTAAATCCGGGCTTTAATTGTACAGATCAACACAGCCTATCAAACTGCGATATAGACAAGAATAACATGTGTTTATGCCAATCTGTGGTTCAATAAGGCGCGGGATTTATTGGAAGCAGACATGAACAGAAAGTTACACACATACCTCTGGTTAATGTTGGGTCTTGCGGCGTACTCAAATGCTGAAGAGCCTGTTTATCCTTCTACCTACAAGGTACAGGATGCCCCGGATACGATTATAAGAGGCGCTACTATCCTTACTGGCGCCGGAGAAGTACTGCATAACGGATATGTCCGCATGGTGGGTGGAAAAATTGATTCCATCGGCGTGGGTGAAGTTCCCGCTGTCGGTAAACGGGGCATTTTGATTGAAGCCAGTGGCAAGTGGATCACACCCGGCATCATTGATGTACACAGCCATCTGGGAAACTACCCGGCGCCGGGATACAAGCCGCATTCTGACGGCAATGAGTCTACTTCGCCGGTCACCGCCGAAGTCTGGGCTGAACATAGTGTCTGGCCACAGGACCCGCAGTTTCCGTTAGCGCTTGCCGGTGGTGTGACAACATTGCAGATTCTGCCGGGTTCGGCGAACCTGTTTGGTGGCAGGAGTGTTGTCCTTAAGAATGTATCTTCAAGAACGGTCCAGGGAATGAAATTTCCCGGGGCGCCCTACGGCCTAAAAATGGCTTGTGGGGAGAACCCAAAACGTGTTTACGGAAAGAAAGCCGATGGACCTTCCACCCGGATGGGAAACTTTGCCCGCTACAGAAAAGCATGGATTGATGCCAGGGAATATCAGCAGAAGTGGTCCACCTACGAAGAGGAACAAGTCACCTATAAGAATGCAGACGAAGGCGAGGATGACAAGAAGAAGCCTGTGCCACCAAAACGAGATTTGAATCTTGAAACACTTGTGGGTGTACTTGAAGGAAAAATTCTCATTCACAACCACTGCTACCGGGCAGATGAGATGGCGCAGATGATCGATCTCAGTCGTGAATTTGGCTACCAGATAACAGCATTTCATCATGCGGTAGAGGCATACAAGGTGGCAGACTTACTTGCAGAAAATAATATCTGTGCGTCCATGTGGGCTGATTGGGCGAGATTTAAACTGGAATCCTTCGATGGCATTAAAGAGAACGTGCCTCTTGTAGAAAATGCGGGCGCTTGTGCCATTGTCCATTCTGATTCTGCCATGGGGATCCAGAGACTCAACCAGGAAGCTGCCAAGGCGCTGGCCGCGGGGCGTCGCATGGGACTGAATATTAGCGAAGCCACAGCTATTGGCTGGATCACCCTTAACCCTGCAAAGGCGCTTGGTATTGACGAGAAAACAGGCTCGCTGGAGCAAGGAAAAATGGCCGATGTCGTGCTATGGAATGGCAATCCATTTAGTGTGTATTCCCGCGTGGAAAAAGTATTTATAGACGGCTCACTTGTATTTGATCTTCAAAAAGACCTGAAACCAGTGACCGATTTTGAGCTCGGGCAACGGGTGAGGGAGATATGAAAATGAGGATATCTTCTTTCTGTTTCATTGTTCTGGCGCAAATGGCTATTGTTCAAGCCGCCTTTGCTGACAGTTACCTGATTAAGAACGCTCAAGTTGTCACCATGAGTAGTAGAGGGATCCTAAGAGGTGCCAGCGTGCTTGTTAGAGATGGCTTTGTTGAGCGGGTTGGTTTCGAGATTGATGTGGATGATTCCGTGACTGTGATTGATGCAAAAGGCGGTTACCTGACCCCGGGATTGTTCGACTCTGGTACCCAGCTTGGGCTTGCAGAAGTCAATAATTTTACAAAGAGCACTGACAATCGCGTGAAGGGTATGGATCTTGGGGCTGGTTTTACCGTTGCCCTGGCGTTGAATCGCTATTCGAGTTTTGTGCCGATGGTACGCCAGGAAGGGATTACTCGTGCCATGGTAATACCTGTGACAGGCAGTGAAGTCATTGCCGGGCAGAGCGCGATCATACAACTGGGTGAGACAGGCCCATTTATCACTAATGGTAAGAATGCCGTTCACGTGTACTTGCGGGAAGTCGATAAAGAGCTTGTTGGTGGTTCCAGGGCTTCAGCCTTGTATCACCTGATGAATTCCTTGTCGGAAGCGCAACGATACCTTCAGAACATCAGGGCCTACCAGAGTGGTAAGACTCGTGACTTTCAACTTTCAGAAGCAGACCTCAAAGCACTTCAACAGGTGCTGACGAGAAATTTGCCATTGGTTATACATGTTGATCGTGCCGCTGACATTGAAACAATTATTCGATCCTTGTCAGAGTTTGAGCTTCGCATAGTTCTCGCAGGCGCCAGGGAAGCATGGAAGGTTAAAGATCTTATCCGTGACGAAAATATTCCTGTGCTGATTAATGTTATCGACAACATCCCCAGCAGATTTGATCGCCTGGGAGCCCGGCTCGACAATGCGGCGTTGTTAACAGAAGCTGGAGTCAAGGTCGCCTTTATGACCCAGGACCTTTATACCAATACCAGGTCTTTGACACAGGCTGCAGGCATTGCAGTTGCCTATGGGTTGCCATGGGAGGAGTCGATGAAGGCCATAACGACCAATCCGGCTTCAATCTGGGGAATTGAGCACTACGGATCCCTGGAGCCAGGGTCGCTTGCCGATCTTGTAATCTGGGATGGTGACCCCCTTGAAGTGATGAGCGCTCCAACTCGAATGATGATCGACGGTGCCTGGGTCAGTTTGAAATCTCGGCAGGATTTATTGCGCGACAGGTATTCTAACCTCGGCGAAAAGGAAATTCCCTTCGGCTACCGGTGATCCGGATTGTGGATTTATTTCCTGAAAAGTCCTTTTGACTGGTTCAGCGCTCGTTGCTTACGATTGGCATCCCCCATGCGCAACAGTTCCTCTCGATTGTCATCGTCGACACGCGCGTAGTTATCTTTCCAGGCATCATCGTCTGCCCAGCGAAATGGTGTTTCAATCACCGCGCCTGCACTATTTGCGGTCTCAATTAAATCGAGCGCCATTGCCACAGTCTGTTTTTGCATGTCCCTGTCGTAGGGTTTCCCCAACGGATTACCAAGGGGGAGGTCGTTGTATACAAATCGTGGTGTTCCGCAGGTTGTAGCAATATCAAATGCGGAACCAATAACGACTGTGGTGATACCACCGGCTTCAAGGATTCTTGCTGTCAGACTCACGGTCTGGTGGCAGACTGGTCACAAGGGTATGAGTATGGCGATATCGACATTGTCCTGCCTGCAGGCTTCCAATATCGCAGGCGCATCCTTTTCCAGGGTATTTTTCTGGCTGTAGTCAGTGGGTACGAAGTGAAATCTGCTGGCAAGTCTTCCGATCCTGTTCACGGCAACGAATTCTTCAAGAACTTCTAACGGGAAATAGCTTTGCCTGTCATCTGTGTGGGTCGTGACCTTGTCCCAGGCAAGTTCATCAGAATTTAACTTCGGGGGCAGGTCAGAAAATGGATAGCTTTTTGCTTCACGCAGAGGTTTGGGGATATCCGGTTCAATTACACCAGTTGATACTATCGTAACCGTGCTATCTGACAGATGTTTAGCCAGAGGCGTAAATGGAATGTCCTTGTACTCTGCCCAGACATAGTCCTTGTCAAATCCCTGGGCACGATAAAGGTCACGTGTTCTTTGGATGTAATTTATTTTGTTCAACGGTGAACCCTTATTAATCCTTCCTGTGCAACCGAGGCGATCAGCTCGCCAGCGGCATTGAATATTGTGCCCCTGCTGAAACCCCGGGCACCGCCTGAAAATGGGCTGTCCTGATGGTACAGCAACCATTCATCTGTTTTGAAGGGTTTATGAAACCACATGGCATGATCGAGGCTCGCAACCTGAAACTTGTCATTTCCCCAACCCACAGCGTGGGGTCGGTAGCTCGTATCGATCAGCGTCATATCTGAGGCATATGCCAGCAGGCACTGATTGAGGCGAACATCATCTGGCATGGTATCCACAGTTTTGATCCAGACATGTTGTTCAGGGTCCATCGGCTGCGGGTTATATTCATTGATGGGCTCGACGAATCGCATTTCAATCGGCCTCGGCCTTTCGACCCTGCCGCGAAATTCTTCAGGAATGTCATTGATGTATTTTTCATGAAGTTCGCGTTCACTGATACACTCTTCCGGGCCGGGAACCGTCGGTCGATCAATCTGGTGTTCAAGGCCAGCTTCTGCAACCTGAAAAGATGCTGACATGCTGAAGATGGCGCGACCACGTTGAATAGCAACCACCCGGCGTGTCGTGAAACTCCTACCGTCACGAATTCTGTCAACGTTGTACAAAATGGGAATAGTGGTGTCGCCTGGGCGCAAAAAATAACCATGAAGGGAGTGAGCAGTTCTTGACTCATCCTCCACGGTTCTTGAAGCGGCAACCAACGCCTGACCCAAAACCTGACCACCATAGACGCGCTGCCAGCCTTCTTCGGGACTGACTCCGCGGAACATGTTGACTTCGATTTGTTCGAGGTCCAGCAAGTCCAGGAGATCTCTGAGTTCTTGTTTCATGGATGACGTTTATTCGAAAAGTGGATTATGCCAGAGTTGGGATACTGGTAGTCTATCTCAAGTCGTTTGTTCTCTCGATCGGGTGTGGGCCACCAAAGCACTCAGGAGTTGGTTTTTGCAGGCCGCGCAAGTACCTCCATGTAAGCTTGTCTCGCCATCCATGGCGAGCCAAGCTCATGTGGATGTGTGGGGACGCCGAGTCTTACGCGGCCTGGAAAAATCATCTGCGGTTTGCTTCAGCGACGACTTTATCTCGAAAGGAAAAAGGCATAACTTTAGATCTCACTAGCGCAGCGGTTTATAAAATGAAGAAAGGCTCCCCATGACTAAATAAGATCGTGGGGAGCCGACAACCTAGTATTTATAAGTCTCAGATTTGAAAGGACCTTCGGCAGGAACGTTGATATAAGAAGCCTGCTTGTTCGTCAGTTGCGTAAGCACACCGCCAAAGCCTTCAACCATATAACTCGCGACTTCTTCATCAAGCACTTTCGGCAACACCTCAACTGTCACATCCTGGCGTTGTTTCAGGTCATGATCTGCCCAGGCTCGTTCATACAGGTACATTTGCGCCAGAACCTGGTTAGCAAAGGATCCATCCATGATTCGTGATGGATGGCCAGTTGCGTTACCGAGATTCACGAGGCGTCCTTCGGAAAGGAGGATGACATAATCTGCAGGGTCATCGCTTCTGTAAATCTTGTCAACCTGGGGCTTAACTTCTTCCCACTTCCAGTTGTCACGCATGAATTTTGTATCTATTTCTGTATCGAAATGGCCGATGTTGCAGACGATGGCATTGGAAGCCACGGTTCTCAGCAGATTCTCATCACAGACGTTGACGTTGCCGGTACAGGTGACGATCAGGTTTGTTTCATTCATCAGACGTAAATCGATGTCTTCAATCTTGCCGGTGTTGTTTCCTTTGAGGTAGGGGGAGACGACTTCATATCCATCCATACATGCCTGCATGGCGCAGATTGGGTCGATCTCGACTATCCGTACAATCATTCCCTCCTGGCGCAGGCTTTGTGCAGATCCTTTGCCGACGTCACCATAGCCGATGACGAGAGCACGTTTGCCAGCCATTAACATGTCAGTGCCGCGCTTGATGGCATCATTAAGGCTGTGACGACATCCATATTTGTTGTCGTTCTTGGACTTGGTCACAGAGTCATTGACGTTGATGGCGGGAACCTTGAGTTCGCCTGCTGCCATCATTTCGAATAAACGGTGAACACCTGTGGTTGTTTCTTCGGTAATGCCGTGGATTGTTTTGAGCATCTCAGGGTATTTATCGTGCACCATTTCTGTCAGGTCGCCGCCATCATCGAGAATCATATTGGCATCCCATGGTTTGCCATCAGACAGGATAGTTTGCTCGATACACCAGAGAAATTCCTCGTCCGTTTCACCCTTCCAGGCGTAGACAGGGATTCCCATTTTTGCAATAGCTGCTGCAGCATGGTCCTGGGTAGAGAAGATGTTACAGGATGACCAGCGTACTTCGGCACCGAGATCGACAAGTGTTTCAATAAGCACAGCCGTCTGAATGGTCATGTGTATGCAGCCAAGGATCTTCGCATCAGCTAAAGGCTGTTCGTCCTTGTATTTCTTGCGCAAGGCCATCAGCGCCGGCATTTCTGCCTCGGCAAGTTGTATCTCACGCCGACCGAATGTAGCCAGGCTCATATCTGCGACCTTGTAGTCAGGAGTACTCATAAATCCTCTCTATGGTTTGTTTCTGGTTAGTACTAAGTGGTGGTTTGTTGGTACAGACGAACCTGTATCTGAAATCCATTGCGTAAACCAAGGTATACGCTCTGTCCTTTTTTCAGTTCGGCATCATCTGCCCACTTGTCCAGTTCATCCGGGTCAAAACCGAGCCAGAGATCACCGCATATTTCCTGGGTCCAGTCCTGGTCGTGGGAGCAAAGATCTGCAATTAACAAGCGACCACCAGGGTTCAGCATTTGATGAGCAGATTTAAATACCTGTGCTGGCGAGGGCAGGTGGTGCAGAACCATGTTTAAAACAATGAGGTCTGCTTTGTGGGTTGATTCGAAGTCAGATAATTCCCCCAGCAGGAATGCGATACCACCAAGAGACTTAAAGTTGGACCTGGCTTGTGATTTGTTAAGCATTTCCTGAACATTGTCGATGGCAATGATTGAACCATAACGCTTGTGCAGTACCTCAATCAGGTCGCTTTCACCAGGGCCCACCTCAATTACTGTGGCATCACCAGGCAGATCTTCATTGGACAGAAGGTCGGTGACACAGCCAGCGTAGTGAGAGAACTCAGCTATCAGGTCCTGGTTTTCCTTGAGCCTGTCAGCATTTTTTTCGAAGAATGCTTTAGCATGCTGTGCACGATCTTTATGGACCTGATCGCGTCGCTTCATGAGCTCAGGAGAAATTGTAATCCGGTCCACGGAATCAAACAGACTGGAGACCAATAGACGGATTGAATCGTCCGCTGAAATAATTGCCCGCCTGTAGTAGATCGAATTGCCTTCCCTGCGTGTCTGAAGCAAACAGGCATTAGTCAGGATCTTGAGATGGTGGCTCATACCTGGCTGTGCGGTATCGAAGATATGGCAAAGCTCCATGACGCCAAATGATTCAACGCTCAACATTCTCAGAATATCCAGGCGCAAGGATTCTGCAGCAGCTTTGCAGAAAGACAACAGGTGCTCAGAATCGACAGAATGTTCAGCAGACGACATGTTCATTTGAAGCAATATCAATATTTTTCGATATACTACCAGCGAATAATCTGATTGCAAGCCATATCAATATTTATTGATATGGCTTTATCACAAGGATGTTTATACTCAGTCAATGACTGGTTCAATTAGCCAAATGCAGATGGTGTATGTCCCTGAAGAAGACAGGATTCTCTTCAGGGTCAACTCGACCGACAAAAAGGAATTTAGATTCTGGGTAACTCGCCGATATGCCATGTTGCTGGCTAAGGTTCTAATGGATCACAAGGCATCTGATCCCGATGTGTCCAGGCAGGCGACTATGGAGGGTAAGAAGGCGGTGCAGGAGTTTAAAAAAGAGAAGGCTATTGGAGAAGCAAGTTTTGGGCAGAAATTTGAAGATGCAGATAACCAGTATCCTTTAGGGGAGTCCATCCAGCTTGCGTTTCAGTTGACTTACAACATTAAAGAAAACGGGAGTTTGCACCTGAGTATCCGGCCCAAGACAGGCCAGGGAATTAATGTGGTGATCAACCGTGATATTAACATTACGCTAACCCAACTATTGCTAAGCGCCGCTAAAAATGGGGATTGGAAGCTTGATGAATGGATCGCTAATAACCCCGTCAAACAAGTGGGTAAAGTTGTCATCAATTAGCTACAGCCCAGGTAATCTCTGGGTCGCATAGTGCAAGTACAATCTTTCCATGAAGCTTCCATAGTATCTTCATACTAGAAGTCTAGACTATGTTTCTATATATGAAGTTAATGTTGGCTCCATATTGGTGCTCGAGTCCTAACGCTACCCCCTCCCCCAAAAGTGTTAGGGCTTTTTTTTGCCTGCAGCTCCTGAATCTCGTTTTTATGGAACAACAGGATTAATCAGAGGGTCCCTAGCTGGCTGCAAATGCTTTCTGTGTGACAGGTTTGTACAGAGGTAGTCTGACTCTAATAGTGACGCCCTTCCCGTTCAACAAGTTCGATGCCCTTGCACTTCCGCCATGGTATTCTGCGATAACCCTGACAACGTACAATCCCATACCAAAATGAAGCCTGTTGTCAGGATTCGTTTCTCTGATTGACACCATTGAGTCAAATACATTTTCAACAAGATCAGTAGGAATCAGCGCACCCTCGTTGGTCACGAATAGTGTCAGGAAGTCGGCCTCTGTTGATAAACCGACAGTAATGGTTGAGCCTGGTTGCGAGAAGTCCACTGCATTGTCAATCAGCTTGTCGATCAACTGCTCAATTCGGTAGTCTGAAACCATACTTCTTACCGGTTGTCGTGTGCCCTGATATTCAAATATTCGAGTTGCGTGTGTGGTCCGGCAATTTGCCAGGTAACTCTGAACAAGATCATAAAGATCTACCACTTCAAATTCTTCCGCGTCTAGTGCATCTTCAAGACTCGCAGCATCAGCCAGGCTTTGGACGATCATGCCAATACGGTTTACGCCTCTTTTTGCGCTTTCCAGATATCGAGTTTTTGCCTCATCAGAAGTCTCGTTTTCAAGGTTCTGCAGAGATGTTGATAGTGTGTTAAGAGGGTTGTTTATTTCGTGACGCAATGTGCGTGGCATATTCTCAAGGAACTGGTTGTGTTGGTGCAGTCTCGCCAACATGCCAGATATGGTGCGAGCCAGGTCGCCTATTTCATCTCCTGATTCTGTTTCTGCTTTTAGCTGATTGGTTTGGAGGCGCCCATAAGCATCGATAGCGTTGGACGCCTCTGCACCAAGACGTCTTATTCTTGCGGCAAGCCGGGCGGAGAACGCTAGGATTAGCCCAACAAAAATAAGCAGGGATAACACGGAAAAGATTATGATTCTCTGTAAGGCATCCCGCCTGAGTTGCAATATTCGTTTCGTGTTTTGTTTGAGGACAACCGTGCCGATGACCTCGTTCTGGTCAATAATAGGATGGGCTGCGATGATAATTTCACCTTCTTCCTCTGTGTAAAGTCTCTGAAATCCTGGAGAACCGGCAAGTGAATCGGTGATGACCTTGTCTTCCAGGTCATCTTGTTCATTTCTAAGATTTAGGTCTACAACGTCATAAAGCGGACCCAGCAATAAATCGCTTAGTGCCTGCCAGCTGTCACTCCAGTTTTTTTCCTCGTCTGGCTCATTTTGTATCTGGTCCGAGCGGTAGCTTCCGACCTCTGCACGGACCCGGCGCTGGGCATCGATGACCTGTATATTTGCACCTGAGTAACCCAGGCCTTCTACAATGCGTAGGACTTCGGGTGATTTCAGTAGCACCAGGCCAAATGCTTCTCGACCAGTTGACGGTAGCGTACCGATTATTGATTCGATTGCTCGTGTCTCTGAATTGTCTACATCAACAACCGCCAGGCCAAAATGTTTCTTAGAGCCAAGAAATTCAAGAGGGATTCGAAATTCTACAGAATAACCATCGTCAGTTTGTGTCATAAACCCGGGAACGCGGTTTTCAGGTTCTCCCTGGATTGCATAGCGCCAATCGTTATCAATAAAATAGGCTGTAGTGACGCCGGGTTCAGTAGACGTAATAACGAGCTGCTGTATTTCTCCGTCCTGGCCGGTGAATGTCACACGGATATGGTCTGACAGGTCAAGCCGGAGGATGTTTCGATCCCTGAAAACCAGGTGGTCATCTTTTACCTGAACCAGTGCATATACAAAACCCTTGTGCTCTCCAAGAACCAGGTAGAACTGGTTGATACCATTGGTTTCATCTTTTGGCAGATCAAGATTGCCAAAACCGGCGTTGTAGTCGAGTACTTCTTCCCAGTCGTTTTTCTTGCCATCAATGTGAATGGGGTTCTCTAAAGGGTATGCGTAAAGCTGCTCATAACCTTCCGGCGACAATGGAAGCTCATTAAAGAGATCGGATCTGCCGTTGAGTAAGGTTGAGATCCCCTCGGCAGTAAGTACCTGGGCACCGGCCTGGCTATCGACGAGAAAATCTTCCATCTCATTCAGGTATAGATAGCTGAACCAGGGAATGACGACGAATGCAAAGCTCATCAAAATGAGCAGTTTGGTGCCTAGTCGTGGCCCCCTGATGATTGATGAAGCCATTGCTGGATCACCCTGTAGTTTTATTTAGTCGACCACCTGTAGCCAAAACCATATTCGCTCTTGATGCAATCGAAATCAGGATCGATGCTCTCGAACTTTTTGCGGATATTTCGCATGTGGGTGTTGATGGTGTTGTTAGTTACCAGGCTTTGCATGGTTGCGTTCATCAGCGTGTCGTAAGAGACCGCATGCCCGGGGACACGGACTAGTTTGGCCAGCATTCTAAATTCTGTCCCGGACAGGTTGATGGGACTATCCTTCCACGACACCAGTAGAGCTTCCTGATTGATAGACATGTCGCCGACGACCTTTGCCGTGTTTGATCCGGCGTTTGACTGAATTCGCGCCTCATTAATTCGCAACAGAGAGCTGATCCTTTCGGAGAGATAATCAAGGGATATAGGCTTAGGCAGATAGTCCCATGCGCCCAGGCGCAAACCACTAATCTTGTCGATTTCAGCGATTCGTTCGGTCAGAAATATGACAGGAAGAGTCGGGCATCGCGCCAGTAGGTCACGACAAATCTCGAATCCAGCATCAACCTCGTCGCCTAGAATGATATCTAGAATCGCGAGATCAGGAAGTTCGCGATCGAACCCCCTCAGAGCTTCTTCCCGGCTGCTGTAAGCGGTTACCTGGTAGCCCTTACGGGTAATTGCGTCAACATAATTGCTCCGCTGATCCGGATCATCTTCAACAATAGCGATAGTTTTTGCCATACTGGTTCCTGCTGGTACTTCTCTTTGGTTGTAGGGTCAGGTTTTGACTCTTATATCTAAACCTGGTTCACGCCAGGAGGGAGATAAATATCCCCTGCCTAGTCTAACCCAATTCTCAGGAGTTGAATTGTACTTCACAAACCACCTAAATCCGGACTATTTCGCCTGATTCACTGGTTCTCCACAATTTTTCAGCGAACTTTCATTTTCCTTCAACGCTGGGTTGATCATTTAGGAGTTAACTATACAACTTAAGGCAACACTGAAAGATAGTTTTAAGTAAGGGCTAGTTTGATGAAAATATTTATACCCATGCCAGATGAACCAGGTCAGAAACTTTACGGTCATCTCGTTCCTTTCAACGCTGACTTTTTAGATGCGAATCATGAAGCCCGAGAAGGACGGATGCCAAGAAATTGGCTGTCCGACACTGACTACACTTCTGCGTGTGAAAGATTGCAGCTAAATCACCGAAACGAAGCGCTCGCCACAACCTGATCTGGCTCACTGCTGAAATGCGGTAACATCGTTCTGCTGGGGAATTGAGGAGGCGGCTCCTTCTTTCATGACACTCAACGCCGCCGCTTTACATGCATTTTCGAGACATTGTTTAATTGGCAACCCGTGAACAAACCCTGCTAGAAAATATCCAACAAAAGTATCTCCCGCCCCGGTACTGTCTTTTACTTTTACCTTGAATGCAGATTGCGAAATCTGGGTGCTCGCGTCTTGGTAAATGGCGCCCTGCTCGCCGAGAGTCAGTATGAGTCGTGATTCCGGAAAACGAGCCAGCAAGGTATTCAGCATATCTTGTTGTGATTGTTCTCCGCTGAGTGCATGGCCTTCGATTTCGTTGAAGATAAAAAATTCGATCTTCTCCAGCGGATAAGAAAGTACTGCCTCTGTTATGGGTGCAGAATTAAATACAATCCTCTGTTTTTTTGCTGCTGCCAGTTCAATCAATTCAGGCAGACAGCTGATCTCATTCTGAATAAGCAGGTAGTCTCCAGGAGATGCGTCTTCAAGCGCAAAGATGATGTCCTCCTCCACAATCAATTTATTCGCTCCACCATAGATGACGATTGCGTTTTCTCCTTCCGGCGTTACCTGGATGATTGCATGTCCACTTGGGCTTTCCAGAACCTGAGTCAGGGAGGTATCTACCCCGGCGGCGTCAAGAAGTTGTTTCATCCATTCACCATCTCTACCGACTTTCCCCGCATGGGAGACCTTTGCTCCTGCATAGGCCAATGCAAGGGATTGGTTTAATCCTTTTCCGCCAGGGTGAATCCGGTATTCCAGGCTCGGCAGTGTTTCCCCTGGTTTTACGAAGTGTGGAACGGAGTAAACATTGTCGATGCAGCAGGAGCCAAAATTTAAAATACGCATAATGTGTGTGGCAATGCCTCGTCAATTGAGAGATTGAAATCTGCTACCGGACTTATGATAGTGTACTTGGGAGCTTCTGATTAAGTGGATATTTTTGTCAGGGTAAGGAAGAGGCCCAGGGAGGAAATTTGTTAACATGTTGTAAGTTAACAAATTATTGAGTGCGACTCTGACGCCGTCATGGCGTAAATATACCTTAGTCAGACGTTCCCTGGCCGTATGTCTGAAAATAGTTAGAGGTAGAGATGCTTCGAGTTTTGATGATTGTCGTGGCTTTGGGTTTTTCAGCTGTGTTCGCTGATGAGAAACCCGATGTCCTTATTATTTATGTAGATGACCTGGGCTATGGGGACACTGGCGTTTACGGTCACCCGGTGGTCAAGACTCCGAATATAGATCGCCTTGCTGCAGAGGGAATTCGCTTCACACAGTTTTATGCGCCTTCCGCACTTTGTTCACCTTCCCGGGCGGGGCTACTCACGGGCAGAACACCCTATCGAACCGGGGTGGAAAGCTGGATTCCTGACGGCAGCGAAATTTCACTCGGCAGCAATGAAATTACGATTGCCCAGGTTCTAAAGGCAGATGGATATCGCACGGCGGCGATTGGCAAGTGGCACTTGAACGGTGGCTTGTGGATGCCAAACGTGCCCCAGCCAATAGATTTTGGATTTGATTTTCAATATGGACTTGCCGCCTGGGTGAAGAATAAGGAAGCAGAAGAGCGGGGTTCCGGGCCACTCTACCCGGACAATATGTACCGCAATAATGTGGCGGTGGGCGAGACAAATAAATTCAGCGCAGAGCTGGTGACAGATGAGGCGATCCATTGGTTATCGTTATCCGAAGATCCCTTCTTCCTGTATCTGACCTATAGCGAAGTCCATGCGCCGATAGCGTCACCGGCTGATTATATAAAGAGTTACGATCAGTTTTTAACCGAAGAATCACGGGACCACCCGTTCACCTACTATTTTAACTGGGCAAACAGACCATACCGGGGGAAGGGTGAGTACTATGCCAATATCACTTATCTTGATGCCCAGATTGGCAGAGTGCTTGCTCACCTAAAAAAAACGAACCGACTGGACAGTACGCTCATCATCTTCAGCAGCGACAATGGTCCAGTGACGGTGGAAACCAGCGAGCCCTGGGAGCTCTCACTTGCCGGTGAAACCGGTGGTTTAAGGGGCAAAAAGCGGTATCTGTTTGAAGGAGGCATCAGGGTGCCAGGCATAGTCCGATATCCTGGTTTCATCAGGGCGGGCAGTGTGACTCATACGCCGGTGACGGCACTTGACGTGATGCCGACCGTCCTAGAAATTGTAGGGACTGAACTGCCACAGGATAGACCTATCGATGGCGTTTCCATGCTCTCATTGTTAAAAGGCGAATCAATGATAAGGGACAAGCCCTTGTACTGGTCAATCCCAACTCCGGACGGAATGGAATATGCCATTCGAGAAGGGGATTGGAAGTTGATTCTGGACAGGCTCGGAAACCCTGCTGCTTTGTTCAATCTTGCGAATGATTTTTACGAGGTCCATAACAAGCTACAGCAGTTGCCTGAAAAAGCAGCAGAGATGAAGATTTTATTTGAACGCTATAGAAAAGATGTTGATTCCGATCCTATAAAAAGAGAGCGAGAGCTGGTGGAGGCGAACTCGAGGTAGCAGTCTTTTAAGAGTCAGGGCTCAAAGGTGAATGGTGCGAGCGCTATCTGCGAGTATGGGCTGAGTGATAATCAGGATTGAGATCATAAGCAGTTGTTGTAATTTGCTCAACATACTAATGCCTTCATGCTGCCTGTATTTTAATGGATAGTTATGGTCGGGATGGCGAGAATTGAACTCACGACCCCCGCCTC
>SMVB01064245.1_pt1 | contig 15915 bp, 14 predicted proteins | sample 2456461 | NCBI WGS metagenome assembly SMVB01 (sample SAMN11095934, study PRJNA526329) | marine sediment metagenome | biome: Marine sediment; feature: Surficial sediment; material: Deep marine sediment; isolation source: Hadal surficial sediment | place: Pacific Ocean | collected 2014-05 | depth... | reverse complement strand
GATGCCTGCTGAGATACAGGCAAACGGATTTGCCCCACTGGAACCAGCCAAACGAACTGTAGAAGTAGAAGCATTTTGTTCGTGATCGGCATGTAGAATCAGAATCCGGTCCAGTGCTCGCGCCAATACCGGATTGGGCATGTATTCCTCGGCAGGAACGGCAAACATCATGCGCATGAAATTTTCCGAATAATTGAGGCTGTTACGCGGATAAATGAATGGTTGGCCAAGATTATATTTATATGCCATTGCGGTAATGGTTGGCAACTTTGCGATCAAATGAAAAGCTGAAAGTTCGCGGTGGGATGCATCTGAAATATCCATCGCCTCATGATAAAACGCAGACAATGCACCAACTACACCCACCATCACAGCCATCGGATGAGCGTCACGGCGAAATCCGTGATAGAATTGTGCAAGTTGCTCATGCACCATCGAATGCATACTGATGGATTTGTCGAACGAGGCTTTCTGGTCGGCCGTGGGCAGCTCGCCATTCATCAACAAATAACAAACTTCCATAAAATCACACTGTGCGGCCAACTGTTCGATCGGGTAGCCACGATAAAGCAATATGCCCTTATCCCCATCAATAAAGGTTATTTCAGAGCTACTGCTAGCAGTAGAAAGAAAGCCGGGGTCATAAGTAAACACACCACCCTTCGCATGCAAAGTGCGGATATCTATTACATCCGGTCCCATGCTCCCAGACATGATTGGGAATTCTACTGGCTTCTCTCCATTTCCCAGATCAAGTTTAGCTGCCCTTTTTTGCTCCATAATCATCTCCACTGTTTTTATAATTAGCGGTAAAACTACCGCAATTTGTTCAAACTATTTGCAAAAGTTGCAGCATGGGCTGCAGTTTTATGTCTTTTATTTCTTTCTTCGCCGTGATCATATCCCACAAATCATTGTCAGGAAGGTTCAGGAATGTGTCAAACTGCTGCAATTCAGTATCATTCAGTTGCGTATAGTGTTTGTCCACAAACCTTTGCAATATGATATCCAGTTCTAGCATTCCCCGTCGACAACGCCAGCGGACGCGATCTAGTTCTTTCATACGGTTCTTTTTACCATCATGCCCTTAATCTTGTTGATAGCTTTAGTTGGATTTAACCCCTTAGGGCACGTATCCACACAATTCATAATGGAATGACAGCGGAACAGGCGGTACGGATCCTCAAGATTATCCAATCGCTCGGCAGTGGCTTGATCACGACTATCGGCAAGAAAGCGATATGCCTGCAACAAAGCTGCAGGACCGACAAATTTGTCAGGGTTCCACCAGAACGAAGGACATGCGGTGGAACAACAGGCGCACAGGACGCATTCATATACGCCATCGAGTTCTGCTCTCTCTTCAGGAGACTGCAGTCGTTCTGTTTCCGGCGGCGGATCGTTATTGATGAGATAAGGCTTAATTGAGTGGTACTGCTTAAAAAATTGAGTCATGTCCACGATCAGATCTCGTATTACAGGCAATCCTGGAAGCGGTCGCAATTCTACCGGTTCTTTTAATCCGGCAACCGGTGTGATGCAGGCCAACCCATTTCGGCCATTTATATTCATTCCGTCTGAACCACACACACCCTCCCGACAAGATCGACGCAAGCTCAAGCTATCATCAAAAACCTTGATACGTATCAACGCATCAAGCAGCATTTTATCAGTTGGTTCCAGCACTATGTCGTAGTCCTGCATATACGGTTTTTGGTCCTTGTCAGGATCGTAACGATAGATTGAAAAACGCATACTTGCTCCGAAATTAGTAAATCATAAAAAATAAACTAGGAACGATAAAGCAGAACAAATAACCCGCCCCCTTCCATCTTTCACCGTTTATTATTCACTTTAGTAAGTCCTTGCCTTTGGCGAAAATGATTCCACAGTCAATGGCTTTAATCTCACTGGCTTGTAATCCAGCCGTCTTTCCTCACTGAAATACAAAGTATGTTTGAGCCACTTGTTGTCATCTCGTATGGAAAAATCGTCACGGGCATGAGCGCCACGACTCTCATTACGGGCTTCTGCCGATACCATGGTAGCTAGTGCAACCTCCGCCAGGTTGGTAAGTTCTAGTGCTTCTACTCGTGCAGTATTAAATACTCTACTTTTATCCCTAATTTCGGTATGTTCAGCTCGTTCTGCAATTTTGCTAATTTTTGTTACACCCTCTTTCAGCATATCGGCGAAACGGAACACGCCGCAATGTGCCTGCATGGTCTTACGTAACACATCGCCAACTTGAGCTACACTCTCACCGTCCTTTTGGCTATCTAAACGAGCAAGTCGTGCGAGTGACTTATCCGTGGAGCTTGTAGGAAATGGTTTGTGATGAGGATTATTTCGCAAATCTTCGATAATCTGGCTGCCAACAGCTCGTCCGAATACAAGTATATCAAGTAGAGAATTAGTTCCCAGACGATTCGCGCCATGTACTGAGACACAAGCGCATTCGCCCGCCGCGTACAAGCCCTGCACTACTTCTTCAGGCCCAGTTTTGTATGGAACAACAACCTGTCCGTGAAGATTTGTGGGAATGCCACCCATCATGTAATGTGCAGTAGGTACGACCGGAATCGGTTCATTAATCGGATCCACCTGCGCGAACTTGATGGCAATTTCACGAATACCTGGCAACCGCATATTTATTACATTTGCATCAAGATGATTTAGCTTCAGTAGTATATGGTCAGCATTAATTCCACAGCCGCGTCCTTCTTTAATCTCCGTGGTCATGGCACGAGAAACTACATCACGACTAGCCAGATCCCTAGCGTTGGGTGCATAGCGTTCCATAAAACGTTCGCCATCCTTGTTCAGCAAATATCCACCTTCGCCGCGTACTGCTTCACTGATAAGTACCCCTGCCCCATACACACCGGTAGGATGGAACTGCCAGAATTCCATATCCTCCAAAGGAATACCGCTTCGCGCTGCCATACCAAGACCGTCACCAGTATTGATAAAAGCATTAGTACTGGCTTGAAACACGCGCCCACCCCCACCGGTAGCTAACAATACGGCCCTGGCTTGTAACGCTACAACTTCTCCAGTTTCTATTTCGAGCGCTGTAACGCCAAGTACATCGCCCTGTTCATCGTGAATCAAATCCAACCCCATCCATTCATTAAAAAACTGCGTATTGGCGCGCACGTTGCGTTGATATAATGTATGCAGTAAAGCATGCCCGGTTCGATCTGCAGCCGCACAGGAACGCGTGGCCTGTGCTCCACCAAAATTTTGTGATTGACCGCCAAAGGGGCGCTGATAAATTTTTCCATTCTCTAAACGATCGAACGGCATTCCAAAGTGCTCCAGTTCATATACCACTTCGTTGGCCTGACGGCACATGAACTCGATGGCATCCTGATCGCCAAGATAATCAGAGCCTTTCACCGTGTCATACATATGCCAGTGCCAATTGTCCTCAGTGACATTGCCGAGCGACGCAGCAATGCCCCCCTGTGCAGCCACAGTATGAGAACGAGTAGGAAATACCTTAGATAATACCGCAACTTTAACTCCCGCTTCCGATAATTGCAAAGCAGCGCGCATCCCTGAGCCCCCTGCTCCAACAATAACTACATCAAACTTTCTCTTGGTTATCGTCATACTAGCTCCACATAATATCGATAGCCCATACGGTATAAAAAAGTAGCGATAAAATGACCAGTACCTGTATGGTCAGACGAATGCCTGTTTCGTGGATGTAATCCATCAAAATGTTACGTATCCCGATCCAGGCGTGCCAACAAAGGCTTACAAAAAACAGGAAAGAAGTAATACGTGTCCACTGATTACCAAATATCGTTTTCCATGCAGCGTAATCATTTGGCGGAAAAATCAGCAATACCACCACCAACAAAAGAATATAGATTACCATTACTACAGCAGTAACACGTTGCGCTAGCCAATCCAGCAATCCGTAGTGAGCGCCAGTGACTATACGCTTTACCATATCGCTGTCCCAACCCATAGGGTAAGAACAATCCCTACCACAAATACTAGCTTGCTACTCATGCGCGCCTGCTCCAGCTCGATACCATAATTTAAATCTAGTACCAGGTAGCGAATACCCGCACAAAAATGATGCATGAAAAACCACAAAAAAAGTATCAGCGCACTCTTGACTAGCAGACTAGTTAGAAGGATCTGGAATTCGTCATGACTCTGCGGAGAATCTAACACCATCTGTAAGCTGTAGAGCAGAATAGGAATCCCCGGGAAAAACAGAAGCACTCCGCTCACACGGTGAAGAATCGAAATCACTGCAGGCAAAGGCAGTTTGATTTCCATAAGATTAAGATGCTTGGGACGTTTTCTATGCAATTTTTGCTTCTATGTAACTAAGTTTAAATCGGGGGCGAGTTTAGCCCGTTACCCTCGTAGATACAACCCAAGTATTTTAGCAGACAGACTCAAATCAACCCTGAACAGATTGTTGAATCTACTTAAATTGACAGTAGCAGGGAATGTTTTTATAGTCGTGAACGTTGAGCATACAATAATGTGCAAGAAGTTTCTGACAACTCATTCCTAGCTGATATCAATGTCTCGTGCAACAATGATGGAATCGAGGTGATTTCTATCATACGATTAGTGTTCCGACTTTACTTGTCCCTCAACAACTTTATCGAACAGTCTGGTCAAATATTCATAAATTCCTAGTCATTAGCTACCTTTATTGGGAGAGAAAAAATGAAGCCACCCATTCGCGTTGCAGTAACCGGCGCTACAGGCCAGATTGGTTACAGCCTTCTTTTTCGTATTGCCACAGGCAACATGCTTGGCAAAGATCAGCCGATCATTTTGCAATTACTTGATATATCTCAGGCACAGCTTACTCTCAAAGGCATAGTGATGGAACTGGAAGATTGTGCATTTCCATTACTAGCTAACGTAACCGCCACTGATGATCCTAAAATCGCTTTCCACGATACCAGCATTGTATTGCTTATAGGCGCTCGGCCACGCAGCAAAGACATGGAACGTAAAGATTTGCTAAAAATTAATGGTGCAATATTTACTACTCAGGGAAAAGCATTAGACGAAGTCGCTAATCGCGACGTAAAAGTTACGGTGGTGGGAAATCCTGTCAACACTAATGCATTAATTACTATGAAAAATGCACCCAGACTAAAACCGGGTAATTTTTCTGCAATGATGAGACTGGATCATAATCGTGCGTTATCTCAGATAGCTATAAAACTTGCCCGACCTGTTTCTAGCATCAGTAAAATGGTAGTGTGGGGGAACCATTCTACTACTCAATATCCCGATCTAAGTTATGCAGAAGTAGATAGTAGAAATGTCAATGGCCTCATTAACAATCCGTCATGGGTAGAAAACTATTTCATACCTACTGTGCAGGAACGTGGGATGTCAATCATTAAAGCGCGCGGTTTATCGAGTGCCGCCAGTGCTGCCAATGCCGTTATTGATCATGTTCATGATTGGGTTTTTGGAACAAAGGAAAACGATTGGACATCCATGAGCATACCCTCAGACGGCAGTTATGGTATTTCTGAGGGTGTAATTTATAGCCATCCTGTTATCTGCCAGGATGGCGTTTACAAAATTGTTCAGGGATTGGAAATAAACGACTTCAGCAAGAAAAAGATACAAGCAACTTACGAAGAGCTAATAGAAGAACGAGAATCAGTAAAGCATTTACTGGGCAAATAATATTTACGTTTGCTCTTTTTTTATAGCTTCTCACGTATCACTTCAATTACACATTTATTTAAACACGTAGGGAAGAGTCTATAAGAGATGTGTAACAGCTACTTCGTATGGAACACAACCTACACCACAAAGAAGTTCGACAGATCTTCAATTCAAAAACTCAGATGCCCATTTAGTAGGACCAATACTGGAAGGAGCATAACTTATGCTCAAAAAAAGAACAATCTATTCTGGAGCGACATTCTAAATGCGGAATATGCAGACAACTAACCGCATCGGAACTCTCTGGACCACGACTTCATTGCATAACTAAACCCATTCCCTTTTCCAAATATATGATCTATTGCATCTAAAAAAGAGTAGCACTCATACGAGCGCTCCGATGGTAAAATCTATATTGAAAAGTTATTTAAGTTTACATTGCGCCCAGATCAGGAAGCAATCTTCAAGGAATACGCTATGACACATAATCTGTTTAATAACCTGAAAGAGTTCCCACTCCCCAAAGGCGAGAAAACAAAATTCTATTCTCTACCCGCGCTAGAAAAAGCAGGTCTTGGTAAAATTTCACGGTTACCAGTTTGTATTCGCATTGTGCTGGAGTCGGTAGTACGTAATTGCGATGACAAGAAAGTTACTGCAGCGCATGTGGAACAGCTCGCCGGATGGAAGCCTAACGCTGTACGAACAGATGAAATTCCCTTTGTCGTGGCACGCATAGTATTACAAGACTTCACAGGTGTTCCATTACTGGTAGACTTGGCGGCAATGCGCAGCCTAGCAAAAAGAATTGGCAAAAATCCAAAACTTATTGAGCCGCTGGTACCGGTTGATTTAGTAGTTGACCACTCAGTTCAGGTTGATCATTACGGCAACAAGCAAGCACTTGATCTCAACATGGAAATTGAATTTAGCCGCAACAATGAGCGTTATCAATTCATAAAATGGGGCATGCAAGCGTTTAAAACGTTCAAGGTGGTGCCTCCCGGCATAGGTATTGTGCACCAAGTTAATCTAGAACATCTTGCCCGTGGAGTCTATCAAAAAAATGGCGTTGTTTACCCAGATACGCTGGTCGGAACCGATTCACATACCACCATGATCAACAGTATTGGAGCTGTCGGTTGGGGTGTAGGTGGCATTGAAGCAGAAGCAGGTATGCTGGGACAACCGGTTTATTTTCTCACCCCAGATGTAGTAGGCGTAAATTTAACAGGTCGGCTGCGCAGAGGCGTCACCGCTACGGATCTTGTATTAACCATCACCGAAATACTGCGAGAAGCACAAGTCGTAAATAAGTTTGTCGAATTTTTCGGTGATGGCACTAAATCGCTAACACTACCAGATCGAGCTACTATTGCCAACATGGCACCTGAATACGGTGCAACCATGGGTTTTTTTCCGGTAGACGACACTACCATTGAATATTTCAGAAATACCGGGCGTAGTGACGAGCAAACCACCATAATCCAATCCTATTTTAAGGCACAAAGATTATATGGTATCCCACGTAAGGGAGAGATCGATTACAGCTGTGAATTGGATCTTGATTTAGGTTCAGTTGCTCCCTCATTGGCCGGACCTAAGTATCCACAGGATCGTATAGAAATCGGCAACGTCAAAGCTGTATTCACTGATCTTTTTACCAAACCCGTTGCAAAGAATGGATATGCCAGAAAAGCAGCAGTTTTGAATCAGCGCTACCCCACTCGTGATTGTTTTAATGGTGGTACTGACACTTCTGTTGACACTAATAACAACAGCAAACATAAAAAACACTGTCCATCTGTTGACGATAGGAATGTCATGGAGATGTCTGACAGCCTCCCATCTCTTGAGAGGAACAGCGCTCTCAAGCACAAATCAAACAATTCGTTTGATTTAGGCCACGGCGACGTATTAATTGCGGCCATTACTTCCTGCACAAATACTTCCAATCCTAGCGTGATGATCGCTGCGGGGTTATTGGCAAAAAAAGCCGTTGAAAGAGGGCTGGCAGTAAAACCTCACATCAAGACATCACTTGCCCCTGGTTCCCGAGTGGTTACGGAATATCTTACTGTTACCGGCCTGTTGCCCTACCTCGAAGAACTTGGCTTTAACCTTGTCGGCTACGGCTGTACCACTTGCATCGGTAACTCTGGCCCCCTGTCAAGGCCAATCGAAGAAACCATTGTGAAAAACAATTTAGTATGCGCTGCTGTACTTTCAGGTAACCGCAATTTCGAGGCACGCATTCACCACAACATCCGCGCCAACTTTCTTGCTTCACCTCCATTAGTAGTTGCATATGCTATTGCTGGAACCATCCTTAAGGACCTAATGACTGAACCGCTTGGTATTGGCAAGAATGGAAAACCGGTTTGGCTGGGCGATATCTGGCCAAGTAATGAGGAAATTAATGCATTGATAAAATTTTCCGCAAACGCGGAAACTTTTCGGAAGCTGTACAGTGATCTCACCAAAAATCATCTGCTGTGGAACAATATATCATCGGTTGCTGGTAAAGTTTATAATTGGCCAGAGTCTACCTACATTGCTGAACCGCCCTTTTTCCAAGATTTTTGCATCGAACCTATGCAATTAGGTAGGCATGGTGAAATATTTAGCGCCCGCGCACTAGGAATATTTGGTGATTCGTTAACTACCGATCACATCAGCCCAGCCGGTGCCATCAAAGACACTTCACCCGCTGGAAAATACCTACTTGCAAATAACGTATCCAAAACTGATTTCAACAGTTATGGATCACGTCGCGGCAACCACGATGTGATGGTGCGTGGAACCTTTGCTAATGTGCGCATCAAGAATCTAATGATACCTGGCAGTGAGGGCGGCATCACTCTACATCAATGCAATAAAGGAACTGAAAGCAAACAGATGAATATTTATGATGCTGCAATGAAATACATGACAGAAGGTGTGCCCACGGTGATTTTTGGCGGAAAAGAATACGGCACAGGATCAAGCCGAGATTGGGCGGCCAAGGGAACCCAGCTACTCGGTGTCAAAGCGGTGATTGCTAAAAGCTTCGAACGTATACATCGCAGTAATCTGGTTGGCATGGGCATATTGCCATTGCAATTCAAGGGTAATGACAGCACACAATCGCTAAACATTAAAGGCTTCGAACAATTTGACATCCTGGATCTAAATGAGATTCACCCACAGCAAGATGTCACGCTGGTAATCCACGACAAAAATGGTATGCGCCGCGAGGTCAAACTACTATGTCGGATAGACACCTCTGTCGAGGTAGACTATTACATGCACGGCGGCATACTACCATACGTATTTAGGGAGCTCATGACCACCAAGATTTGAAGCCTGCTCTGCTGAGATAGCTTTATTGGCAACTATTTAGGAGGCCTTGCCCACATTTTGGCAAACTCATCCTTACACAATTTTCCGTTCTCATTGGAGTCCGTTTGCTTGAAAGTCCTAACAGGCATCCCCATTACTGCCACTTCCTCTGGATCGAGAAAACCATCTCTATTAACGTCATAAACTGCAAAGAACCTGGCCTCTGCCATGGGTATATAAGCATTATAATTCTGACCTTCACCGGCACCAGAACCGTAGCCTCGACCAGCGATTCCTGCTTCGCTGAAAAGAAGTACAGTTGCAAATACCAAGGATTGGGCTATCTTGTTATACCCTATTGAAGTACGCTTCATCGTATCTCCTTTTTTACCAGAGCAATATTGCTTACTGACAGGCATGGTTTCTATAATGCAACCTCAAGATAGTTATAGAAAGCAATTTTTAATCTAAATCGTGTACTCGATCTCATTAAGTACTTTATCGCGTTGACACCCGGGACCACATCAAGTCCGATTGCACAACTGAAATTTCCGGTAAAGTGATGTTAGTGCGCTTCCACAACTAGATCAACGGATTACCTACCCAAGAAGTTGACATGAGATGATTAAACTTGGCCGTACTGAAGCAATTGTTGATAAAATATATGCTTCTATGTTGAAAGACTGGAGTATGCCAAGAAAGTTAAGATGATGAATACTCCGCCATTTATTAATACTAATACGTTGATAGTAAACGTATTACTTTATATGTAAGTCTATTCGTCTTACCATTAGTCTTACCGTCCTGCTTAAGATAACAAGATAATGACACTGAATTAGTCAAGTGGACTACAGAAATAAAAGTAAGGGCAGGGCGTGGGGAGGCAAACGAGAGGATCGGCCTTGTATTGCACTCAGAATGCTAGAAATGGCGGGGGTGGGACTAGTTTGGGAAGGGAGAGGGGGCGTATAAAGAGGTACTACATATGTCTACCTTGATTCAATTTTGGCGCAAAAAATTTTTCCAGAAGGAAATCTGCAAATGACTGCTTTCGATCCAAAGTGAACGTTCAGGATACGGAGATATTTAAACTTGTAGAAAGTAGCCTAAAATAAATAAGTCACATCAACACTCCATCCTTAGGTTCTAAAGGAGGGGGAATCGAGGACTCACCAAGTTGTTGCCTCAAGTCGATCTCAATCTTCCGGCAAATGGAGGACATTGGAACATCTTCTAGTTTTCGTTCGAATGGCTCTTCGGTTCGGCTTCCAATAAGTTCAGTAATTGTAAAAATCGTAGCCAAGATAACATAAATTGGGAGGGCTCCCCATCCAAGGTGTTGAACAAGGCCAAATGGAAGCAACAACACGAAAATCCACACGAAGGCTTTAGAAAAAAAACCGTATTGGCGGGGCAAAGGAGTAGATTTAATTTTTTCGCAACGGCCCTGGGCGGCAAAAAACTCTTTAATAGTTACCATGAGTCCATAGACATAAGCCTCCTGTTCGATCCATCCGGATTTGTATAGCTCTCTCAAGCGCATGGACTGCCAATGATTAAGTAGCGTTGCCCTATTTGCTACTGTATTCAGTTTCTTAAATTCTGTATCCGACAAGAAAGGTTTCAACTCTTCCCAGGTTTCTTCTTGTCGTAATTGCAAGCGAAGGGCATTGAGAAAAGCCAGCTGCCGATAAATAAGTTCAGTATGAATACCTGAGGCATTTTGTAGTTCTTGCCCTTGCTCTATTGGAGTTTGAATATATCCCATTACCTGGGAGGTAAAATTTCGAGAAGCATTCATTAAATCACTCCAGGCAGTCCGAGCCTCCCAATACCGGTTGTACGCTTCATTGTTTCGGAAACCCAACAGAATAGCTACGACTATTCCCAAGACACTAACTTCAGAGACAGGAAAGGCAAGATGTTCAAAGTAAGAATCTAGAACACACACAGCAGATCCATATACAAGGAAGAATAGAATATTCCATCCCTCGATTTGGAGAATCCATTTAAGGCGTATGGTTCGCTGAACAATCATGGACTAATCCTGATTCTTTCTTGACTGGGTGTGAAATTGTTGAAGAAGATGAGTGTACATTAAATTCCTATATTGGCTATTAGCGAATGCCCGCTTTTGGCACAAAGCAAACGCTCAACTAACTAACAATAGTTTTCAATGTTGGTAGGCGGGCGGGACTAGTATTGGGCCTACTCCCTCCCCGTGTTAGAGGTACTACATACCCCATCATCGACTTTAATTTTGGCGAAAAAATTTTCCAGAAGTAAAATCGGTGGATGACTGCTTTTGACCCAAAGCAGACGTTCAATGTAAAATAGCGTATGTAATAGTCATTACCCTGAGTTGAACATTTTTCTGGTTTATTTATATGAATGAGTTAGTTACTGGTCGCTGTTTGTCTGTCGGCATCTCATTATAAAATAGATGGGGCCCCTCAAACTTCGTCAATCTGTCAATTCAATTAATGCACAAAAGGTGGATAGTGAAAAGGGTGCAAAAGATTCTAAATATTCTTATTTATTTTTTAGTCTTTCTAATAATTGGTTATGCAACGGTGGGCCCAGACTATAAAACACCAGAAACTAAAGTTAACGAAAACTGGAGAGACTCATCAATCCCGCAAGTAAAAACTGAGCAAACAGACTATAGAGAATGGTGGCGTGTTTTTAACTCTCCGATTCTTAACTCGATATTCAGAATACGAGAATAATGATTTGCTCTAAGTCACAAAGAATAAAACTATGGGTGTACGAATGATCTCGCCTTCAACAATGCCTACACAAAATATGCTTAGCTTCGTTACAGCTTGCGGTGAATGTGACCTACTATTGAAAAAAGAAGCCACACCTTATGGTAAAAAAGCATGTTGTCCTCGATGTGGCCATGTTTTATCTAAGTCCAAAAAGAACAGTATCGATCGAAGCTTAGCCTTGGCGATAGCTGGTTTAGTCTTATTCATACCTGCAAATACGTTACCTATTCTACGACTTGAAATATTAGGAATAGAGAGTGGCGCCACGATGCTTTCAGGTGTAGCTGCATTATTTCAAAAAGACATGTGGATTTTGTCGATTGTGGTGTTGCTTGCCAGCGTTATTGTGCCGCTTTCCAAATTACTATTAGTTCTTTACATAACATTAGGGCTAAAACTGAATCGCTCTTTCCCTAGACTTGCAAATTGTTTGCGTTGGTATCGGCACATTAATGAATGGGGCATGCTCGAAGTATATGCCCTTGGCATCATTGTGGCGTATACAAAGTTAATCGATTTAGCGCACGTAATTCCCGAGCTTGGTTTATATTGTTTTGTGGGTGTGCTGCTCATCGCAACTTTTATCTCAGCAACAATGGATGAGGAAAAGTTTTGGGAGCTTATTGAGGAACAACAGCGTGACTAATATTTCAAATTCTTCTCTCACCGCAATGCAGGCAGGCTTGATACATTGTCATATTTGTGAAAAATTAGTGGAGTCCGAATCTATAGAAAACAAACACAAAGCATCATGTCCACGTTGTGGTGCCGCTATGCACATGCGTTTACCCAAAAGTATCAGTCGTACTTGGGCTTTTTTAATCGCCAGTATTATTATGTACATTCCGGCAAATATAATGCCAATTATGACGGTGCAAAACATGGGTAAGGGCGATCCACATACTATCATCGGTGGAATTGTTGTACTCATTTACGAAGGCATGTTGCCCATTGCGTTTGTAGTATTTGTAGCAAGTTTATTGGTGCCATTACTTAAAATGATCGGCATTGCACTTTTGCTCATCTCCGTACAACACAGCTGGCAAGTAACCCCACGCCATCGAACAAAGATGTATCGAATCATTGAATTTGTCGGCCGCTGGTCAATGTTGGATATATTTATGATTTCGATATTGGTAGCTATGGTAGATTTTGGTGGAATTGCAAAAGTATATGCAGGTACAGGTGCTATCGCTTTCGCAGCTGTTGTCGTATTAACAATGCTGGCATCGATCAGTTTTGATTCACGATTAATCTGGGACAAAGTGAGGTAACGATAAATGAATAATGGGGAAAAAATTAATGATCAACTCTCTGAAATTAAAAACGTAGAGATGAAAGACCGCAAAGGTATATCTATCGTCTGGTTATTGCCAATTATTGCGGCTTTGATTGCAGGTTGGCTTGGTTATAAAGCGTATTCTGAAATAGGACCCACCGTTACTATTAGTTTTAAACAAGCGACTGGAATTGAGGCGGGTAAAACTAAAATTATGCATAAGAATGTCGAACTTGGAATGGTTACTGACGTGGTCTTAAGTGATGATTTGAGTAAAGTACTTATAACCGCAAGTTTTGGCAAAGAAGTAACGAAATATTTAAAAGAAAACACCCGATTTTGGGTGGTACGCCCCAGGATAGGGGTCTCTGGAATCTCTGGTTTAAGCACTTTATTGTCTGGTGCATACATAGAAATGGAACCAGGCGATGGTGCAGCGAGAAAACAGTTTACTGGCCTTGAAGCTCCTCCCATCGTTACTGCTGATGTTAAAGGCCGTTCCTTTATATTGCATTCAGACTCGTTGGGTTCACTAGATGCGGGCGAACCAATTTACTATCAAGGGATTCATGTAGGGAAGATTTTAAGCCACGAATTTAGTATTGATTCTGATCAAGTTATATTACATGTTTTTGTTAGAGAACCATTCCATGATTTGGTGAAAGAAAATACGCGTTTTTGGGACGTAAGCGGAGTTGAAATGCAGGTAAATGCAGATGGCTTTAATATTAGGACTGGGTCATTACAATCGATCATTACGGGTGGAATCGAATTTGATTCATTCGGTGATAAAGCAATTCACTCAAAAGTTGCTAATGCAGATACGACTTTTAAATTGCATCAGCGTTACAGTGAGATCGCTGATAAACAATACGACATGAAGATTCCTTATGTAATGTACTTTAAAGGATCAGTTCGTGGATTAAGTGTTGGGGCTTCAGTGGATTTTCATGGTATTAAAATAGGTGCTGTTACTGACATACAGATTGTTGGGGATCCAGAAACACATGAAATTTATGTTCCTGTAACCATTGAAATAGAACCACAGCGAGTTCATCTTCTACATCAGCAAACCGAAAGACATCCACGGGAAACTATTAATGAGCTGGTTCGTCGTGGGCTAAAAGCACAGTTACAGACTGGTAACTTACTAACAGGTCAGTTGTATGTAGGGTTAGATTTTCATCCTGATGTCGAAACTACGTTGGCTGGGATTGAATACTATGCGCTTCAGGAATTACCGACAATCCCAACAACGATTACAGAAATTAAAGAAACGATTGCACATTTAGCTGCAGATATTCGGAAGATGCCTCTGGATAAAATTGCTCAAAACATACTTGAAACCACGCAAGGCATGAATGCTTTGGTCAATGATCCAGATATGAAAAAGCTTCCTCACTCAACGAATGCAACCTTAGTCCAGGCTGAACAAACATTAAGTACTGTAGACAGTACCATCGCGCTCGATTCACCACTTCAATATGATTTAGCAAATATGCTTGTCGAGTTTAAAGCGGCGGCACAATCAATTAGAGTTTTAACGGACTACTTAGAACGACATCCTGAAGCACTCATCACGGGTAAAAAATAATAAGGGAATATTATTATGATCTATACATCTAACCCTAAATTAGTAACTACTGTGTTAATTCTCTTATGTAGTGGCATACTTACTGTAAATGGGTGTTCGAGTAAGCCAACAAAATTCTATGTGCTTACTCCACTTTCAAAAGTTCAAACAATACCTAATAGGTTAAATGAAGATACGCTTTCAATAGGTGTTGGACCCATTAGTCTTCCAGATTATGTAGATCGAACTCAGATTGTCACTAATAATGGAGGAAATGAGCTCGTCATTGATGAATTTTATCGTTGGGCAGAGCCTTTGAGTACTAATGTATCAAGAGTACTGCGCGATAATCTTGCAACTTTGTTGGGCACTGAAAATATAAATAAATATCCGTGGAATCGCTTTGTACACATTGATTATCAAGTTGCGATTGAAATCACCAGATTCGATAGTGTAATTGGTAAAGAAGCAACAATAGAGGCGCGTTGGGTTATATTAACTGATAGAGGCAGAAATGAAATCTTACGAAAGAAATCTAAGATAACGAAAAAGGCTGGAATTGAACATTATGCCGCTATTGTTATTGCTCAAAGCCAAGCATTAGCAGAATTAAGTCAACAGATTGCTCACGAAATCCACGCACTTTCAAATTCGCAAGGTGTTGCAAAGGTACAATAAAGGTGCAACGCATTTCTTAATCGGCAACTCTTGCGCTCTTCTCGATCTTGGTCTAACTAGACTCGCTTTCTTGCGGAGAAAGGAAAAAGCATAATGGGAGAGTAGCTAACAGAAAACCTCCGACATTAGTCGGAGGTTTTTTATGACTAAATAAAATATACATGGGCAAAAATGAACGTCCGCTTTTGCACAAAGCATATTTTCATATTTTTATTGTAATGTACGATGAATGAACGATTGAATCATTCCAGGTAACTCCGTATACTCTGGCAAACTTTGGACTGACACCAAGGTTTATTTAAGGATAAATATGATCAACTAAATCCTGTAGTGCTGTACACATTTTCGATATCAATCAAATAAACTGTTTTGTTTTTAAGGGGAAGACAAATGCAAATAAGAAAATTTGGAATGACATGCAGTATTCTGGCTATCTTTGTTACTCTATCGGCTTGCCAATCTACACCCACTTCATACAAATCATCAGCTGCCTACCAAATAGACAGGGAGGCGAAGGCTTCTTTAAATAAACTTCTTCGATCAAACAAAGATGCTCGGAACCTCAAGAAAAACGCGAAAGCAATCCTGGTGTTTCCTAAGATTTATAAAGCTGGTTTCAT
>SMVB01261226.1_pt1 | contig 15922 bp, 14 predicted proteins | sample 2456461 | NCBI WGS metagenome assembly SMVB01 (sample SAMN11095934, study PRJNA526329) | marine sediment metagenome | biome: Marine sediment; feature: Surficial sediment; material: Deep marine sediment; isolation source: Hadal surficial sediment | place: Pacific Ocean | collected 2014-05 | depth... | reverse complement strand
GTGAACGGAAAAGGCTTTGACGGCCTGGTGCAGGATCTCATTTTGTTGTGGGGGCTCGGCATCAAGCTGATCGTTGTTCATGGTGCACGGCCACAGATTGACGCAATGATCGACAATGCGGGAATTGAGCCGACCTTTGTCGGTGATCTTCGCGTTACCGACGCAACTGCGCTGGCTTGTGTTAAGGCTGCGGTCGCCGCTGTCCGGATTGATCTTGAAGCGCGCTTGTCACAGGCCGCGCTCGACATCCGCAGCCGCGGGTCGGGCTTAACCGTCGCCGGCGGAAACTTCGTGATCGCCCGGCCCGCAGGCGTCGTAAATGGGGTCGATTTGCGGTTCACCGGAGACGTACGACGGATTGACCGAAACGCGATTGAGCGACGTCTCAACGATGGCGAAATGGTCTTGGTGTCGCCGCTTGGGTATTCTCCGACGGGAGAAGTATTTAATCTCAATTCCTTGGATCTTGCGAACGCCGTGGCGACGGAAGTTAAGGCGTCGAAACTGATCCTGATGACGGATCCTCCGGGGATAGTCGATCGCGACGGATCCATCGTGCGGCAGCTGACGGTGCGTGATGCGCGGAGCTTCGTGTCGAGTAGCCCCGGTGGAGCCCGGATCCTCGAGCGCGCGATCCGCGCGTGTCAATTCGGGGTCAGGCGGGTCCATATTGTCGATCGAAGCATCGACGGCGTCCTCATAGAGGAGTTGTTCACACGTGATGGGGTTGGTACGCTGCTGAGCAACACGCCGTTCGATCAACTACGGCTGGCGACGATTGAGGACGTAGGCGGGATCCTCGGATTGATCGAACCGCTCGAGCACGACGGGTCTTTGGTCAAACGCTCGCGCGAAAAGTTGGAAATCGAGATCGACCATTTTTCGGTTATCGTTCGAGAGGGGATCGTGGTTGCGTGCGGCGCGCTATATCCCTTGGCCAGGGCGATGGGAGAAATTGCGTGCATTGCGGTGCACCCGGATTATCGTCGCGGTGGATTCGGCAACGCCGTGTTGGGGGCGCTGGAGCATCGCGCTCACGCGGCGGATCTGCGGCAGCTGTTTGTGCTGACGACCCACGCGACCCATTGGTTTCAGGAAAGTGGTTATCGTCGCGCAAACATTTCGGATCTGCCGGTTGCTCGGCAAGCCCTATATAACCTGCAACGAAATTCGATCGTATTGGTGAAAGAACTTTGAGCCTGTCCGATTACGATTTCGCGAGCGCGCAGGATCTTGCCACGTGCATTAAAAACCGGAAGGTCAGTTCCCTCGAACTCACCGATCACTATATCGATCGAATCGAAAAATTCGACGGCGAAATTAACGCGGTGGTGGTGCACGATTTCGAGCGCGCGCGCGATGCCGCGAAAGCCGCTGATGCTGCGTTGGCCAATGGTGAGACCCTAGGGCCCTTACACGGCGTACCGATGACTATTAAAGAGTCATTTAACATCGCTGGTCTACCCACTACCTGGGGTGTGCCCGCGCTGCGCGATAATATAGCAACCACCGACGCCGATATGGTCCAGCGTCTAAAGGCCGCAGGTGCCCTGTTCATCGGCAAAACAAATGTGCCGCTTAACCTGGCTGATTTCCAAAGTTTCAACGATATTTACGGCACCACCAACAATCCCTGGGATCTCAGTCGTATTCCCGGCGGATCGTCTGGCGGATCGTCCGCGGCCTTGGCTGCCGGACTAACCGCACTCGAAGCAGGATCCGACATTGGTGGTTCGATCCGCAACCCTGCCCATTTCTGTGGCGTTTACGGCCACAAACCGACCTGGGGTATTGTTTCAGGTGCGGGCCACGCGCTGCCTGGCGTTGTCACGCCGCCGGATATCGCGGTCGTCGGCCCGTTGGCTCGAAGTGCTGAGGATCTCGCACTGTCTATGGCTATCGTCGCCGGTCCAGGACGGTTGGATAGTGCGGGCTGGCGGCTAAAACTGCCACGACACACTAAAACCCGGTTAAGCGATTTTAGAGTGGCCATCTGGCCGACAGACGCGTTGGCACCGGTGGCAAACGAAATCTCCAACCGCGTGCAAATGCTCGGCGATCGGTTAGCGCACCTTGGTGCGACCGTATCCGATACGGCGCGCCCGGATATCGACCTGACCAGGAGCTTCGATACTTACAACGCTTTGTTGTGGGGCGTCATGGCGGCGGGGCTGTCAGCAGAAGAAAAGGCCGCTAACCGAACGTTGAAGGCCAATGTGAGCGAGGATCCCGGTGGCGCACGAAAGTTTGCTATCTATTCGGTGCAGGAACATGGCGAATGGTTAGTTCACAGCAATCGACGCCACGCCTTGCGTGACGCGTGGTCTCGATTCTTCGAATCTTGGGATATAGTCCTTTGTCCGCAAATGGCGACCACGGCTTTCCCACACGACCACGGCGACTATCTCGGTCGCAACATCATGGTTGACGATGTGGAACAAGACTACTTTCGGCAAATATTTTGGTCCGGTAGCATCACCGTCGCGCACCTACCGAGCACCGTCTTTCCAACCGGTCCCGCAAGCAGTGGTCTACCCATCGGACTCCAAGCTGTAGGGGGTGAATATCGAGACTACCTTACGATCGAGTTTACGCGTCTTATGGCACAAGAGTTTGGGGGTTTTGTCCCGCCGCCCAGTTACGCTTAGCTCGGTTTCCTCACCCCCCGGCGCGATGATTCCGTCGTGCATTGAATAGCATGGGGAATCGCTGAGTGGGGGAATAAATGCTTGTCTTTAAAATCACCAATGAAGGGGCCATGCCATTCAATGGCCAACTCAGAACGCGTCAAATTGGTGAGAAACGCGGACTTGTTTCTGGCCGCGGCCGACAATGATGCGGGATCGATGGCTTAGTAATCTACTTTGTCGTCGACCGCATGGCCGCGTTTCGGGATCAAGATTATTCGCTCGTAACTGCAAACGATCGTCGCGTCCTGTTTTTTACCGTAGGTCATCACCGTGACTATCCCATCGTTGGGCCGTGATTTTGATTCACGTTTCGCCATGACTTCGGACTCCGCATACAGCGTATCGCCAATAAATACCGGTGCCGGTAGTTTGATGTTATTCCAGCCTAGATTAGCGATCGCCTTCTGCGAAACATCGCTCACACTCATGCCGGCAACGACGGCAATTGTAAAGGCGCTGTTAACGACGATTTGTCCGAACTCCGAGGCCGCCGCATATTCTGCGTCAAAATGTAGGGGGTGTGTATTCATGGTTAGTAAGGTAAACCAGGTGTTGTCCGCCTCTGAGATCGTGCGGCCGGGTCGGTGTTGGTAAATATGCCCAACCTCGAAATCTTCGTAATATCGGCCATAGGTTTCGCGGAACGTATGGTCATCGATTTGTTTAATATTTTGTGGCACCTAAGGATCCCTTGAGATATCGAGCGTTACAAATCTGCCGTTCCGACACAACTGCTGTTTACAAATAAGCAGTGCACAAACATGGGCCATTAAATGATGGGGGCCCCGAAATGCTCGACTTAACCACGGCGAACACTAAGAACACGGAGATGTATAAAAAAATCCAATATTAATACTAAGGAATTGCTGATTAATTCATGGCATGCTGCTTGGCGACCGAAATCGTCCAGGTCCGCGTTGCGGAGCTGGCAAATAGTCCCGCTATTCGCTGCGATCGGCGCCTTGATCTGGACGAATTCACGCGGCCATCCGAGTGCCCAAGAATTAACCATAGGTTCCTTGGTGGTATATCTATTCGTCTCGCTGACTGCTCAACCGTTTGGTTTTAGATCTATCGGTTGCTCGCGCCTTCCAATTCCTTTTCCTCCACCTCTACCACCAGTTCGCCGTCGCGCACCGTAACGAAAATATGACCACCGCCTTGCAGATCTCCGAACAATAGCTGTTCTGCCAGCGGTTTTTTAATCTTGTCTTGAATCAATCGCGCCATTGGCCGTGCGCCCATGATGGCATCATGGCCATGCTCCGCCAGCCACACCTTGGCCTCTTCATCGATATCCATCGAGACCTTTTTTGAATCGAGTTGTGTTTCTAGTTCGATCAAGAATTTGTCTACCACGTGGCTGATGCTTTCTGGATCGAGCGCGTTGAATTGGATGATGCTGTCAAGGCGGTTTCTGAATTCCGGGCTGAAAATCCGCTTGATCTCTTCCATGGCATCGTGCGAGTGATCCTGCATGGTAAATCCGATCGAAGACCGACTCATCCGATCGGCGCCGGCATTAGTCGTCATGACGAGAATGACGTTGCGAAAATCGGTTTTACGACCGTTGGCGTCGGTCAAAGTCCCATGATCCATCACCTGCAGCAGGATATTAAACACGTCCGGATGGGCTTTTTCCATTTCGTCAAGCAAAAGAACGGCGTGTGGTTGTTTGGTAATTGCCTCGGTTAGCAGGCCGCCAGTGTCGTATCCGACGTATCCGGGCGGTGCGCCGATCAGGCGTGAAACGGTATGTCGTTCCATGTATTCCGACATATCGAAACGGATCAATTCGATCCCCAAGACCTGAGCCAACTGCCGCGTGACCTCTGTTTTGCCGACGCCGGTTGGACCGGCGAATAGAAATGAACCGATGGGCTTGGTCGTATTGCCCAGCCCCGAACGCGACATTTTGATCGCCGCTGCCAGGCTGGCAATAGCGTTGTTCTGCCCAAATACGACAAGCTTTAGATTGCGTTCCAGCTTTTGCAGGACATCGCGGTCCGACGTCGACACGGACCGTGGCGGAATGCGGGCGACCTTGGCGACAATATCTTCGATGTCGCCAACCCCGATGGTCTTTTTTCGCCGTGACGGGGACAGTAAACGCTGCCTCGCGCCGGCTTCATCAATGATATCGATCGCCTTATCGGGTAGAAATCGGTCATTGATGTAACGCTGTGTGAGTTCGACCGCCGAGCGTAACGCCTGGTTGGTGTACTTAATCTCATGGTATTCTTCGAAGCGCGATTTCAGGCCTTGTAAAATCTTTATCGTCTCTTCTACTGATGGCTCGTCGATGTCAATTTTCTGGAAGCGCCGAGATAGTGCGCGATCTTTCTCAAAAATTCCGCGGTATTCCTGATAGGTAGTCGATCCGATGCACTTCAAATCGCCGGATGCCAATACTGGTTTAATCAAATTTGAGGCGTCCATGACGCCACCCGAGGCCGCGCCGGCGCCAATGATGGTGTGGATTTCATCAATAAATAAAATCGCCCCAGGTTCTTTATCAAGTTGGGTCAGTACATTTTTAAGGCGTTTCTCGAAATCGCCACGATATTTGGTCCCGGCAAGTAAGGCACCGAGATCCAGAGAGTATATCGTTGCATTTTCGAGTACTTCGGGAATTTCCTTATCGACGATTTTTTTGGCCAAACCCTCGGCGATCGCGGTTTTACCAACACCCGCTTCGCCGACAAAAAGTGGGTTGTTCTTGCGTCGACGGCACAGGATTTGAATCGTACGCTCGATTTCGTGGTGACGACCGATGAGGGGATCGATCTTGCCCTTTAAAGCTTGCTCGTTCAGGTTGGTGGTGAATGCATCCAGAGGACTCTTGCTACCCTCGGCCTGTTCCCCTTCACTGTCCTCAGTGCCACCGGTGTCTTCACTGGAATCGTCGTCGGCAACCTTTGATATCCCATGGGAGATGCAATTAACGACATCGAGGCGTGCAATGTTCTGCTGGTTGAGCAGGTACACCGCCTGTGATTCACGCTCGCCAAATATTGCCACCAACACGTTGGCACCCGTGACCTCTTTTTTCCCTGACGACTGGACATGAAATACGGCGCGCTGGAGCACCCTCTGAAAGCCCAATGTTGGCTGTGTGTCGCGGTCCTCGTCTGCTGGCAACAACGGCGAGCTTTCGCGGATGAAATCGGCGAGTTGTCGGCGTAGTTGGTTTAGATCGGCCCCGCACGCCCGCAGGACTTTCGCCGCCGTGGGGTTGTCCAGCAACGCCAGGAGTAGATGTTCAACCGTCATGAATTCATGACGGTTCTCGCGCGCTTCTTTAAAGGCCAGATTCAGCGTTACTTCGAGTTCTTTGCTTAGCACAATGAATTCCTACATCGGTGAATTATTGACTCGTCCGTCCGGTTCCTCATGCGAGTTCGAGGGTACACAGAAGGGGATGTTGGTTTTCTCGGGCATATTGGTTTACCTGGGAAACCTTGGTTTCGGCAATCTCGTGGGTAAATAAACCGCACACCCCTTTCCCCCGCGTGTGGACCTCAAGCATGATACGCGTCGCTGTCTGCCGGTCGGCGGTAAAAAACTGTTCCAGCACATGGACGACAAATTCCATCGGGGTGTAATCGTCGTTCAACATAATGACCTTATATTGTGGGGGCTTTTTGACCTTTGGACGTGCAGCCTGTAGCGCAATGCCCGACTCGTTATCATTTTGATTTTCATTGTCTGCCATCGGACTGAGTTTATCGTAGGTGATTAATCGCCGATCTATTCGTCGCGACAAATTATACGTGCCGCCGGCGGATAATCCAAAGGTGAAGTCTTAATTGTTTACACCGTCTGTGCGCAATCTTTATCTAAAATTTACAATTCGATATAAAAGCGATATGGGACGCTTCAGTCTGCTATTTGGGGGGACGGAGTCTAGCCACAAGCCACGGCTAATACTACTGCGGCCAGGGCCGTGTTGAGGCCACTGGGCAATGGCTTTAGCGTGGATTGACCGGGGTCGCCAAGGGTCGCTGGCGAGGGCGCCCACCATTGACAATTGGTGCGGTGCAGCGTAAGTTGCTTTGCCCTGCCGTTGTCCAGCGGCCAGGGATTAAATGCGTCATCGGTAGCAGGTGCTCCTAGTGGAAGGAGGGTGAAGTTTCAATGAGGTCGACCGTACAAAAAACGAATTCCGGTTTGAATATCGAAATTAGGGGTGCGATGACGTCCGCCTACGAATCGATCCTCAGTCCACCTGCTTGCGCGTTCTTGGCCACCTTGGCGGATCGATTTAGCCCCACGATCGCCGCTCTGTTGACGCGGCGGCAACACCGCCAGGCACAATTTGACGCCGGCGAGTTTCCAGATTTTCTGCCCGAAACTCAGCACATCAGGGACGGCGATTGGACCGTTGCAGCGATCCCGGCGCCGCTGGCGGATCGAAGGGTCGAGATCACCGGACCGTTGGATCGAAAAATGATCATCAATGCGCTCAATTCGGGAGCGCAAACCTATATGGCCGATTTTGAAGATTCCTCGAGTCCCACCTGGCGGGTCATGATGGACGGCCAGGTGAACCTGCGGGATGCGGTAAACGGCGACATCGAATTTACCAATCCCGCCGGCAAGCATTACACGCTGAAAGAAAATCTCGCGACCCTGTTGGTGCGTCCGCGCGGCTGGCATCTCAAAGAAAAGCATCTCCGTTTGAATGGGATCGAGCTTCCAGCAAGCTTGGTAGATTTCGGGTTGTTCTTTTTTCACAACGCGAAAAAACTGATCGCACGCGGCGACGGCGCCTATTTTTACCTGCCGAAGTTGGAAAACCATCTGGAGGCGCGCCTTTGGAACGACTTATTCAATATTGCGCAGGACGAATTGGATATCCCGCGTGGCACGATCAGGGCAACAGTTCTGATTGAGACGATCCCAGCCGCGTTCGAGATGGATGAGATTCTATGGGAGTTGCGCGACCACTCAGCGGGACTCAATTGCGGTCGTTGGGATTATATATTCAGCTTCATCAAGTGCTTCCGGAATCATCCGGAGTTTGTCCTGCCTGATCGCAGTGAGATCACGATGGGCACGCACTTTTTGTCTTCTTATTCACAGTTACTGATCAAAACCTGCCATCGCCGTGGCATTCACGCGATGGGCGGTATGGCGGCGCAGATACCCATTAAGAATGACCCGGAAGCAAACGAGCAGGCACTTGAAAAGGTGCGTGCGGACAAACGACGAGAAGTCCGCAATGGACACGATGGGACCTGGGTTGCGCACCCCGGATTGATTTCGGTAGCGGCGGAAATATTCGACGCATCGATGCCGACGCCAAACCAGATCAGCGCTAAACGCAACGACATCGATGTGACTCAGGCAGATCTGTTACAGGTACCCACTGGGAATATCACGCGCGACGGCCTGAAAACGAATGTCAGTGCTGCGGTCCGGTATACGGAAGAGTGGATCTCTGGTCTCGGGTGTGTACCGTTGAACAATCTGATGGAGGATGCCGCAACGGCGGAGATATCGCGTGCCCAAATCTGGCAATGGATCAGACATCCCAAGGGCTGTCTAAGCGACGGCACACAGATAACGGCGGACCTATTCCGCGCGGTATTGGCCCAAGAACTGGACGAGATTCAATCTCAGTACGGTGAAGACTATAAGGTGAGAAAGTTCGAACAAGCAGCCGCGTTGCTCGAAGAGATGGTGACGAGCAAAGACATGCCTTCGTTCTTGACCTTGCAAGCATATGCAATGTTGTGATTGTTAGGAGCAATACGATGGCTTTGTCATTTCAAGAGCAAGTTGACCGGCTCAAGGCGGATTGGGCGTCGAACCCACGGTGGAGCGGCGTGCGGCGCGACTATAAGGCCCAGGACGTCGTTCGTTTACGGGGCAGCGTCCAAGTCGAACATACCCTTGCGCGCCGTGGCGCCGAGAAGCTGTGGAAGTTGGTCAACGAAGAAGACTTCGTGCCCACCTTAGGCGCGCTGACCGCGGGCCAGGCGCTGCAGCAGGTAAAAGCGGGTGTCCGGGCGATCTATCTTTCGGGATGGCAGGTGGCGGCGGATGCGAATACGAGCGAAACCATGTACCCGGATCAGTCGCTTTATGCGGTCGATTCGGTGCCCACGGTTGTCCGTCGGATCAATAATGCCTTTCGACGCGCGGATCAGATCCAGTGGTCGAAAGGTGGCGGGGACATCGATTTCTTCGCGCCGATCATAGCCGACGCCGAGGCCGGGTTTGGCGGTGTGCTAAATGCGTTCGAGCTGATGAAGGCGATGATCGAGGCGGGCGCAGCGGGCGTCCATTTCGAGGACCAGTTGGCAGCGGCAAAAAAATGCGGCCATATGGGTGGTAAGGTTCTCGTCCCGACCCAAGACGCGATCCAAAAGCTCGTCGCGGCGCGCCTTGCCGCCGACGCTATGGGCGTGCCGACAATTGTACTGGCGCGGACGGACGCCAACGCCGCGGCGTTGCTGACCTCGGATATTGACGAGCGCGATCATCCCTTCGTCACTGGGGAGCGGACCGTAGAAGGCTTCTACGTTGCGCGAGCGGGTCTCGACCAGGCCATCGCGCGCGGGCTTGCTTATGCCCCTTACGCAGATTTGCTGTGGTGTGAAACGGCGGTGCCGGATCTCGACGAAGCAAAACGTTTCGCCGAGGCTGTTCGCGCGCAATACCCGGACCAGCTCTTGGCCTATAATTGCTCGCCGTCGTTTAACTGGAAAAAGAACCTGGACGACGCCACGATTGCTAAATTCCAACGAGAACTTGGGGCGATGGGATATAAGTACCAATTCATTACGCTCGCTGGTATCCATAGCATGTGGTACAACATGTTCGACGTCGCCCACGAGTATGTCCGCAAGGGCATGACCGCCTACGTGGAAATGGTTCAGGAGCGGGAATTCGCGGCCGCGGATCGCGGCTATACCTTTGCGAGTCATCAGCAGGAAGTCGGCGCGGGCTACTTTGACGACGTCACGACCGTTATTCAGGGCGGACGTTCGTCAGTGACCGCGCTGACCGGATCAACCGAGGAACAGCAGTTCGATCCATCGACCGCGCAGGCTGGGGGTTAGCGGGGACGTTTCGACGCCGGGCCGGTCGCGCCAGGGAGGGCTAATTTCGCAGTAAGCGAACTAAAATCGTCTCGTAGGTTTGCGACAAACGGTCGAGATCGTCTTGCGCAACACATTCGTCGATTTTGTGGATAGTCGCGTTTATAGGGCCGAATTCGACGACCTCGGCGCCCGTCGGGGCGATAAAGCGCCCGTCGGACGTGCCGCCGCCAGTTGATGGTTGCACATCCACGTTGAGTACATCGTGGATAGCTGACGACACCGCATCGAACAGTTTGCCGCCGACCGTCAAAAACGCATCTCCGGACAGGTGCCATTCAATGGTGTAGTCCAATCCGTGTGCATCCAGGATTGAAATCGTGCGGCGCTGGAGCTCATCGACCGTGCTTTCGGAGCAGAAGCGAAAGTTGAATCGCGCCTCTAGGACTGCGGGGATCACATTCTCCACGCCGGTGCCGGACGCGATATTGGATATCTGAAAAGATGTCGGGGGATAAAATTCATTGCCTTGGTCCCACACCTGCCGAGTTAACTCCGCCAGTGCTGGGAGCGCGAGCGTAATGGGATTGCTAGCGGCATCGGGGTAGGCGACGTGGCCCTGGATGCCATGTACGACTACGCGGCCGTTCAGAGAACCGCGTCGACCATTGCGAATAGTGTCGCCTAGGGTCGAATGGCTACTCGGCTCGCCCACCAGACACCAGGTAATTTCATCTCCGCGCGCCCGTAGTGTTTCGACTACCTTCGCTGTGCCATGCGTTGCCATGCCTTCCTCGTCCGAGGTAAGCAGCAGGCTCAGTGTTCCTTGGTGTTGCCCGTCGTCGCCAAGAAACCGCTCAATGGCTGTAATCATGGCGGCCAGACTCCCTTTCATATCGGCGGCCCCGCGTCCATAAAGATAGCCATCGCGGATTTCGGCAGCGAATGGGTCTGAGGTCCACGCACTTCGATCACCTGTAGGTACCACATCGGTATGCCCGGCGAACGTGAATATGGGTGCGCCATGCCCGCGAGTTGCCCACAGGTTATTGACTTCAGCAAACGGCATAAACTCGATGCGAAATCCTAATGGTCGCAGCCGTGCAGCAATGATGTCCAGGCAGCCGGCGTCGTCGGGCGTTAGTGACGGTCGTCGAATAAGTTCACAGGTTAGCTCGAGTGTTGCCGAACTCATGACACGGAGACCGAGCGCGTTTGGGCATCAGCAGCACGAAGGCGCTTGCATGCCAGGCGAGCGAATTGCGTATCGATTTCGCAACCCACAAAGCGGCGCCCGAGATTGAACGCCGCAACCCCAGTCGAAGCCGAACCAGCGAACGGATCGAATATTCGATCGCCGGGCATGGTGCTCGCGCTCAAACATTGCTCGATCAACGCGATCGGTTTCTGCGTCGGGTGTTTGCCGTGGCGTTTTTCGCTGCTGCCGGCGGTGGCAAAGCGCCAGACATTTTTCATCTGGCGGTTATCGTTACGTTGCTTCATCTCCTGATAGTTAAATGTGTAGCGGTGGCGGCTTCCCTTGGCTGCCTTGGTCGCCCATAACAGTATTTCCGTGGCATGGGTGAAGCAGCGGCAGCCAAGGTTTGGCGGCGGGTTTGGCTTCTCCCACACGATGTCGTTAAGCAGACGATAACCGAGCTGCTGCAACGCCATGCCAACGCTCAGGTAGACGTGGAGCGTCCCACTGACCCATATGGTGCCGGCCGGAGTGAGTAAGCGATAGCATTGTTCCAGCCACTCAAGATTGAAAGCGTGGTCGCTTTCGACCCCTTGGCTGCGGTCCCACTGGCCCTTGTTGACGCTGGTTCGTCGCCCAGCGACGCAGGTTGTCCCACCGTTTGAGAGGAAGTACGGCGGATCGGTCCAAATACAGTCGAAGGATGCGTCCGGTAGCTCCTTCATGAGGGCCAGGTGATCCCCGCAGTATAGTGTCGACTCCCCGTCGTTCGAGCACCATATCCGTCGCGGTTTTTTCAGTTTGGTCATTAAAACGGTGACGGCTATTATTGGTCCGTGCGCTCACTGGGAGCGATGGCGTCAATGCGCAGCGCGTGGATATCGCTTTCCATCAATTCGCCGACAGCGGCGTATACCAGGCGATGCCGCTGAACTAAGGGAAGTCCGCTAAAGTGTGCGGACACGATTTTCACCTGAAAATGACCCTTGCCGCTTTTGGCGCCGACGTGCCCGGTGTGTAAGTGACCCTCATCGATAATTTCAAGCGACGTGGGTGAAAGCGTGGCTTCGATCGCCGCGGTGAGCCGCTCAATTCGGGTCGAGGTGGGTCCGACGGCGCTCATGGAACAACTTGCTTAAAGGGCTTTACCGTCAAATTTTTGATCACTCCAACTGCCATGTAGGGATCGTCATTAATCCATTGCTCGGCGTCGACTAACGACGGAAATTCGGCCACAATCAGGCTGCCGGTATATCCGGCCGCACCTGGGTCCGCCGCCTCGACCGCCGGGAACGGACCTCCGAGCACGAGACGACCTTCATCAAGGAGTTGCCGGACCCGGCGAAGGTGTGCCGGTCGCGCCGAGGTACGCAGGGCGAGGCTATCGGTGACATCTTCCCAAATCATCGCATATAACATTGGTCGAAGCTCCTCTTAAACCGGCAAATCAAGCGGCCTACTGGCATCACAGCAGCATTGGTGCGGTCGTGACGTTAACGATATTTTGGGCTAGCGTACCGGAACACACCGCTAACCGCCAAGCAACGGAGGTGGAAGGCCCCACTGGGGGGACGATTGCGTGCCATGGTTCGTGTCGACAGGATGCGTCGCGGCCACGTGCTAATGGGCTTTACGAATCTAGCAACAGCGACGTAGTGTGGCGCAAACGCGTTCCATCGGTTAGGCTGCTGCATTTTTTGCGTCTCCGTTCCGGCGTCCGATTTTAGTTGTCCGCTGAGCGGTCATGAAGTGTATCCATGAGAGTTGAAGTTCATCCCACGCATCCGCAGGCGCGTTTGATCGAATTAGCCTGTGATTCACTTCGCGCCGGTGGCGTGATCGTGTATCCCACGGATTCATGTTACGCGCTCGGTTGTGCGTTGGAGTCGCATGGTGCGGTGCAACGGATACGCGCGATCCGCCAAATGGGCAAGCAACACTATTTGACCTTAGTTTGCCGTGATTTGTCGGAGCTTGCGACATTTGCGAGAGTCGATAACGCGTGCTACCGGTTAATCAAATCACTAACGCCTGGACCTTATACCTTCATTCTCCAAGCGACTCGCGAGCTGCCGCGTCGACTACACGATCCCAAGCGCAAGGCCATTGGTCTACGGATCCCGCGCCATCGAGTGAGCACTACGCTATTGCAGGCGCTCGGAACACCGATGCTGAGCGCGACGGCCTATGATGAGTCGGGGGAAACGCCGTTAGCGGACCCTGATGAGGTCCAGCAACACCTCGGGCGTCGGGTCGAATTGTTTCTTGACGCTGGCCCCGGCGGGGTCGAGCCGACGACGGTTATCGACCTATCTTCCGGCGATCCTGTACTGGTGCGAAAGGGGCTGGGCGCTATCGACCATTTGCTCGATCTTGAGGCTTCGTGAGCGCCAGTGTGTTAGCCGAATTTAGCGGTTAGACACAACGGGCGCTAGCGCGCCTCGCGCAATTGTACCGGGCTCTTTTTGCTTTACACGTGCGGCGCTGGGATAATGCTCAGCGCAATAATTATGCATACAAAACGAATTACATGCCGTCGTTTAACGGGCGCCGCTTCGAGTCATTCGGCTGTCACCAAAACTCATTGTGGACGGCCTGATCGATCGTGACTACAACAGCGAATAGGCGGGTGCTCTCGGGAATGCGCCCGACGGGGCAGCTCCACCTCGGGCACTACCATGGCGTCCTCAAGAATTGGATTACGTTACAACACGAATACGAGTGCTTTTTCTTCATCGCCGACTGGCATGCTCTAACCACGGATTACGAGGACACGGCGGGGATCAGTGCCAGTGTCTTCGATATTGTTGTCGATTGGTTAGCGGTCGGCATTAACCCAGGCGAGGCGACTATTTTCATTCAGTCGCGGGTCCCCGAGCACGCCGAGCTACATTTGCTGCTGTCGATGATTACCCCAATTAGTTGGCTCGAGCGCGTCCCCAGCTACAAGGATCAACAGGACAGACTGAAAGAGCGAGATCTTTCGACCTACGGGTTCTTGGGTTACCCATTGCTGCAAACGGCCGACATTCTGATCTACCGCGCTGGATATGTCCCGGTCGGAGAAGACCAAGTCGCGCATATCGAAATGTCGCGCGAGGTAGCGCGACGGTTTAATTATCTCTACGGTCGAGAACCAGGATTTGAAGAAAAGGCCGAAGCCGCGGCGCGAAAAATGGGTAAGAAAAACGCCAAGCTCTATTTTGAAATCCAACGCAGCTATCAACAAAACGGGGACACAGAAGCCCTGGAAAAGGGACGCGCGTTTCTTGAGTCGCAGCAAAATATCTCGCTCGGCGACCGCGAGCGTTTACTCGGCTACCTCGAAGGGGGCGGTAAGGTCATTCTGCCGGAGCCCCAAGCACTGCTGACGCTGGAATCCAAGATGCCGGGTTTAGACGGTGAAAAGATGTCCAAGTCCTACAACAACACTATCGGTCTGTGCGAACCACCAGAATCGGTGGAACGGAAGGTGCGTACGATGCCGACCGATCCCGCGCGGGTTAGACGGTCCGATCCGGGAGATCCGGGCAAGTGTCCGGTATGGCGCTTCCATGAGGTGTATTCCGATCAGGAGATTAAGGATTGGGCCGACAAGGGTTGCCGTAGCGCGTCGATTGGGTGCCTCGATTGTAAGCAACCGATTATCGATGCCATATTGGCCGAACAAGCGCCGATCAGGGAGCGACGTGCGGAGTTTCTAGCGGATCCCGATAGTGTGCAGGCGATAATCGATGAAGGTTGCGAGACCGCGCGGGAGGCGGCGCGTGACACCTTGGACGAAGTCCGCCAAGCAATGAATCTGCTTTACCGTTGAGGGGGCGTCTGATGCCCGAGCCCGCAGATTTAGTGGAACAAACCCGGCGGCCACTGCAGCGCGAGATGCCCTTTGCGGTGGTCCAGGGTACGCCAATTAATGAACCACCCAAGGATCTCTACATCCCACCAGACGCACTGGAAGTTTTCCTCGAGGCGTTTGAGGGCCCGCTTGATTTGCTGTTGTATCTCATCCGGCGACAAAATCTCGATATCCTCGAGATACCCGTGGCGAACGTCACCGAACAATACATGCAATATATTGAGTTAATGCAGGAGATCAATCTTGAATTGGCGGCCGAATATCTGGTGATGGCGGCGATGCTGGCGGAGATAAAGTCGCGCATGTTGTTACCACGACCGCCGCCGGAGGACGTGGAAGAAGATGACCCTCGGGCTGAACTGGTCCGTCGACTACAGGAATATGAACGCTATAAAAAAGCCACTGAAGATCTCGATGCGCTACCTCGATTGGAACGAGAGCTCCATAAAGTCGTCGTCGTGTTCGAGCCTGAAGGCCGCGAGCAAGAACCACCGGAAGTGGCGCTAGACGCGTTATTGGATGCGTTTCGCGACGTTTTGAGTCGTGCGGAATTGTTTACCGATCACCGGGTGCAGCGTGAGCACTTATCGGTGAGAGAGCGTATGGCATTGGTGTTGGAGCGTGCGTGTCGCGATAGCTTTACCTCATTTACTGACCTTTTCACCGTGCAAGAGGGGAAAGCGGGTGTCGTGGTAACGCTCATCGCAATATTGGAATTACTTAAAGAATCCCTCATTGAGATGGTGCAAAATAATGACCGTGGACCGATATACGTCAAGCTCGTCGCATGACTCTGCCGGACTTGTTAAGACGTTTGCATTACGGCGCAACCGGCTATTTGCCGTCGGATCCCCAGCTTATCGTTAAATTATAGAGCAGCGCTATTTACCTCGAAATTGCGGTTGAAATGACTAAAACCGGTTTCATGCATAGCCCTCATTTTAAGACCGCCAGAGTTGTAGCTCGTATTTCTGATAACGCAATGAGATCGCCTGCACCGTAATGGAAATCGAAAAGCTTAAACAAATTCTGGAAGCGGCGATAATGGTCGCCGTCACCCCTGTCGGATTTGATCGACTCTGTCAATTATTCGATGACGATGGCAATGAGGCGCCCAGTCGCGAGG
>SMVB01178985.1_pt1 | contig 15929 bp, 19 predicted proteins | sample 2456461 | NCBI WGS metagenome assembly SMVB01 (sample SAMN11095934, study PRJNA526329) | marine sediment metagenome | biome: Marine sediment; feature: Surficial sediment; material: Deep marine sediment; isolation source: Hadal surficial sediment | place: Pacific Ocean | collected 2014-05 | depth... | reverse complement strand
CTAGGGATGAAGTGCCATTAGCATCCAATCTTATTATTGATAAAGAAGGGAATATAGTATTTTATTCATTACTCAACACAGCCACTTTTGACGCGAAACTAACAAAGGTCATTGAAAAATTAGATGATTTGTTAATTGCAGATAAAAATGAATAACCATGAAATACTGTTTATTCATAATACTTTCTTTTTACTTTTGGGCAGGTAATCATCAACAAAAATCTAATATACTTCATATAGATATTCCAGAAATATTTGTTGATTCGGGTGAAAGTTCAACAATACAATTAATGGTGAAAGTAAAGGAAGGTTATCATATTCAGGCAAATAAAGTTGATGAAGAATACCTAATACCCACTACTCTTGTAATTAATAGTTATAATAATATAATGATAGAGGAACAGACTTTCCCCAAAAGCAAAAAATTCAGATTAGAAGGTTCTGATGAATATTTGAATATTTATGACGGAAATTTTAATATCAGTATATTGTTTAATACCGACCCGCATATTAAAAAAGGAATACATAATTTGGCAGCAACATTACAATATCAAGCATGTGATTCTAAGCGGTGTTTTTCACCAAAAACAATAAATTTAAGTATACCTATAAAAGTTATTAATTAAATATTTTTATTATGAATAAGAACAAAATTGTTGGCATTTCAATACTATTATTAGTTATCTTAGGTATTGCTATGATTTATTTTGGAGGGTTTTATGCTCCAAAATTAATGATACCACCCATTTTAACCGGAATAGGATTTTTAATTATTGCTTGGGCTTTTAATGCCTTAAAAAAATAACTTAAGATTTAAGAAGTAAATTCCTTATTTTTTTTTATTTAAAGCTTATCACTAAGTATCATATCAATCTCATCATCGACATCGCTTTTTAGGTCGGTAGATTGATTTGTTCTTTTGCTTAGTCTAATGGATATATATATTATAAACAGGAGAATAGGTATTATAAAAGGAAGAGAATACCAAAAATCATATTCATCTATGTATTTCAATTGATAATTAATAATTCCTGAAAGTTGAAAAAGGAACATGGTAAGAGGAACTAAAATAGCAAATTTCCACCAGTTATTAGAAGTTAAAAACCAAATCCCGGTTAGCATTACGAACGTTATTTTTGTGAAAAGAGCATGTATGAAAGATTGTACACTACTAAAATTTCCTGCATCTATAGTTCCAAAAAGAGTACTCCATTCTTTAGTATCTGAAGGAGCAAATTTATAGGTATAGAATAAAAAAGGGGTGGCTATCAATACTAATGAAATTAACACACCTTTAATTAGACTGGTTTTTTTATCCGTTTGGCGGTACTTCGTAATCTGCTTTGTCAATTTGTTGTTCATCACTGTTTACATTTTCGGGTGTACAGCTTGAGGCTAAAGCAATTAATGCTAAAATAAACATAAGTTTCTTCATGATTATTAATTTTAGTGTTAAAACCATAAAGATAAAGATAATGTAGGAAAATACCTACGAAATATAATTATATTTTAGTGTTTATAATAGTATTTTACATTATTAAATTAGTTTATTGTTAGCAAAAAAAAGCCCTATCAAACTTGGTTTGATAGGGTCTTTTTAATTTTTGATAAAAGAGGAGAAAAATAAAAGAAATTAATTATTCTCTTCAACATCTTCTTTTACCTCTTCAGAATCATTTTTTACTGAGTCAACGACTTCTTCCATATCTTCAGATTCGTCTTCTATTGCCTCCTTAGTGTCGTCCATAACTTCTTCAGTAGCTTCTTCAGCAGCTTCTTCAGTAGCATCTTCAGCTTTTTCTTTTGTTGTCTCTCTACAAGAGTAAATTGACAGGATTAAGCATAAGGATACAAAGGATAAAATTAATTTTTTCATAATAAGTTCATAGATTAGTGATTAATAGGTGCTAAAGGTAATTATTTTTTTAAATGTAACCCTCTTTTAATGATTTTTTAGTGCAAAATTTTATTAATTGGAAATATTCCAATTCTATATTGGAAATAATCCAATAAAAACAATATATTTGAATATGGATAAAAAACTTTCTATAGAAGCGCAACGTTTTAAAAAAATAAGGGAAGAATTCCATTATACTCAACAATCCTTTGCAAATAAACTTGGTATCAATGGCAACACTGCTGATATTGAAAGGGGTAAGACAAGAATTTCAGGAAAAGTGGTTATGCAATTGTTAAAAGAGTTCGGTATAAATCCCTTATGGTTATTTGGTGAAAATTTCAATCAATATGTAATTAATAATAATGGAAATGTAAATCCAAAGGTAGTAACTGTCGATACTGGAGGAAAAGAGACTATTTTACTCGTAAACCAAAAAGCAGCAGCGGGATACCCAAATAACATATATGATAAGGGTTGGTACGAAAAACTCCCTGCATTTAATATCCCTTTACCACAATATAGAAATGCTACCTATCGTGGATTTCAGGTTGAAGGAGATAGTATGTTACCAAATATACGACCTAATGACTGGGTTCTGGGACGAGCAGTTTCTAGTATTAATGAAGCTTCTGACATGAAAATACATATTATTGTTTTACATGATTCGGTGCTTGTAAAAAAAATTCAAAAACTAAAGAATTCATCCAAAATAAGACTGCTTTCTTTAAATGAAGATTATATTCCCATAGACATAGAAATAAATGATATTCAAGAATTGTGGTTGGTCAATAGCAAACTAAGTTTTGGTGTTGATGAACCCTCAAACAATGGCTTATTAAAACAACTTCAACAGTCTATGGAAGAATTAAAAAGACAGATTAGCAAACTTAAAAAATAAAAAGAGATTTAAATAATACTTTCGCGGTACAGTTTTTCAATATATTCCATCGTTTTTTGAGTTGCCCCTGTATTGCTGTTTATAAAATGCCCGGCTATCATTCCTGTTTTAGTTCTAAGGTATTTATCATTTACCAGTTTGGATAGAATTTGAGAACATTCCTCAGCATTATTTATCGAAAAAAGGCCCCCAATATTTTGTAATTTTATCGCTTCGGGGAATTTTTCAAAATGTTGTCCAATAACTACAGGTACTCCAAATGTAGCAGCTTCCAAAATATTATGTAGTCCTTTATTGCCCATAGCTCCTCCAACGTAGGTTATATCTGCATAACTATAAATTTTGGTAAGTAAGCCAATGGTGTCAATTATCAGAACCGTAAACTCTGAAATATTTATTTGCTCTTTTCCTGCAATGCCAGTATGTATTTCTGAAAATAGTATACTTTCTTTTTTAAGTTTCGTTCTGAAGGTTTTAATTTTTGTTGCCTCAATTTTATGTGGGGCAATGATGAATTTTACTTTTTCTGAAACAGTGTTAATATATTCCAATAGGACTTTCTCGTCTTCCGGCCATGTACTTCCACATACAATACAAAGGGAATCTTGTTTAAAATTTTTAATAAATTCTAAGTAATTATCATGTTCAATTTGGTGTGACACTCTGTCAAAACGCGCATCACCACTTACCGTTACATTATTAAAATTAATTTTTTTGAGTAATTCCTTAGAGTTTTCATTTTGAACAAAAAAATGATGGAATGTTTGTAAAGACTTACGCATAAAATTTCCGGAAGTTTTAAAAAATTGTTGGTTAGGCCTAAATAATCCCGATACAAGAAGGGTAGCAATATTCTTTTTTTTGAGTTCAAAAAGATAATTGGGCCAAAACTCATACTTTATAAATACTGCCAATGTGGGATGTACTATGTTTAAAAATATTCTGGCATTTTTCGATGTATCTAAAGGTAAATAAGTGATCACATCTGCAATGGGATCTTTCTTTTTCACTTCATAACCCGAAGGTGAAAAAAAAGTAATTACCAGTTTGTGTTCTGGCAGAAATCTTTTAACAGCTTCCATGATGGGTAAGCCTTGTTCAAACTCTCCCAAAGATGAACAATGAAACCAGATGGTTTTATCTTCTTTTTTAATAGCTGAACGCAGTGTTTCAAAAACGGTTTTTCTTCCTTGTACAAACAGCTTCATTTTTTTACTAAAAAACTGTAAAAACCAAACAAAAACTGAACTGATTAGAATTAATAAATTGTATAAAAAACCCATTGATTAAAACTATCTTGCTAAATTACACTTCTTAACTGAATTACATTGTTAGACGTTTTCAATTTTTGTAATTTTGAACTTATTCTTTTTAAAATTTTATGAATAAAATACAAATGGTAGACCTTAAAGGTCAATATAGACATATTAAAGAGAGAGTTGATAAATCGGTGCTTGATGTAATAGAATCTACTGCATTCATTAATGGTCCTGAAGTTCATCAATTTCAAAAGGAATTAGAAGATTATCTGGGCATTAAACATGTAATACCTTGTGCCAATGGTACAGATGCTTTGCAAATTGCTATGATGGGCTTAGGATTAAAGCCCGGAGATGAGGTAATTACACCCGATTTTACTTTTGCAGCTACCGTAGAAGTCATTGCTTTACTAGGATTAACACCGGTATTAGTTGATGTAGACCTTGTAACTTTTAATATAGATGTAGATGCTATAAAAAGAGCTGTTACTTCAAAAACAAAGGCAATTGTTCCCGTACACTTATTCGGTTTAGCAGCCAACATGGATGAAATCATGGAAATTGCAACTGCTCATAATCTGTTTGTAATAGAGGACAATGCACAAGGTATAGGGGGTGCCTATGTTTCAAAAGACGGAACCAAAAAGAAAACAGGGGGGATTGGTCATGTAGGTACAACTTCATTCTTTCCTTCAAAGAATTTGGGGTGTTATGGTGATGGAGGAGCAATTTTCACAAACGATGATGATTTGGCATATAGTATTCGTGGAATTGTAAATCATGGGATGTATGTACGTTATCACCATGATGTAGTGGGAGTAAATTCTCGTTTAGATTCTATCCAAGCAACGATTTTACGTGCAAAACTGCCACATTTAGACGAATATAACAATGCAAGGCGTAATGTTGCTAGAAAATATTCATTGGCTTTTTCAGGAGAAGAGAATATCATAACCCCAATTTGTTTTTGTGATTCTGAAAAATATAGTTTTGAAAATTGTAATTGTCACGTGTATCACCAATATACTCTCAGAGTTTTAAATTTAGATAGAGATGCTTTAGCTAAACATTTAAATGAACAAGATATTCCTTGCGGAATATATTATCCCATCCCATTACACCTTCAAAAGGCTTATCGAGATGATCGCTATTTAGAATCCGATTTTAAAGTCACTAATCAATTGGTTAAGCAAGTGATTTCACTTCCTATGCATACAGAATTAGATGATGAACAAATCGATTATATTACAAATTCAGTCATAAACTTCGTTACCCGATAATGCAAAAAATACTAGTTACAGGAGGATTAGGATATATTGGTTCACATACCGTTGTTGAGCTTCAAAATACAGGATTTGAAGTCATTATTATTGATAATCTTTCAAATTCCTCCTTAGATGTAATAGAAGGGATTACTAATATTACAAAATCATCTCCTGTTTTTGTAAAGTTAGATTTGCGATTTCAAAAAGATGTTGAACAATTTTTCGATCAACATAATGACATAGAAGGGATTATTCATTTTGCAGCTAGTAAATCCGTAGGAGAAAGTATTGAAAACCCATTGTTGTATTATGAAAATAATTTAAACACCCTTATTTATTTACTTCAAGAATGTAAGAGACATAGGATTAATAATCTAATTTTTAGTTCATCTTGCACAGTTTATGGCGAACCTGATTCTTTACCTATTACTGAAGATGCTCCAGTGAAAAAAGCGATTTCTCCCTATGGAAATACAAAACAAATAAGTGAAGAAATAATTTCAGATATGTGTTCTGTTTCTGAATTGAAATCCATTTCATTACGATATTTTAATCCTATTGGAGCGCATTCTTCCGCCGAAATAGGTGAGTTACCAATAGGTGTTCCCCAAAATCTTGTTCCTTTTATTACACAAACTGCTGTAGGTTTAAGGGATTATCTTTCGATTTTCGGAAATGATTACCCAACACCAGATGGCACTTGTATTCGTGATTATATACATGTGGTGGATTTGGCAAAAGCACATGTAGTAGCATTACAGCGTTTACTTATAAATAAAATGAACATCCCTTTAGAAATTTTCAATGTGGGAACGGGTAGAGGATGTTCGGTTTTGGAGATAGTGAATGCCTTTGAAAAAGTTACAGATCAAAAACTAAATTATAAAATAGTAGATCGACGATCAGGCGATGTGGTGGCTGTATACGCAGACATTCAAAAGGCAAATGAAATACTCGGTTGGAAATCTGAAAGAACTATGGAAGAAGCTTTATCTTCTGCTTGGAAATGGGAACAAAAAATAAGAAATTTATAACACTATGAAACAAATACTTTTTATTATACTATTATTTACTTTCATCGGAAGTAATGCTCAGGATATTTATCTTCATTGCGGAAAAATTATCGATACAAAAAAAGGGAAAGTGCTAGTCAATAAAACGATCATTGTTTCCGGTATTATAATTAAAAATATTGAGGATGGATTTTCAGTTCCAAAACATAAAGATGATATAGTAATCGATTTAAAAAATAAAACTGTACTTCCGGGATTAATAGATCTTCATGTTCATATTGAATCAGAAACTAGCCCCAACAAATACCTTGAGGTTTTCACTTTAAACGATGCCGATATTGCTTTTAATGCATCCGAAATAGCAAATCGCACTTTACTTGCCGGATTTACTACCGTCAGAGATTTAGGTGGAAGGGGTGTCAATGTATCCCTTAGGAACGCTATTAAAAATGGGAAGGTAATTGGGCCTCGTATTTTTACTGCTGAAAAATCCCTGGGTACAACCGGAGGTCATGCAGACCCTACAAATGGTAGAAGAAAAGAATTAATGGGTGATCCCGGACCTAAGGAAGGTGTTGTAAACAGTGTGGATGATGCTCGCAAAGCGGTACGCCAGCGTTATAAAAATGGTGCCGATTGGATAAAAATAACAGCTACTGGAGGGGTTTTAAGTTTAGCTAAAAGTGGGAAAAACCCCCAATTTACTGAAGAAGAAATTAAAGCCATTGTAATTACCGCCAAAGACTATGGCATGTTTGTAGCAGCTCATGCCCATGGTGATGAAGGAATAAGACGAGCTATAAAAGCCGGAGTTAAAACTATAGAACACGGTACATTAATGAGTGAGGCTACTATGGAATTAATGAAACAATATGATACCTATCTTGTCCCAACTATAACTGCTGGCAAATATGTGTCCGAAAAAGCTAAAATTCCTAATTACTATCCTGCGATCATCGTTCCTAAGGCCTTGGAAATTGGCCCCAAAATTCAGGAAATGTTTGCTTTAGCTTATAAAAAAGGTGTCAATATAGCATTTGGCACGGATGCTGGAGTTTTTCCTCATGGAGAAAATGGAAAAGAATTTGGGTATATGGTAGAAGCTGGAATGCCAGCCTTAGAAACAATACAATCTGCCACCATTACAAATGCAAAAATATTGCAGATGGAAAATGAAATAGGCCAATTACTACCCGGTTTCTTAGCCGATATTATTGCGGTAAATGATGACCCCTCCCAAAATATCAATACTATGGAGAATGTTGTTTTTGTAATGAAGGAGGGAAAGGTTTATAAAGAGTAAATTTGTTATTCTTTATATCTCTCCTTTTTCGGTTTCTACACTTCTGTCAATTTTACGTATTAACCCCTGAAGCACATTACCAGGCCCCACTTCAATAAATTTTGTAGCACCATCGCTTATCATGTTTTGCATACTTTGAGCCCATTTAACAGGAGCCGTTAATTGAGAAACGAGGTTTTTCTTTATTTCAGAAGGATCTGTCACAGCAATCGTGGTCACATTCTGATAAATAGGACAAGCAGGTTCTGTGAATTGTGTGTCTTCAATTGCAGCAGCCAATTCCTCCCTGGCAGGTTCCATAAGTGGACTATGGAAAGCACCACCAACCGGTAGTATTAAAGCCCGACGAGCGCCTGCTTCTTTCATCGCTTCACAAGCTTTTCCTACGGCATCAACTTCACCCGAAATAACCAACTGCCCGGGACAATTATAATTTGCAGGTACAACAATACCAGGGGTAGCTGTACAAATAGATTCTACGATATCATCATCCAATCCTAAAACAGCAGCCATAGTCGATGGTTGAGCTTCACATGCTTTTTGCATGGCCTGAGCTCGTTTTGAGACCAATAGTAAACCATCACTGAAAGCAATAGTACGATTGGCAACCAATGCTGAAATTTCACCGAGTGAATGGCCGGCAACCATATCAGGTTGAAAAGCATCACCCATAACTTCAGCTAAAATTGTAGCATGTAAAAAAATTGCCGGTTGAGTAACTTTGGTTTCTTTTAATTCATCTGCTGTACCTTCAAACATAATTTTTGTTATGTTGAAGCCCACCACATCATTAGCTTGATTAAATAAATCTTTTGCCATAGGAGAAGCTTCGTATAAATCCTTCCCCATACCACTAAACTGTGCTCCTTGTCCAGGAAAAAGGTATGCTTTCATAACTTTGTTATTTAGTGAAACAAAAATATAATATTTCTATGAATACTGTTTAATAATACCCTTTACTTGTGATAGGTAACTGCTTCCAAATAAATTTAGATGTACTAAAAGATAGTATAATTGCCATAGAGAGATACGATCTTTCCAATTTTCAATCAACGGAAACTGTTCATTATATATAGAATAAACATCTTGAGGAAATCCACCAAATAAATGCATCATAGCAATATCCATTTCACGTGGGGCATAAGCTACCGCGGGATCAATTAGCGTTGGTTCACCTTTATTAGAAACCATATAGTTGCCATTCCATAAATCACCATGAATAAGAGAGGGAGCTTCATCTGGGATCTCTTCAGAAATGTTCTTGAAAAACCTTTCGAGGGAAGAAAATTTGAAATCAAGCTCATCAGCAATTTTAAATTGTGGAATTAGCCTTTGATTTATATAAAAATCTGAAGCTGAGGATTCAATATTATTAATTTGCTGAAGGCTGCCAATATAATTGTTATGCTTTAAGCCAAAATTATTTTTAGTTGTTTGATGTAACTTTACAAGACAATAAGCAAAGTCTTTCCAAAATACTTGATAAGTCGATCCAGTTGAAATATATTCCAATAGTAGATAGGAAGTTTTTCCTTCAACACCAGCAGCAATAATTTTTGGGATTTTAAAGCTATTTGTTACTTGTAAAAGCTTTAATCCTAAAGCTTCAGCTTCAAACATATTTGGATATTTGGAAGCTTCATTAATTTTTATTACATATTTTTCAGAACCACATTCCAATAAAAATACCTCATTAATATCACCACCCTGTAGTGATTTGGCATTTTCAAGTTTCAGATTTTGTTTTAATGCTATTTTTTTAAGGATAGAGTTCATTCTTACTTATCCTTAGTTAATATTTTTTTTAAGGTATGTTAAATATGTATATGCGTATTTATGATGTTCGTCTATGTCATGATGCTCCTCCTTAATTAGCTCCCATTCATTTATTTGTATTTCGGGAAAGAATGTATCGGCATCAAAGGAACCGTGAACCCGTGTGAGTTCAATTTTATCAGCAATGGGAATACCTAAACTATAAATCTCACCTCCACCTATAATAAAGGGTTGAGTGTCATTCTTAGCTATTTGCAATGCTTCTTTCATACTATGTACAATTATGGTTCCTTCTCTCTTATATTTTTCGTTTCTTGTAATTACAACGTGAACCCGATTGGGTAGGGGTTTTGGAAATGATTCAAAAGTCTTTCTTCCCATAATAATATGATGTCCGGTGGTAAGTTTTTTAAATCGCTTAAAATCGTTGGGTAAATGCCAAACCAAATCATTTTCTTTGCCTAATTCGTTGTTTTTCCCAATGGCAACAATTAAAGTAATCATTGGTCTTCCGGAAGTATTGGATTGATTACTTTGTTTTTTTTTACTTCCGAAAGCTGTAATTCATTTTCAACTTTTTTTTGTAACTTAAAGATGCGTTTTTCTTGTTTGAATTTTAGTTTTTGCAATTGTTTGTCTTCCCATTCTTTGCCCATAAATCTATTCATAAAAAAAACATTTAAAACATGAACCAATAAAAGAAATGCCCAAAGAAATATTACCCAAACAAACCAATTTTTTATAAAAAAATCTTTTCCAATTCCTAAAACAGGATCAATTATAATTAACAAAACAGACCCTACTAAAAAAACTATGAAATGTTGCATCAAGCGTTTTTTTTGTTTGATACGTGCTAGGGCATAATGATATTGCTCCCGTTTTTCGGCATCCAAACTATCTTGTTTCTTGTTTTTGGTAAACATAGATTAGGATTTAAGACCTCTAGTAAATATACCTAATTTTAACGATTTATACCAACCTAAATAATATTATACAGCAACTGTTCCCTTAATATGCGGATGTGGATTATAATCAATTAATGTAAAGTCTTCAAAAGTAAATTTAAAGATATCTTTGACCTCTGGGTTAATCAATAATTTTGGCAATGTGTTAGGGATACGCGATAGTTGTAAATCAATTTGTTCTTTATGATTACTGTAAATATGAGCGTCCCCAAAAGTGTGTATAAATTCCCCCGGCAGATATCCACATACCTGAGCCATCATCATTGTAAATAAAGCATATGAAGCAATATTAAAAGGAACCCCTAAAAAAATATCGGCACTTCGTTGGTACAATTGACAGGATAATTTACCGTCACCTACATAAAACTGAAAAAATGCATGACAAGGTGGAAGTGCTGCTTTTCCATTCGCAACATTTTCACTAAAGGAAATACTCGTGTTTGGTAAAACACTTGGATTCCAAGCACTAACCAGCATACGACGACTATCGGGATTTGTTTTTAAGGTGTGTATGATTTCTGAAATCTGATCGATATCTTCATTATTCCAGTTACGCCATTGATGGCCATATACCGGACCTAAATCTCCGTTTTCATCTGCCCAATCGTTCCAAATACGCACCCCATTTTCTTGAAGATATTTAATATTGGTATCCCCATTTAAAAACCAAAGGAGTTCATAGACGATCGATTTTAAATGCAATTTTTTGGTAGTGACCATCGGGAAACCCTCACTTAAATCAAAACGCATTTGGTACCCAAAAACACTCTTTGTTCCAGTGCCTGTACGGTCTTGTTTATCTATTCCATTTTTGAGAACATGCTTTATTAAATCGTGGTATTGCTTCATATATTTCTACTCGAATTCAGATTTCCAATGTAAAAAAAAGTGTTTTGGTATTAAAAATTCAGACACCAAAATTGTCAATAGTTATTAACCTATAATCATCCCTGCAATGGCAGCAGAAATTAAGGATGCTATAGTTCCACCCAGTAATGCTCTCATTCCAAATTTAGATAAGGTTTTTCGTTGTCCGGGAGCCAGTGAACCGATACCCCCAATTTGGATTCCTATTGAAGCAAAATTGGCAAAACCACAAAGCATATAAGTTGCCATGATTATGGACTTTTCATATCCTAAATGTGTAATACTCGATATATTTTTTAAGTCTGCCAATTGAATATAACCTACAAATTCACTGGCTACAAGTTTAATACCTAAAAGCTGTCCCATCATCATCATATCTTCTTTAGCAACTCCAATAAGCCACATTAAAGGAGCAAATACAGATCCTAAAATTGCCTCTAGAGAAAGTGATGGATAAGGAGTATTGGTAGCTATCCATTCATTTACCGCTGTTAATCCACCAATCCAGTTTAAAATACCATTTATCATTGCGATAAAAGCTACAAATACCAACAACATCGCACCCACATTCACTGCTAATCTCAAACCCTGGGTAGTTCCGTTGGAGATTGCATCTAAAATGTTAGTGCCTATTTTATCTGAAGAAACATTTATATCTGTGTTTACTTTTTCAGTTTGGGGGTATAGTATTTTTGAAATTACAATAGCTCCCGGAGCTGCCATGACCGAAGCCGCTAATAAATGTTTAGCGAATTGTAAGCGCAACACAGGATCGTCACCTCCCAAGAAACCAATATAAGCCGCTAAAACAGCACCGGCAACTGTTGCCATTCCTCCAATCATTACTAAAAGCATTTCAGATTTGTTCATTTTTTCTAAATACTCTTTTATTAAAAGAGGAGCTTCGGTTTGTCCCAGAAAGATATTTCCGGCAACACTTAAACTTTCTGCACCCGATATCTTTAAAAGTTTGGATAATAACAAACCAAAAACTTTTACTACTTTTTGTATAATACCTGTGTAAAATAATACCGATGTTAAAGCCGAAAAGAATACAATAGTTGGTAACACTTGAAAAGCAAAGATGAAGCCATAGGATGTGATATCCATAAGGTCATTAAAAAGAAATTCACTTCCAGATCTTGTAAAATCCAAGACATTAATAAATATTTGTCCTACTGCTTCAAAACCCTTTTGTATAAAAGAAACTTTTAATACACCCACGGCTATTACTAATTGAAATGTTAATCCAATACCCGTAGTTTTCCAGTTAATGGCTTTTCTATTATTACTAAAAAGAAAGGCAATAAATATTAATGAGAACATTCCTAAAACACCCCTCCAGAGGCTATTCATAGTGAAGCCCTGACTAGGAATAATAACAGATGAATCCTCCTTTAAAGTTGAAATTACTTCATTAGTTTTTGGAATTATTTTGAATTTGTAGTGGACACCTTTTTCAGTAAAAACAAGAGTAGAATCTGTTAGTTCTTTAATTTTATATCTTCGAATAGTATCATTTGGTCGATCATAGTAGAATACCAATAATTTATTCTGAAAAATATAATCCCCGGAAGCAACTAAATTATCCTTTGCTTCAAGTTGATAATAAAATGTGCCTTCAGAAAGTGTTAAAAAATCTTTTTCGGGGTTGATGTTATGAAGTGATTCGCCTTGGTCGTTTTCTACACCTGAAAATTGCCACTCTTTTTCAATACTTTGTCCAAACGATAATCCTTGGAAAAAGAGTACCATTGCAATTAGTAAAAAGTTCCTCATATATTATTTTTCTCTTTTAGAAATTTCATCTCGAATACTAGCAGCTTTTTCATAATCTTCTTCTGTTACCGCTTCATCAAGCATATTATTGAGTTCCTTAATGGTTTGATTTCTGTAATCTTCACTTAATGGTTTAACTGATTCTTTATCATCTCCTGTAATTAAATCTTCTATCACAGCCTCAGCTTTTTTTGATATATCTTTTTCCTTAGGTTTGTTCTTAAGATATATGCCTGCTTTGTCAAGAATATTCTTATAAGTGAATATTGGAGCTTTAAATCGCAATGCTAAAGCAATGGCATCACTGGTTCTGGAATCGATTATTTCTTCAATTTTATCCCTTTCACAAATAATGCTTGAATAAAATACTCCATCCACAAGCTTATGAATAATAACTTGCTTTACTACAATTCCAAAACGATCTGAAAAATTTTTAAAAAGATCATGGGTAAGAGGACGGGGTGGCTTAATCTCTTTTTCAAGAGCAATAGCAATAGATTGTGCTTCAAAAGCACCAATAACAATGGGTAATTTACGATCTCCACCTACTTCACTCAAAATTAATGCATAGGCTCCATTTTGAGTTTGGCTATATGAAATTCCTTTGATACTAAGTCTTATTAAACTCATCTTAAGGTATTCAAGGGCTGAAGGATTTAATAATTATAAAACAAAAAAGATTTTTAATAATCAAGGATTGTTATATAATTGAACAGCTTTTTTATTAAGGCACAAATTAATAAAAAATTATGCGTTTTGTGCTTTAAACTCTTTTAATTTTTCAATGAGTTTAGGAACAATTTCAAAAGCATCTCCTACAATACCATAATCGGCTGCTTTAAAGAAAGGAGCTTCAGGGTCACTATTGATAACTACTTTTACTTTTGAAGCATTAACTCCAGCCAGGTGTTGAATTGCTCCCGAAATACCAATGGCTATATATAGATTACTGGATACGGGTTTCCCCGTTTGTCCTACATGTTCACTATGTGGTCTCCAACCCATATCACTAACAGGTTTTGAGCAGGCAATTGCTGCGCCAAGAGTTTCAGCAAGTTCTTCAATCATTCCCCAATTTTCAGGGCCTTTTAGCCCTCGACCTCCTGATACTACTATCTCAGCGTCTGCGATAGTTACTTTATCTGTCGTTTTTTCTACAGAAACCACTTCAGTATTAAAAACTTCATCAATTAATTCGGGTAAGAATTCTTCAGTATTTACAGAAGTTTCATTCTCTTTTAAACCGAATGTGTTTTTTGCTAATCCAATTATTTTAGTGTGGGTTATATATTCGGTAAAAGCAAAAGCTTTGTTGGAATATACATTCGATTTTACTTTAAATGGAGAAGTACTCACAGGAAGTTGGGTTACATTAGGAACGAAACCAGCCTCCAAATCTATAGCCAAAAGAGGTGCCATAAATTTACAATTAGCACTGGAAGATATTACGATTACTTGTGCGTCTTCTTTTTTTGCCGTCTGGGCAATTATAGAAGCATAAGCTGGGGCATTAAAGTTTTCTAGTTTTTCGTTGGAAACTTGTACTATTTTAGTAGCTCCGTATTTTCCTAATTCAACTACATCACCTGCATTTATCGTAACTGCTGTAACAGTTGTACTAAACATATCGGCGATTCCTTTTGCATAGGATACAGCTTCGAAAGCGATTTTTTTAAATGTTCCTTGTTCAGATTCTGTATATACTAATACTGACATAAAAATTTTGTTTAAAATTTATCCTGAACTTGAATCAGGAATTGTTTTTTTAGTTTCAAATGATTCCAGAACAAGATCAGAATGGTTCGTTTGAGGACTAAATCACTTTTGCTTCATTGTGTAATAAACCGATTAAATCTTCAACATTGTCAACTAATTTAACAGCTTCTCTAGCTGTGGGTTTTTCAAAACCAACGATTTGAGTTTTAGCACTTGTTTCAACAGGTTCTTTGACATGGAATGGTTTTGATCGGGATTGCATAATTCCGCGCATATTTGGGATACGAAGATCGCTTTCTTGTACCAAGCCTTTTTGACCTCCAATTACAAGGGGTAAATTGGTTTTTAGAATTTCTTTACCACCATCAATTTCACGAATAGCAGTTACTTTACCACCATCAATTTCTAATCCTATGCAGTTGTTTACAAAACTTGATCCTGTAAGTTTAGCTAGCATTCCGGGTACCATTCCTCCGTTAAAATCGATTGATTCACGCCCACAAATTATTAAATCATAGCTGCCTTCCTTTACCACATTGGCCAATTGTTTTGCAACAAAATATCCATCGATAGCAAATGAGTTGACTCGTATAGCTTCATCTGCACCAATTGCCAAAGCTTTGCGAAGTGTGGGCTCAGTTTCTATGCCACCCACATTTACAACATGTAGAGAAGCTCCTTGTTTTTCTTTAAACCACATGGCACGTGTTAATCCAAATTCATCGTTAGGATTAATAACAAATTGTACACCTTTAGTATCGAATTTAGTATCGTTATCAGTAAAATTAATTTTAGAAGTAGTGTCAGGGACGTGACTTATACACACTAATATTTTCATTATTGATGTTTTTTTTGATCTGTTTTTCGGGTTACGAAGATACGGATATATTTCAGAATTTATACTATGCACGCATAATAAAATTCATTAAATCTTTAAAAAAAAATAGCAAGCCACATATAAATAATAGTATTTTTGTTCCTGCTTGCCAAAAAGGTAGATTTCAAGCAATTATTTCAGTAATAAAAATTGAGAAAACATAATATGAAGACGATTCAGTTTAGAGAAGCAATTTGTGAGGCGATGAGTGAAGAAATGCGCCGTGACGATACTATCTTTTTAATGGGTGAGGAAGTTGCTGAATACAATGGTGCCTACAAAGCCAGTAAAGGGATGTTAGAAGAATTTGGT
>SMVB01442024.1_pt1 | contig 15932 bp, 10 predicted proteins | sample 2456461 | NCBI WGS metagenome assembly SMVB01 (sample SAMN11095934, study PRJNA526329) | marine sediment metagenome | biome: Marine sediment; feature: Surficial sediment; material: Deep marine sediment; isolation source: Hadal surficial sediment | place: Pacific Ocean | collected 2014-05 | depth... | reverse complement strand
TCTAACGCATTTTTGCACCGCTCCTGAGGGCCGCGCTGCGCAGCTCATCCGCAGCGCCACATCGCAACTCCGTCCCGGGGGCGATTTCAAGCTTCCCCGGCTCATAATCCAATGCGGGGATGGCCGTCGGCCTTGCCCGGATTGAGCCGGGCGTGCAGATCGGCCCTGCGGCGGACCGGACTGGATTCGCAGCCTTCGAAGCTCATCGTTCGGACTCTGTTCTCCTAGTCCCCGGACGGCGGAGACTGATCGAAGTCGAAGTCGGGAACCTCGCCGAGCCACTCTTCCCCGACCCGACCGGGGACGGGCTCTCCGTCCTGCGTCGATGCCTGTTCGGCCTCGTTCAGATGTTCGAGAGTATCCCGGGCCCCTCACTCGTGGTGCTCCGAGAGGATCCGACCCTCGAACGACTTCGCGAATGGGTCGAGGCCATGCAGCGTCGCTTCGCCGACTACACCCATCTCTACTCGGCTCGGGACTTCGAGCCGAAGCGCCCGGAAATAGAGCCGGCCACCGCGGTCGAACGCTTCTCCTATTCTCACTCACGATCACGGGTGCGGGTGGGTACACGATGAGCGATTTCGTCCAATTGAGCGAACAGCCCAGCGGCGGCACGAACACTCTCACTCTGGCAGCCGCGAAATGGGATAATGGCGACGGCTCCTCGAACTTCCCCTTCGAAGACAACGACAGTGGATTCGGAGCAGTCATTCCCGAACCCTCCACGGCTCTCCTGATGGGCCTCGGATTGGTCGGAATGGGCCTGCGCCGACGGCGAGGCTGATCGGTCGCATCATCTACATCGGCCGAGGCGACGAGTCGAATCAATCGTAGTTGAACGTCAGCCAGAGAATCATCAAGCAGATCGAGCCAGCTCAGCATGAGCTGGCTCGCCTTGTCTGGGGACTTCGGGGCACGTGTCAACTACCACTCGCCGACATTCTCCGTCGACAGCCACGGCTCCTGGGGCGGGAGTGACTTGCCTTTCTGGAGTAGTTCGATCGAGATCTGGTCGGGGGATCGAACCAATGCCATGTGGCCATCGCGCGGCGGACGATTGATCGTGACGCCCTGGTCCATCAGACGCTGACAGATCTCGTAGATGTCTTCGACTTCGAAGCGGCGGAGCTCTTCGAGACCGAGCTTGTGGCAATAGAAGTCGAGCGAAGCATCGAGATCAGAAACACGCACCATCGTGTGCAGATATCGCAAGGAATCTGGCCCGGAACAGGGTGAGTATGCCCCCAACCGAGGCTTGGTTGTCATATCAGTACTTAGCGGCGGTCCGGAAAATGCAGCTTGTATTTACTATCCGCCGCGGGCGCGCGCACCAGTGCCTCCAGGTCGTCCGCAGCCAGGGGCCTGCTGAACAGATATCCCTGAAAGATATTGCAGCCCCTTGCGCGCAGGAATTGCAGCTGCTGCTCGCTCTCGACACCTTCCGCGGTGACCTGGAGGCCGAGGTTGTGCCCCATCGCCAAAACCGCTGCGGTGATCGCGTTCGCCCGCTGGCTGACGCCGATCTCCTTGACGAAGGACTGGTCGATCTTCAGGGCAGTGATGGGGAACTCGACCAGGTGGCTGAGTGACGAGCAGCCCGTGCCGAAATCATCGAGGGCGAGGCGCAGGCCGAGCCCACGCAGCCGCTGGAGGGTCTCGACGACCTTGGGCTCGTCGCCGATCATCGCGCTCTCGGTGATCTCGATCTCGAGAAACTCAGCATCGAGCCTGGCGTCGCGGAGCGCCCTTTCGACCATCTCCACTAGGCCACCGTGTTTGAGCTGAAGGCTCGAGACGTTGACGGCGACCGCGAGTCCGTGCAGGCCCGCGTCGTGCCAGACCCGGATCTGAGCGCAGGCCGTTCTCAGTACCCACTCGCCCAGGGGCACGATCAGTCCGGATTCCTCTGCTACCGGGATGAAATCCACCGGGTTGATGCGGCCGTGCTCGTTGGAGTTCCAGCGAACCAACGCCTCCACCGAAACGATCTCCCCGCTGTATGCGTCGATCTGTGGCTGGTAGTCGAGGCTCAACCCGGCATTCTCGATGGCGCTACGCAGCCCGGTCTCGAGCTGCATGTTGCGGATGGCTTTCTGATTCATCGACTGGTCGAAGAACTGGTAGCTGTCGCGAGCCAGCGCCTTCGCCTGGGCCAGCGCAACCGCCGCATTGCGCAGCAGGGTCTCCGAGCCCGAACCGTCATCCGGGTACAGCGCGATCCCGAGGGTCGCGGTCAGGTCGAGTCGTTGCCCCTCAACCAGGAACGGAGCTCGAAGCGCATCCAGAATGCGCCGAGCCACGTGTGAGGCATCTTCTGCAGAAATCAGCCCTTTCAGCAGTACCGCGAACTCGTCACCGCCCAGCCGCGAGAGTGAGGCAGCATCCGGCGGCTGGGCGCGGCCTACATAATCCGAACAGCGGACGCATTCGAAGAGCCGAACCGACACGGCCTTGAGTACCGCGTCGCCGAGCCGAGGGCCGAGCATGTCGTTGACCCGCTTGAACCGGTCGATGTCGACAATGAGCAGGCCGACTATCTCGTTGCCGGTCTCGGCTCGCCGCAAGGCCCGGTCGAGCTGCTCCAGCATCATCTTGCGGTTCGGAAGCGAGGTGAGATCGTCATAGTAGGCGAGGTAGCGGATCTGCTCCTCGGCGCGGTGACGGTCGGTGATATCCTGGATCGTTCCGGCGATGCGATGTGCCTCGCCCGAGGGCCCCGGGATGACCTCCGCCTGCTGTCGCACGACCCGCTCTCCGCCTCCACGCAACAGGATGCGGTGCTCGAGGGTCCAGGCACTTGATTCGGTGGCGGCACGAGCCATCGCCTTCTCGAGTTGCTCCCGGTCCTCCGAATGGGCTGCGGCCAGGAAGGCCGCCAGAGTCGATGTCCCGGGCCCCTGCGGAAGTTCGAACATTCGGTAGACCTGTTCGGACCACAGCATTTCTTCCGCGCCCGGAACCCATTCCCAATTCCCGAGCATCGCCAGCTGCTGCGCGCTGGCGAGCCGCGACTCGCTGGCGACCAGGGCGCTCAACGTCTTCCTGAGTTCCGCGAAAGCGCTCTGGGCTCGCATCAGGAAGCGGACGCGGTGTTGTAAAAGTGGCCAGTCGACGGGCTTGGCGATGAAGTCGGTAGCGCCCGCCCGAAAGGCCCGCTCGATCATCGCCGAGTCGTCTGAACCCGTCATGATCAGGACCGGAATATCGCGGCCGTACGGAAGCTCACGAAGCTCCGCACAGACTTCCAGACCGTTCCGCCCTGGCAGCCCCACGTCCAGAATCACCAGATTAGGCGGCGAGCCGGCAATCGCCTCGAGGGCGTCCTGGCCGTTTTCTGCCTCCACCGTCGTCATCCCGATCCCTTTGAGAGCCTCACAGGCGAGCAGACGAATCACCGGATCGTCTTCGACCACCAGCACCCGCAGCCCTTCAGCGGACTCGGGCGGTCTAGCCATCACGTGCCCCGAATCGCGCCACCGCCAGCTCCTCGTGCACCGACTCGAGCTCGATCATCAGTTCGTCCACGAGCTCTTTGGCTCCCTCTAGAGATCCCGAGCGGCCGCGCGCCTCGATCTCCTTGGCGAGGGCCGTCAATTTCAGCGCCCCGACCTGGGCACTGCTGGACTTCAAGGTGTGCGCGGCGTCGGCCATGGCGTTCGGATCAGCCTCCTCGAGGGCATCGCAGAGCTGGGCAGAGAGCCGAGTGGAGGACGATCGGTAGGCAGTCACGACCCGTTCGAGCAGGTCCGATCTGCCGCCCTCTTCGACGCCGGGCAGACTGTTGAGCGCGGTGAGGTCGACGCTCGGCTCCGAGGAACCGGAAGCAGCAGCAGGAGAGGCGGCAGAGGCGGAAGCGACGCTGGGAGTGGCAGAGGGGCCCGCGTAGCAACCCTCCCCCAGCCAGCGCTCCAGAATCAGACACATCTCAGCCTTCGTGAACGGCTTGGTGAGGTAATCGTCCATGCCGGCCGACAAGCATTTCTCGCGATCGCCCTGCATGGCGTGGGCCGTGAATGCAATGATCGGCTGGCGCTCGGCCGGCTGACCCTCGGCGCTGGCCGAGTCTTCGCGCTCACGGATTCGGCGAGTTGCCTCGAAGCCGTCCATATTGGGCATCTGGCAATCCATCAGCACCAGGTCGAAGCATTCGGCTTCGAGTCTCTCGATGGCGAGCTGGCCATCCTCAGCCAACTGCACCGTACAGCCAATCGCCTCGAGCATCGCGGTGGTCACTTCGGCGTTCACCTCGTTGTCCTCGACGACGAGGATGCGCGCATCGAAGCGGTTGAGACTCGAATCGACTCGTTGCGACGGGGCCGCTCGCTCCCCCGGCGGCAGAGCGGACTCGTCGAGGGCGTTCGTCAGGGCGCGACGAAGCTCGCTCTTCCGCACCGGCTTGGTCAGCCGACTCGCGATCTCCAGCCGTACCTCTTCCTCGGGATCCGGCGAAAAGCCCATCGAGGTCAGGATCACCAGGCGCGGCTGTGCCAGGTTCGCCTCCAGGCGGATCGCCCGCGCCACGTCGAGTCCGGTCATCCCGGGCATCATCATGTCCAGGATCACCAGCTCGAAGGCCTCGTTCCGAGCGGCAGCCGAGCGGATGGCCTCCAGAGCGGAGGGCCCGTCCTCGGTCTCGGTGGAAATGGCTTCCCAGGCCTGGAGATGGTGCCGCAGGATGCTGCGATTGGTGGCGTTGTCGTCCACGACCAGGACCCGGGTGCCACTCAGCAGATCGCGGCCGGACTGGCTTTCCATGTCGGAACAGTTCGCGATCTCGACACCGATCCGGAACCAGGCCATCGAGCCCTGGCCCAGCTCGCTCTCGATCCCGATCTCGCCTTCCATCAAGTCGACGAGCTGGCGACAGATGGCGAGCCCCAGGCCCGTGCCGCCAAATTTTCGTGCCATGGAGCCGTCAGCCTGGGTGAAGGATTGGAAGATGCGGTCGCGCGCGGCATCGGCGATCCCGATGCCGGTATCGGTCACCGTGAATCTCAAACTGCAACGCGGTTCGGCGCCCCCGCCGGCGTACCCATCCTCGACCCGGGACACGCGTACGATCACCTCACCCCGCTCGGTGAACTTGATCGCGTTGCCCACGAGATTGACGAGGATCTGGCGCAGCCGGACCAGGTCACCCTGGATGAAGCGCGGCACGTCCTCCGCGACGAAGGTCGCCAGCTCCAGTCCCTTGCCCTGAGCCTGGTCGGCCAGCAGATCTCCCACATCGTCGATCACGTCGCGCACGTCAAAGGAGCTGAGCTCGAGGTGCAGCTTTCCGGACTCGGCACGGGAGAAATCCAGAATGTCGTTGATCAGCCCGAGCAGGATCCTCGCCGAATGCTGAATGGTGTCCGCAAATCGAAGCTGGCGCGGGTTGAGTTTGGTGTCGAGCAGCAGCTCGGTCATGCCGAGCACGCCGTTCATCGGCGTGCGGATCTCGTGGCTCATGTTGGCGAGGAATTCCGACTTTGCGCGGTTGGCCTCCTCGGCCAGGCTGGCCAGCTTGACGGCTTCCTCGGTTCGCTGCTCCAATTCGAGAGTTCGTTCGCGAACCTGCCCTTCGAGGGTCAGCTGTTGATCGCGGACCTGGCTGCGATAGTCCCGGAGACGGGAGAGCATATGGTCGAGGGCACTCGCCAGCTCGCCCACCTCGTCGTTGGCCTGGACATCGATTTCTTGCTCGAAGTTCCCGCCCGCGATGTCGCGTGTAAGAACCGCCAGGCGTCGGATCGGGTGGGTGAGGCGATGAGCAATCAGGGCGCCCAGTGCCCACACGGCGACGCCCAGCAGTCCACTCGTGGCGGCAACGGAGTGCCACAGCGTGGTGAGCTCTTGCTCGATGGCGCGCTTGTCGAGGCCCAGCTGAACGAAGCCGAGGACGCGGGGTAGCTGGCTGCCCGGGGGCAGCTTGGCCAACAAGCTGGCCCGACCCAGGGGCGTGTCACTGAGAATCGGCACCAGCAGATCGAGATAGTGGGCGTCGCTATCAGGACCCGAGAACTCCATGACATGGACATGAGGCTTGCGCTCCCGGAGCTTCGCCGGGGCATAGGGCTGGGGAAGAGCCATCCCCTTTTGCAAGACGCGAGCGGCGAGCGTCGTGCCGTCTGCCGCCAGGATCCGCGCGTAGGCGACGTTCGGCCGTGCAGCGATGCCAGCAAGGGCGTCGCGCGCCTGCTCGCGGTTCCCGGTGTAGGCCGCGTGGCGACTGGAATCGCCGATGATTTCCGCGATTTCGGTGCCGCGTTGCAGCAGCGCAGCCTGCTTGACATCGCTCACGACGTCGAAGAGTAGGACGCCCAGGACGCCCGTCGTGAGGGCGGTGAGGGCTCCGATCACCAGATTGATCTTGCTAGCAAGGCTGAGATGCATCGACCGTCCATCAACTGGAGCCCGTTGGCTGCACCGGTCGCCCGGGAGCCGCGGAGACTTCGCTGCCCTTGGCTATCGGAGATCCGTGAGCGTGACCTGTGCGAAACCCGCCCGCGATGCGCCCTCATGGGAGGTCCTCGACAGGCCGAAGACGGACACTGGCGAGATACGCCAAACCCCCATCGGGAGTACGCAAACGCCCCCGAATCAGCCTGCAGTTCGACTTTCTCGACGTGCTCGGCGATCGAGAGACCGGTGGAATATGGAATCGGCGTCCCAGACCTGGCTGACACGGCAGTGCGAACTGATCCGGGGGGTGACCCAGGGTGTGTTGATTTTCGCCCAGCGTCCGAGACATGCTGAGACCGCTCGCTGGCCCGCTGGCGGCGCTGATTCGGCGGCTCTGGATGCCGCGGCCAACGCCGCTCTGACCAGCGGCGAGATCGTCACCGAAGACCGAGCCCCGAGCGAGGGGTTCCCGACGGGGCGCTGCCAGGTCGCGATTCCGATTTCGATCGGTACCTGGACCGCCGCCGTGGCGGTCGAGGTCGACGACAGCAAGGGCTCGGAGCTCGGGCCGATCGTCGACCTGCTGCGGCTGGGAACCTGTTGGCTCGAGGCGCTGCTCGAACGCGAGGCGGCGACGACGAAGTTGGTGACGGCGCTCGAGCTGGTCGAGCTCAGCCTCGAACAAGGGCGTTTCCAGGCTGGGGCGACAGCCGTCGCGACGGAGCTTGCAATGCGGCTCGGCTGCGAACGGGTCAGCATCGGCATGACGCGCAGAACCGGAATCCGTGTCGAGGCGCTGTCCCACAGTGCGATCTTCGATGCACGGGTGCAGCTGCTGCGGGGTCTGGCCGCCGCCATGGACGAAGCGGTAGACCAGGATGCGGCGGTGGCCTACCCGCCGGTTCCCGGAGCAGCCATCCGAATCACGCGTGAGCACGAGGCCCTCGTCCAGCAGCACGGCATCGGCGCTGCGCTCACGGTACCGATGGCCAGCGACGGCAAGATCGTGGGAGCGATCAGCTTCGAGCGGATGTCCGCCGAACGGCCCTTCGATGGGGCCACGTTTGCGCTCTGTGAGGACGTCGCAGCGCTGTTGGGACCGGCTCTGGTGCTCCAACGCGAAGCGGGGGCGAGTAGCTTCGAGCGCGTTCGGAGGTTCTTCGCTGCGCGATGGGCCGAGCTGTCGACGCCGGGAAGCGCGACGCCCAAGCTCGTCGCCGCGGTGCTGGTGCTGCTGCTCGCAGTCTTCGTGTTTGCTCGGGCTGACTACCGATTGACCGCCGACGCGAGGCTGGAGGGTCGGGTCCAGCGAGTGATCGTGGCGGGACTGGACGGCTTCATCGCAGAGGCCAACGTGCGTGCCGGCGACATCGTGACCAAGGGCCAGGTCTTGGCAAGGCTCGAAGACCGCGACCTGCTGCTGGAGCGCAGGAAGTGGGCGGGCAGAAGGGACCAGCTCCGCAAGGAGTACCGCGAGGCCCTGGCGGTGCGCGACCTGGCTGAGGTCAACATCATCAGCGCCAGGATCGCCCAGGCCGGTGCCCAGCTCGAGCTGCTGGAGGAGAACCTGCTTCGCACTCGACTCGTCGCGCCCTTCGACGGCATCGTGGTGCGTGGAGATCTCAGCCAGTCGATGGGATCCCCCATCGAGCGGGGGGATGTGCTCTTCGAGGTCGCGCCCCTGGACGGATTCCGCGTCGTTCTGGAAGTCGACGAGCGGGATATCTCCGACGCCGCCGTGGGCCAACGCGGCCGTCTCACACTATCCGCGTTGCCCGGCCGGCCGATGTCCTTCGTCGTCGATCGCATCACTCCCGTGGCGACCGCCGAGGACGGCCGCAACTTCTTCCGGGTCGACGCCCAGCTCGAGGAACCGAGTCCCTCCCTGCGCCCCGGCATGGAGGGTGTGGCCAAGATCGAAGTCGGGCAGCGGCATCTGATCTGGATCTGGACCCACAGTCTGGTCGATTGGCTGCGCCTGTGGATCTGGACCTGGTTGCCGTGAGGCGTCGGCGATGAGCGAGAGCCTCTTCAGCGCTTCGTGGTACCGGGTCGCCGGACTCAGACCACGGATTCGCGATCACGCCGGCTTCCACCGACACCTGTATCGGGGCGATCTGTGGTACGTGCTACAGGATCGATCGAGCGGACGCTGTCACCGACTGACGCCTTCCGCCTACCAGCTCGTCGGCCTGATGAATGGCGAGCGGACGACCCAGGAGATCTGGCAGCTCAGCAGCGAGCGTCTTGGAGAAGACGCTCCCACCCAGGACGAGGCCATCCGTCTGCTCGGTCTGCTGCACTCCGCCGACGTGTTGCGTTGCGACGTGCCACCGGACACGGTCGAGCTGTTTCAACGGCAACAACGCAGATCCGAAGGAGAGTGGTGGCGCCGGTTTACGAACCCCCTCTCCCTGCGCTTTCCGCTCTTCGATCCCGACGCCTTTCTGACTCGCTCGCTGCATTTGGTGAGGCCGTTATTCAGCGCGCCGGCCGCGGTTGTCTGGCTTTCGGTGGTGGTCTGGGCTGTCCTGACCGCCGTCTCTCGCTGGGCCGAGCTGACTCAGGGCGACAGCATGGAGCTACTCGATCCGCGCAGCGTGCTGCTATTCGGGATCCTGTATCCAATAGTGAAGGTCGTGCACGAGCTCGGCCATGGCTACGCCACCAAGATGTGGGGCGGTGAGGTGCACGAGACCGGGATCATGTTCCTGGTGTTCATGCCCCTCCCCTACGTCGACGCTTCTGCCTCCTCCGTCTTCCCCAGCAAGTGGCGCCGGGCGGCGGTGGGCGCGGCGGGGATCTTGGTCGAACTCTTCCTGGCCTCGCTCGCGCTACTGGTGTGGGCGAATGTCGAGCCGGGCCTGGTCCGGTCGATCGCCTGGCACGTGGTCTGGATTGGAGGCGCTTCCACGCTTCTCTTCAATGGAAATCCCCTGCTGCGCTTCGACGGCTACTACGTGCTGTCCGACCTGATCGAGATCCCCAATCTGGCCGCTCGATCTCGGCAGCACCTGGCGAGCCTGGCCCAGCGCCACGTGTGCCGACTGGATCACGTCCGAAACCTCGTGACCGCACGCGGGGAGGCAGCCTGGTTCGTCGGCTACGGCGTGGCTTCCTTTGTCTACCGGCTCGTGATCCTGGTCGGGATCGCCGTTTTCGTCGCGAACCGATTCTTCATCGTCGGGGTCGCGCTGGCGCTCTTCGCAGTCACGATGCAGGTCGTCGTGCCGCTGATTCGCCAGATCGCCTTTTTGCTCACGAGTCCGCGGCTGGGAGAGAAGCGCCCCCAGGCCCTGGCGATTACCGGCGCCATCGCCCTGGCTCTCGCTGTTCTCACTCTGCTGGTACCGCTTCCCTCCCGAACGCGCGCCGAAGGCGTCGTCTGGGCACCCGAAGGAGCCGAGGTTCGCGCCGGCGCGGACGGCTTCGTGCTTCAGGTTCTGGCTCGACCCGACACGCTACTCGAGCCGGGCCAGCCACTGCTCCTGACCCGGGATCCCTCCCTCGAGGCCCGGGTCGCCGTGCTCGAGGCGCAGCTGCAGGAGCTTCGGGCCCGGCATCACGCGGAGCGCGGTCGCGAACGAGTCAAGGCTCGGATCACGGCCGAGGAAATCGAAACGACCGTCAAGGCGCTCGGCTACGCCAGGCAGCGGGTGGGGGAGATGGTCGTCCGGAGTCCGGTCGCGGGAGTCTTCGTAATCTCACAGCCCCACGATCTTCTGGGTCGCTTCGTCCGCCAGGGCGAGCTGATCGGATACGTCCTGGGCAAGACGATCGACACGGTGCGGGTGGTGCTGCCCCAGGCCGACGCGGCCCTGGTTCGAGACCGCACCGAGCACGTCGAAGTCCGTCTCCAGAGCCGTATCGGCGAGGTCCTGCGAGCGCGGATCCGCCGCGAGGTTCCAGGGGCGACGAACCGCCTGCCGAGTGCTGCTCTCGGGACCCACGGTGGAGGTCGCCTTGCGGTCGACCCCGCCGATCCCGAGGGTCTGCAAACCCTGGAGCCGGTGTTCCAGCTCGACCTCAGCCTCCTCCAGAGTCGGTCGATCCGAGAGATTGGAGGCCGGGCCCATGTGCGGTTCGACCACGGCAGCGAGCCCTTGGCAGCCCAGGCCTACCGGGGACTTCGACGCCTGTTCCTGAGGGAGCTCGGTGTCTAGCGCCTCGCTGCGCCCCGGCATTGCACGGGGCTTCTATCCCGAGCGGACCGAGACCTCCGAAGGCTGGTTGGATCGCAGTCTGGGTCGCCTCCAGGGTGCCGTCGCTCGCTTCGGGCTGCTCGCGCCGAGTCGCCGGCGAAGCTTCACAAAGGCCGTGCTCGAGCACGCTGCCGGCCTCGAGGACTTGTCCCAGGCGGATCTCGACCAGCGAATCCAGGCGCTGCGCCAGCAGCTGGCCCTCGCGGGCCTCGCTGGCGAGCTCGTCGCCCCAACCTTTGCCGCTATCCGCGAGGTCTCCCGGCGAACCCTCGGCATCGCCCACTACGACGTCCAGCTCCAGGCCGGCTGGGCGATGGTCAACGGTCGGCTTGCGGAGATGGAGACCGGCGAGGGCAAAACCCTTTCGGCGACCCTACCTGCGGCGGCGGCGGCGCTGGCCGGAATTCCCGTCCACGTGATCTCCGTCAACGACTATCTCGTCCAGCGCGACGCGGACGCAATGCGTCCAATCTACGAAGGCCTCGGGCTCACGCTCGGAACGCTGACCGAAAAGATGACGAAACCGGCGGAGCGGCGGGCGGCCTACGCCTGTGATGTCACCTACGTGACGGGAAAGCAGGTTGCCTTCGACTACCTGAAAGATGGCCTGCAACGCCGACGACAGAAGAGTCGCCTGGCGGGACATATCGCACGACTGCAAGGCGACGTGGCCCCGGAGCAGCAGCTGCTGCTGCGCGGGCTGTGCTTTGCGGTCGTGGACGAAGCGGACAGCGTGCTGATCGACGAGGCCCGAACACCCCTGATCCTGTCCGGTCCCACCGGACCCAGCGACTGGGGCGAGACCTATAAGCAGGCAATGGATCTGGCGAATGCTCTCGAAGAGGGCCTGGACTTCCGACTGCAACCGCGAAAGCAGGCCCTCGAGTTCACCCAGCAGGGCCGGCGGCGTCTGGAAGAGCTCGCGACGCCTCTCAAGGGCCTCTGGACGGGTCCCAATCGACGCGAGGAATGGGTCGAGAAGGCGCTTCGCGCGGTTCACCTGTTCCTGCGAGACCGCCACTACCTGGTGCGAGGCGGGAAGGTCGAGATCATTGATCAGCCGACGGGCCGAGCGGCGCCGGACCGTAGTTGGGAGCGAGGTCTGCACCAGATGATCGAGATCAAAGAGGGCTGCGAGCTGTCGCCGGAGCGCGAGACCCTGGCGCGCATCAGCTATCAGCAGTTCTTTCGCCGCTATCTCCGGCTGTCTGGCATGACGGGAACCGCTCGCGAGGTCGCAAGCGAGCTGTGGTCGATCTACCGCCTCAATCCCATGACCATTCCGACCCGACTTCCGGTACGTCGGCGCAGCCTCGGAACGCGACTCTTCGCAAGCTCTGATGCCCGCTGGAACGCGGTGGCCGAACGACTACGCGAATTTCAGGGGATCGGCCGACCGGTGTTAGTCGGCACCGGTTCGGTGGAGGCTTCCGAGAAGCTCGGGGCCCTGCTGGCCGAACGGGGCCTGCCACACCGGGTGCTCAACGCCCGCCAGGACGACCAGGAGGCGGCGATCGTGGCCGGGGCCGGCCGACGCGGCCGCATCACTGTGGCGACCAACATGGCGGGCCGTGGAACGGATATCGCGCTCGGCCCCGGTGTGAGCGAGAACGGAGGCCTGCACGTGATTGCCACCCAGCGCAGCGAGGCCCGGCGCATAGACCGGCAACTCTTTGGTCGCTGCGGGCGTCAGGGCGACCCGGGGAGCTTTGAGGAGATTCTGGCCCTCGAGGACGATTCTCTGGGAGCATTTTTCCCCAATGGAATCCAGAGAATACTGGCGAGTCGTTGTTCCACCTCAGCCACGATCAATGGTTGGGTGAAACTACTTACCCGAGCGCCGCAGTGGGCCGAAGAGAGAAAGCACGCTCAAGTTCGGCAGAGTCTGATGGAGCTGGAGGAGTACCTGGAACGGCTCCTCGCGTTCTCTGGACCCGGTGAATAGTAGACACGAAACGGAAGTCGATGCGACTCGAACAACTCCTGGACAGCCCGTGGCTGGGTAAGGCGCTCATGTGGGCGGGCGCTAGCGTGCTCGCGAGCGCGTGCCTGGTGCTGTTTCTGCCGGGATTGATCGACGTGGCGGACGACGACGCGATCAGCATGGTAGTCGTCGAGGCTGACCCGTCCTGGGGATCCGTCCCCAACGCAGACGCCTTCGACTCCAGAGCCGATGCTGCGGAGGTCTACGCGGCGCTGACGCCCGAAACCATACCGGCCGAGAGCAGCCCCGAGTTCGACGACAGCTGGTACGCCGGCGGCGAGGACGCACCGACCGACGTGAGCTCGCTGCAAGAGCTCGCCTGCATCATCGAGCCGTTCTACAGCGTCGATATCGGTAGCCCCGTCACGGGATTGATCGAGAAGATCCACGTGGAGTGGAGCGACTACGTCGAGAAGGGCCAGATCCTGGTGGAGCTGGAGGCAGGAGCCGAGCGGGCTGCGGTTAAGCTGGCCCGTGCCCAGGCCGAGATGACCGAGGACATCGAGTCCCGGGAAGCCAGAGCCTCCCTCGTCGAACGCCGGCGCGACCGTCTGTTGAAGCTCTACGAGCAGGACACGCTATCGCTCGACCTTCGTGAGGAGGTGGAAACCGAGGCGCAGATCGCTCGGATCGAGCTCGAGCAGGCGCATGCCGATCAGAAGCTCGCATCCCTCCAACTCGACCAGGCCGTCGAGATCTTGAAGCGACGGATCATCCGGAGCCCCGTCTCCGGCGTCGTCGTCGAACGCCTGATGTCCCCGGGAGAACGCGTCGAGGAGGAAACGATCCTCAAGATCGCCCAGATCGACCCGCTTCGAATCGAAGTCATCCTTCCCTCCTCGGCCTTCGGCAGCGTCAAGGTCGGCATGCGCGGGGCGGTGGTGCCGGAGTTTCCGAGCGACACAGTGCACGTGGCACCGGTGACGATCGTCGATCGGGTAGTCGACGCGGCCAGCGGAACCTTCGGCGTGCGCCTGGAGCTCCCGAATCCCGACCACGACATCCCGGTCGGGCTGCACTGCCAAGTGCGATTCATCACCGACTAGCGAGGCGACAGTGTGGGACGTCTGACGCCGGTGTTTCGAATCAGCCTGGGCCTGGCGGTCCTGACCTGCTCGATCCTCGTGTTCGTGGATCTGCTCGGCCTGGTGCCCGAGCCCCGGGACGAGGCACTCGAATCGCGCATCCAGATCGTCGAAACCCTAGCCATGCAGACGATTCCCGCCGTCGAGAGCGAGGACTTCGCAACGATTCGCGAGGTGCTCTTCATCACCGTGCGCCGCAACGACGACGTGCTGTCCGCGGGCCTGCGAGCCCCCCGCGGCCAGCTCTTGATCTCGACCGGGGAGCACCGAGAGCTTTGGAATCCCGAGAGCGAGGCGCAGTCGAGCGCCACCCAGGTACGCGTCCCAATCGCCCGCGAGGGCCGGCATTGGGCGACGTTGGAAGTACGCTTCAAGGGGATCGCGGACGAAGGACCCGTTGGCCTGGTGAGGTCACTCTGGGAGCGAACACTGCTGCGTCTGCTACTGCTCGTCGGCGGGCTGGGGTTTGTGAGCTACTGGATCTATATGCGGCGGACGCTCAAGCACCTCGACCCCTCGGCGGTGATTCCGACCCGGGTCCAGGCAGCCCTCGACGTCATGTCCGAAGGCGTGGTGCTGCTCGATCCGCAGGGTCGTATCGTTCTCGCCAACTCCGCCTTCGCCGCGCGCCTGGCCCGGAGCCCGGAATCTCTGTTAGGCGCCCAGCTATCTTCGCTCGGCTGGCGGTCACCGACCTCGGATGCACAGGGACTGGAGTTCCCCTGGTGGGAGGCCATTCGCGAGGGGCGTATCTCGACGGGGGTCGCCCTCTCCATCGAGCGGGAACCCGGAGACATCCGGATCTTCCTGCTGAATGTGTCTCCGGTCCTCGACGGCTGGGGCAAACCGAAGGGCGCAATCGCGACTTTCGACGACGTCACCGAGCTCGAGCACCAGAAGACCGCCCTGCTGGAGACCATGGCCGACCTCGAGAAGTCGCGCGACGAAATCCGTCTCCAGAACCAGGAGCTCGAGACCCTGGCGAAGCGGGATCCGCTGACCGGGCTCGCAAATCGGCGGGCCTTCATGGAGTGGTTCGAGTTGCAATTCGATCATGCGCGCCGCGAGGGGCTGGATCTGCAGTGCATCATGGCCGACATCGACTATTTCAAGCTCGTCAACGACAATCATGGACACGCGGCCGGGGATGATGTGATCCGCCGGGTGTCGACGTTGCTGTCGACCGCCGTGCGGAATTCGGATGCCGTGTGTCGCTACGGAGGCGAGGAGTTCTGCATCGTATTACCGGGCGCCAGCAAGGAAGTCGGGGTCGAGGTGGCCGAGCGACTGTGCCGGAACGCCCGCTCGCCGGGATTCGCGCGGATCCCCATCACCGTGAGCTTCGGCACCGCCTCGATCCGATCCGGTGCCGAAACGATCCAGGATATGCTCGAACAGGCCGACCGGGGACTCTACGCCTCGAAGGAAGCGGGCCGCGACCGGGTGACGCCCTGGGAGGACATCGCAGGGTGAGCCTCACTTACCGGCAGCTTTTCCACACCCGCCGAAAACGTGGCTCTCAAGCGGACTAGGAACAAACTCCAGTATCTCTAGATACTTATACCATTCAGTCAAACAGCGTTTGGTCGATAGATGTAGGGAATAGCCCTCTATAAGAGGTTCCGATGAAGTCAGGTTCGCCCGCTCGCCCGTCGCTCCGCCCGATGATTGAGGAATTGGAACAGCGCCTTCTCATGTCCGCGGACGTGGCGGGGGTGCTGGTCGACCCGAGCCAGCTACTCGACCAGAGCGTCGAGGATCCCTCGGCGCAGCTGGATCTGCTGCAGAGTGAAGCCCAGTCAAGCGAGGTCGCTGCGATCGTTCGCCACGAGGTCGTCTTCGTGGATACCGGAGTCGAGGGATACGAGCGCCTGGTCGAGGATCTGGTGGCCGGGGCCTCGGAGAGCCGGAGCCTGGAGGTGGTGCTGCTCGATCCCGATCGCGACGGCGTGGCGCAGATCACCGAGACGCTGGCCCGCTTCCAGGATCTCGACGCGGTGCACATCATCTCGCATGGCAGCGAGGGAGCCGTCCAGCTCGGCAATGTTTCGCTGTCCTCGGGCACGCTCGATCTCTACGCCGATGCCCTGGCTTCCTGGGGCAACGCCCTCGGCGCCAAAGCGGACCTGCTCTTCTACGGCTGCGACCTGGCCGGCAGCGCGGGCGGCGTGGCCTTCGTCGACTCGCTGGCCGAGCTGACCGGCGCCGATGTCGCCGCCAGCGTCGACCTCACCGGCAGCGCCCGGCTCGGCGGCGACTGGGACCTCGAGTACACGA
>SMVB01242906.1_pt1 | contig 15934 bp, 16 predicted proteins | sample 2456461 | NCBI WGS metagenome assembly SMVB01 (sample SAMN11095934, study PRJNA526329) | marine sediment metagenome | biome: Marine sediment; feature: Surficial sediment; material: Deep marine sediment; isolation source: Hadal surficial sediment | place: Pacific Ocean | collected 2014-05 | depth... | reverse complement strand
CTTGGCAAGTTCAAATACCGCGTTTGCATAGGGTCGGGCTATGGTTGCGAGTTCAGCCACGGACTAAAGCTCCGCCGCCAGGCGGTCGAGCATATCTGCGTGCTTGGCCGCATCCACACTGCTTTCCAGGACCTGCTCTGCTCCACTGATTACCAGCGCAGACACCTGACCGCGCAATGTTTCTTTGGCGCGATTGATTTCCTGTTCAATGTCCGCCCTGGCTGCTTCAAGCAGTCGCTCACCTTCATCACGGGCGTCGCCCTTTGCTTCTTCAACCATTTGACTGGCGCGACTACGTGCCTGATCGAGAATGCCTGCCGCTTCCTCTTTGGCTTTGGTTAATTCTGCTTCTGCGCCACTGGATGCATCTGCAAGCTTCTTATCTGCTTCTTCAGATGCACGCAGTCCGGCAGCGATTGCTTCCTGGCGCTCACGCATCATATTGACGATGGGTGGCCAGATGAACTTCATGCAAAACCACACGAAAATGGCAAAAGTGATCGTTTGCCCGATTAAAGTTGCGCCTAAATTCATCGCACTTCTCTGTTAGTTACTTAAAGGTACTGAATCTATGCCGCTACCGCGAAGATCACGTACAAGCCGATACCTACCGCAATCATTGGCACTGCATCGACCAGACCCAGGACGATGAACAATTGGGTACGCAGCATCGGTAGTAATTCAGGTTGACGGGCAACACCTTCGAGGAATTTACCACCCAAAACACCTACCCCGATGGCCGCACCGATCGCTCCGAGACCCATCAAGAGTCCACCGGCGATGAATAAGAGACCTGTTGCTACTTCCATTTCTACTCCAAATTATGAGTTATTATTTACGGGTGAACCCGCATTGCGCCCGCTAAGAACGCCAGCCCAACATCAATGCTCTTCCACCTCGTGGGCCTGAGCGAGATATACAATTGTCAGCACGGCAAAGATAAACGCCTGCAAGGTAATGATGATGATGTGGAATACCGCCCACGCCCATTGCAGGATGGCGCCAAAAATAAAATATATTGCGTTAGCGCCGAACATCAGTGCTATCAAGATAAAGATCATTTCACCCGCGTACATATTGCCGAACAAGCGCAAGCCTAAAGACAAGGGCTTGGCAATGAGGGTGACAAACTCCAGCGCAAAATTTATCGGTATGGCGAAGTAGGACGGAAATGGGTGTAGCGAAAGTTCTTTAAGAAAGCCCAGACCACCTTTGCACTTAACACTGTAGTAAAGAATCAAGGCAAAAACCGTCAGCGCCATGGCCATAGTGATGTTCGGATCTGTCGTGGGCACAACTTTCATGTGGGATACCCCTACTTGCTCTGCCAACAGGGGAATCCAATCCACAGGAACCAGATCCATGAGATTCATTAAGAAGACCCAGACGAATATGGTGAGGGCTAGCGGGGCGATCAGGTCGTTTTTGTGCTCAAAGATGCTTTGAGTCGTTTCATCGATAAACTCAACGATCATTTCCACCGCATTCTGCAGGCCTCCCGGAACCCCGGCCGTGGCGCTGAGCGCAACTTTTCGAAATATAACCGTGAAGACCAACCCAAGCACAATGGACCATGCCATGGAGTCGACATTAATTGTCCAAAAGCCCATGGAAGCAGCTTCTTGAACACTATGAGCGAATGTCCAGGTACCATCGGGCAGCTGACCATAAGTCAAATTGGTCAGATGATGTTGGATGTATTCTTGCGTGCTACCGGCCATCAATATTCCTAACTATCTTCTCTTTTTCTAAGTTCTTATCTAACTTCACAAACTAACGGGTCAAGTAGCTCAATTGCATCACCGCAAAGGTCACAAAAAAGCCAACTGGCTCGATACCGATGACCGCGATGCAAACCGCCATCAACGTTAGCGTCAACAATGTTTTAAGCACACCGTGCAACAACAGGCGCTGCGCATTAAACATTTGCGCCTGCACCCAAGCATAATAAGCACTTGGTATCCATGACGTCAGCAGCGCCAGCGCTGCCGATTTCGCGGCAAATATGCTTAGCGCAAAAAACAGCGCAATGCACACAAGACCCAATAAAGCCTGAACAATAACGATGCGACTCGCCGTACTCACCTACCTGTAACGCCGTTCGCTTCGCGCAATAAAGGCGGCGCGTATTATAGTGATGCGCTGGTTCCCATACAATGAAAAGCGCGAAGAAATTCTGTAAAAAACGATTTAAGTGTCTTAGACAGAAATGCCAAGGTGTTTAAGAACGCCATCGAGTTCGTCCAGATTTGAATACTTGATGGTGAGTGCGCCGTTGCCCTGGCGAGAGTGTTTGATACTTACCGGCGCGCCTATGGTTTCGGTGAGACGTTGTTCAAGACGCAGGGTGTCCGCATCTTTATCCGCCGATTTTACTGTTTTCTGCTTGCTCCTACCGCTAACAACGCTGCGCACCAGCGCTTCGGTCTGACGCACGGACAACCCTTGATCCACCACCCGCCGGGCAGTCTGATCCTGAACCAAGCCATCCAGGGCCAGCAAGGCGCGAGCATGGCCCATTTCCAGGGAGCCGGTTTCGAGCAATTCTCTGGCTATCGAACCAAGGTTCATTAAGCGCAACAAATTGGCGATGGCTACCCGGGATTTACCCACCGCATCGGCGATCTGTTGCTGAGTCAGGCCGAATTCATCGCGCAAACGCGCCAGCCCCATGGCCTCTTCCATGGCGTTTAAATCTTCGCGCTGCATATTCTCGATGAGCCCGAAGGCCGAAGCCTGAGCATCGGTGACGATCTTGACGACCGCCGGGATCGCCTTCAAACCGGCTAATTTCGCGGCACGCCAGCGGCGCTCACCGGCGATCAGTTCATAACCACCCTGAGGGCGCGCACGTACAATTACCGGCTGCAGCAAACCTTGATTGGTAATGGAATCTGCTAGTTCGGCAAGCGTGCGCTGATCAAAATGACGGCGTGGTTGATATGGGCTCGGGTAAATATCCGCTATCGCTATACCCTGTTCAGACGCTATGTCTGCCGGCCTCGACGGTGCTTGATCCGCAGTGTCGCCGGTGGGCTCGCTGGTTTGTCTGGGGCTGGACAACAAAGCATCCAGGCCGCGCCCAAGTCTCTTCTTACTCATTTTGCTCCATGCTCTATGCTGCGCTGATGCTTCTGCCGGAATTCACCGGCCAATGCCATGTACGCCACCGCACCTCGTGATGTGCGGTCATAAAGAATCGCCGGTAAACCATGACTCGGTGCCTCTGCCAGACGGACATTGCGGGGAATCACCGTGCGAAATACCTGATCACCAAAGTATTGGATTAGTTGCCGGGACACATCACGGGTCAAGCTGTTGCGAGGATCATACATAGTTCGCAAAATACCCTCCACGACGAGGCCAGGATTAGCGTGTGATTTGACCCCTTCAATGGTATCGAGCAACGCACTCAGTCCTTCCAATGCATAATATTCACACTGCATGGGGATGAGTACACCGTCAGCAGCGATGAGCGCGTTGACGGTCAGGATGCTTAAACTCGGTGGACAATCGATGATCACATATTCATAAGCTTGTACCTGGTCAGCCAAATGGTTGCGCATCACATACTCGCGTCCGTCACGCTGCAGCAGCGCTACCTCAGCGGCGGTTACATCCATATTGGATGGCAATACGTCAAAGCCACCCTGACAATGCTGCACAACATCCGCGAGCGACTGGTCGTCCATCAACCAGTCATAAATGGTCAGCGCAACGTCATTTTTATCTATACCGCAACCCATGGTGGCATTGCCCTGGGGGTCAAGATCAATGAGCAGGATACGTCCGTTGGCAAGATCCTCGCCCACACGTGAAAGGGCTAAGGACGCGCTCAAATTGACACTGGTGGTGGTCTTACCCACACCACCTTTCTGATTGGCAACGGCAACAATCCTAGTCATGCGTATTCCATGCACAAGATACTGTGGGATTGCTCAAGTCCTGGAATATCACATTCGTGTCGCGAGATTCGAACACCATCTATTTGCGGAAGTTCAACGTTTTCCATACCAGACTGAGTACTTTCGTACACCAGCACACAGCCTGTGGGTGCCAGTCGCAAATGCACCATATCCCAAACAACCGGACCTGTCGCCACACCCCGGGCTAGGATGCAATCAAATAGCGGGTCCGGCATCGGCGCCCGGCCAATCTCGCCAGTCTCCACGGCCACGTTGGATAAATCTAATTCGCGAACCACATGTTGCAGGAAGCGGGCTCGCCGCTCGCTACGATCAATTAACGTAAAAGCCAGTTGTGGTGACGCTATTGCCAACACAATGCCTGGCAAGCCGGCCCCAGAGCCCAAATCCAGGATATTGTCTCCACGCAACAAAGGCTGGCTTGCCAGACTGTCAAGCAGATGTCGGCTGGCAAGGCGTCCGATGTCCTTTCTGGAGATTAACTTTACTGCCTTGTTCCACTTAACCACCAGTTCAGCGTAGGCAGATAATTGTTCAACCTGGCCGTCGTTTAAGACAACACCCAGTTGTTCCGCTCCGGCCCGCAAAGCCTGAGGGTCAATGCTCAGAGTGCCGACGCCTTCTTCGCATGTACCAATAATATCGATAACGCTGCTGGTGTCATGCCGGGAATCGAGGCGGCACGCGCGAGCGTCAGCGGCCGGTTGCTGGCAAGCTTCTGACGTAGTTCGTTGGACAGGCCTTGGATACCCGTATAGTTGAGATCCGCGGGCAGTTGCATGCCCTCGTGGCGACGGATCTTGGCTATCTCGGTGTCCTGCCGGGCAATATAGCCGGCGTATTTGATTTCTATCAACGCCTGTTCTAACAGTGCGGCGTCCTCATCCGGCAAAGCGGTTTGCAGTTCAGACAGGGTCACTTCCGGGCGGCGTACAACAGTTGCCAATTCTGTTTTCTGCGACAGTTGCACGCCCAGAGAAGCAGCAAGGTCAGAACCAGGGGTCACCCACAAACTGGCGAAACGCGCGTGCAATCGTTCTAACCCGCCCATTTTTTCACCATACTGAGCCGCTCGTTGCGATCCAACCACGCCAAATTCAATACCACTGGGCGTCAGTCGTTGATCTGCATTGTCCTGGCGTAAACGCAAGCGGTATTCTGCCCGGCTGGTGAACATCCGATAAGGTTCACTGGTACCCAGGTTAATCAGATCATCAACCATTACACCGATGTAGGCTTCTGCTCGGCGTGGCTCCCAAGCCGGCCGGCCTTGTACCTTTCGTGCTGCATTTATACCGGCCAGCAGTCCTTGTGCGCCCGCTTCTTCATAGCCGGTGGTGCCGTTTATTTGTCCGGCGAAGAACAGCCCCTCGACGGCTCTGGTTTCCAGGGAATGATGCAAATCACGGGGGTCAAAGTAGTCGTATTCAATGGCATACCCCGGACGCGAGATATGTGCTTGTTCGAAACCGACGATGCTACGCACAAACTCTAATTGCGTATCAAAAGGTAAGCTGGTGGAAATGCCATTGGGATACAACTCTGTCGTGTTCAAACCTTCAGGTTCGATAAAAATCTGGTGGGTTGTTTTGTCCGCAAAACGCACGACTTTATCTTCTATGCTCGGGCAGTAGCGTGGCCCGACACCCTCTATAGCACCGCTGTACATTGGCGAACGGGATAAATTCGCTTGTATGATGGCGTGGGTACGAGGGTTTGTGTGGGTAATATGACACGGCAGTTGAGCGGGATGTTCGTCCCGGTTACCCAACGCAGACATGACCGGCCGGGGCTCATCACCAGGTTGTACCTCAAGGCGAGAAAAATCTACCGTACGACCATCAATGCGCGGTGGCGTGCCTGTTTTTAAGCGCCCGACGCGGAATGGCAACGCCCGCAACCTTGCTGCTAACGCTATGGAAGGTGCATCGCCTGCTCTTCCGCCTGGATGGTTTTTCGTACCGATATGGATCTTGCCACCGAGAAAGGTCCCCGTTGTCAGAACAATGGTGTCACATCCGAAATTCAGACCCATTTGCGTCTGCACCCCCACAACCCGGTCATTTTCAATGATGAAGTCAACCACGGACTGCTGGAAAATATACAAATTCTCCTGGTGTTCAAGCAAGTCGCGTACTGCGTTTTTGTACAACGTGCGGTCTGTCTGGGCACGCGTTGCCCTCACTGCGGGGCCTTTACTGGCGTTCAGAACCTTGAAGTGTATGCCCGACCGATCGGTCGCTCGAGCCATTAACCCATCCATGGCGTCTATCTCGGACACCAGGTGACTTTTACCGATGCCACCGATAGCAGGGTTACAAGACATCTGGCCGATGGTTTCGATGCTCTGGGTCAGCAGTAAGGTGCGCGCGCCCATGCGCGCTGCCGCTGCGGCAGCTTCTGTACCTGCATGTCCGCCACCGACTACGATGACATCAAAGCGATCTGGATACTGCATCGTTCTCTCCGTAACACATCTGGCCATTACACATCTGGCCATTACAAATCTGGCCATTGCAGACTCTCGACCCGCAAGCCTCTTTACCGGCAAACCTCTTTACCGGCGAAGATGGGCGCCGAATTATAGTGACTGTCCCGTTGAATGTAAGCGCTATCGATGCGCTATTTTCCGATACAAAACTCACTGAATATTCGACCCAGCAAGTCATCCGGCGTGACCTCACCGACGATCTCCCCCAGTGCGTTGTGAGCTGCGCGTAGTTCTTCAGCAATGATTTCCGTCGCCTCATGCTTCACCAGGCCCTGCCGAGCCTTGTGCAACCCATCAATTGCTCGAGTAATCGCCTCTATGTGCCGCGCGCGCGCAGTGAATGACGCTTCGTTGTCACTGAAGCCTGCCGCCTGCGCAATGGCTGTGCGTAATTCTGCAATGCCATCGCCGGTTTTAGTCGATAGCCAGTGCAATCGCTGCACCTGGCTAACCTGGGCCTGTGGAGTTGTCAGCAAATCACTTTTATTCATGATGAGAAGAATTTTCGCGTCATGCTCGATGCCCTGTAGCAGTCGCTGCAAGCACTGTTCAATGTGCTCTACTGGAGTAATTGCCGCATCGAAGATGACCAATAGCAAATCCGCCTGGCTGGCTTGCTGTTTCGCCCTGGCAACACCTTGGCGTTCCACTTCGTCACCACTATCGCGCAAACCTGCGGTATCCACCAGTCGTAGCGGCAACCCATCGAGAACCATATCGACCTTTAGCAGATCTCGCGTAGTGCCGGGAATGTCCGTGACTATCGCGGCTTCTTCGCCGGTCAGGACATTCAACAAGCTGGATTTCCCGGCATTCGGTTCACCGATAATGGCAACAGACAATCCTTCATTGAGCAGTCGCCCCTGTTCACTGTTGCTACGCAATTCACGTAACTGTGATTCAAAGGCTGAGACTTTCTCGGTGACCTGGGCGTTTTTTAAAAACTCTACATCTTCCTCGGGAAAATCAATGCACGCTTCCACCAGAACGCGTAGATCGGACAACCCGTCTGCTACCGCGCGTACCTGGGTTGAAAATACGCCCTGCAAAGATCGCACCGCAGCCCTTGCTGCAGAGACGGAGGTGCTGGCAATCAGGTCGGCGATAGCCTCCGCCTGGGTTAAATCAATTTTACCGTTAAGGAAGGCACGTTCACTGAACTCTCCAGGGCGCGCCAAGCGGCCACCCAGAGCACACACCATGTCCAACAAACGCTGCAAAACCACGGGTCCACCGTGCCCTTGCAACTCGACAACTTCTTCGCCGGTAAAAGATGCGGTGCCGGGAAACCATAGCGCCAGGCCTTGATCGACTATCTCATCGCCGTCGTGAAAATCACAAAGTGTGGCGTGACGTGGTTGCAGGGTGCGGCCACAGATCTGCTGCGCTACTCGTCTCGCACCAGCGCCAGACAAACGCACAATGCCTATGCCGCCCTGGCCGGGCGGAGTGGCTACCGCCGCTATCAGGTCTGTATGCAGACCACCGGGCATGGCTCAGGCTCAGCTCTTGGCCGCTTGAGCTTTCTCGGCGGTTTTGTACACATACTGTTGTTGTGCGATAGACAGAACGTTGTTCACCAGCCAGTACAGCACCAGACCGGCGGGGAAAAATAGAAAAAGTACCGTGAACATTATCGGCATCATTTTCATCATCTTTACCTGCATCGGATCACCAATCTGAGGATTGAGCGACTGCATGTAATACATGCTGCTGCCCATCAGCAGCGGCAGGATAAAAAATGGATCCATCACCGCCAGGTCTTCAATCCAAAAGAAAAAGGGCGCCTGGCGTAATTCAACAGACTCAAACAACACCCAATACAAAGCTATAAAAATGGGCATGGGCAACAACATTGGCAAACAACCACCTAGTGGATTGGCACCTTCCTTTTTGTACAGCGCCATCATTTCTTTCGATAGTTTTTCACGATCTCCAGCATGACGTTCTTGCAGGCGTTTCATGGCCGGCGCGACGCGCCGCATGTTGGCCATGGATCTATAGCCCGCTGCCGCCAATGGGTACAAAAGTGTTTTAACCGCCACCGTGAGCAAAATGATCGCTACGCCCCAGTTACCAACCACGGTGTAGAGCCAGTCCAGAAGATAAAACAACGGCACCGCTATCCACCATAGAAAACCATAGTCCACCGTGAGGTTGAGGTTTTCGGATATCTGTTCCAAGCGCTTTTGATCTTTCGGGCCTGCATAAAACTGCGCCTGCCAGCTACCGATTGAACCTGGCGCTACGGATACCAACGGACCGGTAAAGCCAAAAAGGTAGGTGCCGTCTGAAGACTTCAGACCACGAAAATGATTGGTCTGTCCGGTAGGCGCGATCCACGCAGACAGAAAGTAGTGCTGCAGAAACGCCACCCAACCGCCGTCGACCTGCTCGCTAACGGGACCATCGTCATCGATGTCCTCGAAATCTACTTTTTTGTAGCGGTCTTCTGCGGTCGTGTAGGCAGCGCCAAGGTAAGGACGTGGTCCAAGCGCGAATGATTCTTCTCCGCCTGGTTTATTGGTATCGCGTTTGATTTGCGCGAACATGGCCGCTTGCAACGTCGCGCCTGTCTGGTTCAACAGTTCATAATTCACATCTACCAGGTATTCGTCACCACGGAAAACGAACTTCTTGTAGATGACCGCGCCGCCAACCTCTGCGGTCAGGAGCAGTTCTTTTTCTTCGCCCGCCGCAACGACAAGATCACTGCGTGTGGTGGTAAATACCGGCCGCTCTCCACTTGCCAGCGGCCCTTCGCGACTAATCAGCCCGCTTTGCGCGATATAAACATGACTCTGGGTACGGTCCAGTAACAAAAAAGGTACATCTGGCTGATCAAGAGCAACGGGAAAGGCTGGCAGTTCCACCCGCACAATATCGCCGCCCACCAGATCTATCCATACCTTCAAGGTAGGTGTTGTGACGGAGACGAGTTCCTGCGCCTGGTGTCGCGCAGTTGGTATCACGGGTGCATCACCACTGCCAGCGCTGAGCGTGTTCAGGTCTGGCAGATCAGCACTGTGCGTTGGATTTGTCGAATCGCTGGCCTGTGGCACCAGGGGGATATCTGCAACACTGGCATCAGCAGGATTGTTCTTGTTCGCTGAAGCGCTAGCTGATAGTGGTTTTTCACTGTATTCAACCGGCTTTTTTGCCTTCTGCATATCGTCATTCCACGCCAGGATCATGAAATAACTGGTCGCCGCTAACGCGATCAACAAAACGATTCTTTGGATTTCGGGGGGTAGCATGGGTGCCGTCCTACGGAGTTTTTACGGAGATCGGGATTAGAGTATTTCGGCACATCTTCATTTCGAAGTTTGCCCGGCCGTTTGCGGGTCAGGCACCAAGTCAACGCCACCCGGGTGAAACGGATGACATTTACCTAATCTCTTAGCGGTCAACCAGCTACCTTGCAAGATACCGTGGGTCTCTATCGCTTGCGCCGCATAATGCGAACAGGTGGGATAGAAACGGCATTGGCGCCCGACCCACGGACTCAAGAGCAGTTGATACCAGCGAATGAATCCCAGAACCAATCTTTTTGCAACTTGGGTTTTTGCAACTTTGCCCATCACCTATGCAATACCTCACCTTCGTTTAATCCATCCCACCGACCGGGCATACCGAACCAGCCGCTTCACTCCCGCCAAGCTCGTCCTTTATGCGGATGAATTGCCGGTCCAGAGATTGTCGCAAGGCAGCGTCTTCGAGCAAGCCGAAAACCTGCACGACAATGTCCACGCCGGGCAGTTCACCTGCTGTTAACCTGAAACGCTCCCGAATGATGCGTTTTACCCGATTACGGCGACTCGCCTTGGCCGTTCCTTTTTTTGTAACGACCAAGCCTAATCTTGGGTTGGGCATCTTATTCTTTCTTGCCCGGATACGTAATGGTCCAGCAGAAAGATTTATGTCCGGTGCAAGGAATACCGCTGTATATTCCGCAGCGCGTAATAACCGGGATGACTTGGGAAATGCGAACACGATATCCGGATCGGAAAATTTACGCCTGGCAACTCAACAGCCACAATGGCGATAAACAGTGATGCCGAGTGTAATTATCAGACGGTGAGACGCTTACGCCCTTTGGCGCGTCGTGCACTCAGGACTTTACGGCCCGCTTTGGTTGCCATGCGCGCACGAAAACCGTGCGTTCTGTTTCTTTTAATATTACTGGGCTGAAAAGTTCGCTTCATGGTCTTTAAGACTCGAGCTAGCAGATAACTGGGGGCGCGATTCTAAGAACAGGTTCATTAGCTGTCAAATAGTAAGATTTATATATATTAAAGATTTGTTGTTGTTGTTTGTTAGGCAGCGTTACGCCTGTGGGTAAGTGAGATAATTGCCTATCAGGCGGTCAGTTGCTGGCGATGAGTTGGTGTGGAAAAACGGCAGTGAGCCGTGTGAGTAATATTACTCAGCTTGTGCGTAATTACTTACCCTGAAGTTATCCACAGGTTCTCCAACGCCTTGCACACAAACTATGGGCGTAGAATTACCGCTTATTTTAAGTGGACCGATACGTAAGTTTTTGAATTTTCTAGCATACGCAAAAAATGTCCTGTTTTTTCTGCGAACACGTAGCTATTTTATTGAGCTTGAGCTTAAATGTTTTTGTCCGCTGCTACACAATAAAACTCCGTTAGTTGGCTTGTTATAGCCTGTTGGGGGGCGATTGTGCCGCTGCTAAATAACAGTAAAAAGTAACAGCAAAAGTGTCTTGGGGGGCATCAACTGGTGGGAAACAGCATTTGGCAACAATGCTTGGGCAAGCTGGCCGACGAAATTTCAGCAGATCATTTTGAAACATACATAAAGCCATTGCAGGTGCGTGTAGATGAAGGGGCCGTCTCTTTATTCGCGCCAAATATTTATGTTGAGGAACAGGTGCGCCTGTCTTATCTGCAGCGTATACAAGATCTGCTCAGTCAGGTTAATGGCATAGATGAAGAGGTGGAGATCCAACTTAGCGTGGGTCAGAACAAGCAAGCCGCGCCTTTGCGAGCAGATGCATATCAATCTGCAGCGAAGCCCAGCCATAATCTCAACGCAGATTTCACCTTCGATACGTTCGTCGAAGGCAACTCTAATGAACTAGCTAAGGCGGCAGCGTCCCAGGTGGCCAGCAATTCCGGCATTGCCTACAACCCACTGTTGCTCTATGGCGGCGTTGGGCTGGGCAAAACCCATCTGATGCACGCTGTGGGTAACGAAATACTTAAGGTCACTCCAGATGCACAGGTGGTCTACTTGCATTCTCAGCGTTTTGTGCAAGACATGGTCAAGGCTCTACAACAAGGTACTATGCAGGATTTCATGCAGTACTATCGTTCGGTCGACGCATTGTTGATCGACGATATTCAGTTCTTTGCTAAGAAACTTAGGTCACAAGAAGAGTTTTTCCATGTCTTCAATGCGCTTTTAGAGCGGGGCCATCAAATGGTTCTGACCTGCGATCGTTACCCGCGGGAAATAGACGGCCTGGAAGAGAGGCTCAAATCGCGGTTTGTGTGGGGTCTGACGGTAGAAGTTGAGCCGCCGGAATTAGAGACACGGGTGGCAATTCTGATGAAGAAGGCAGAGGCAGACGAGGTCAAGCTAGACCCGGCGGTAGCCTTTTTCATAGCAGAGCGCATACGCTCAAACGTTCGCGAACTGGAGGGGGCCTTACGGCGTGTTATAGCTAATGCGCGGTTTACCGGTGCAAGAATCAGTATAGAGCAGGTTAAGCGCGCGCTGCGTGATTTGTTTGCCATCCAGGACCGGCAAATTTCCATCAGTAATATTCAACGTACCGTCGCGGAATACTACAACATCAAGATTGGCGATTTGTTGTCAAAGCGCAGAAACCGGGCCATCGCACGGCCACGCCAGGTTGCCATGGCCTTGGCAAAAGAACTCACGAACCATTCGCTACCTGAAATAGGTGACGCTTTTGGCGGTCGTGATCATACAACGGTATTGCATGCCTGTAGAAAGATTGCTGAATTGCGCGAGTCCAGCATGGACCTTGCGGAAGACCATAAGAATTTATCACGACTGCTATCTGGCTAGCCGAGACCGAAATGAAATTTACAATTCAACGCGAAAAACTGCTCCGGCTGTTACAACTCGTTACGGGTGTCGTCGAACGCCGACAGACATTGCCTGTGTTGGCTAATTTGTTAATAAAGGCCACTGACAACAAACTCGAGATAACCGGTACAGACCTGGAAGTCGAATTGGTTGCAGAATGTGAGGCGTTGGTGGAGCAGACCGGAGAAGCCACCTTACCGGCGCGCAAGCTGGCGGATATCTGGCGCTCTTTAGGTGAAGGCTCCGAAGTGACGGTAGCGGTAGAAGGGGATCGGGCGGTTGTTCGTTCGGGCCGTAGTCGCTTCAGTTTGGCAACCTTGCCCGCCGCAGACTTCCCAAAGGTGCCGGGCGGAGATGCCGAGGTGTCTCTGCAGCTAAAGCAAAAGGATGTGCGTGGTTTAATCGACGAGGTTGGTTTTGCCATGGCCCAGCAGGACGTGCGTTACTTTCTAAACGGCATGCTCCTTGAGATTACAGATAGCCACCTTCGTGCAGTGGCTACCGACGGGCATCGTTTGGCGATGAGCACGGTTGAAACAAGCAACCCCGGGGTTGCAAAGAGAATACAGGCGATCATACCGCGCAAAGGGGTGCTGGAGTTGGGTCGGCTTTTGGATGGTGAAAGCGAAATGATACAGTTGCAGTTAGGAAGCAATCATCTGTGTGTTAAGGCGGGTCCTTATACCATGACGACCAAACTGGTCGACGGCCAGTTTCCTGACTATGAAAAAGTGATCCCGTCTGACGGTTCTCGTTACCTGATTGCAGATCGGGACACTTTGCGTCAGGCGTTTCAACGTGCCTCGATACTCTCAAACGAAAAGTATCGCGGTGTGCGATTGATCATTAACGAAGACCTGCTGACCATCCAGGCGAATAATCCGGAGCAGGAAGAGGCTGAAGAAATTGTTGCGGTTGAATTTAGCGGCGAAGAATTGGAAATAGGCTTCAACGTCAGCTATCTGTTGGATTGTCTCGGCGTATTGAAGACCGATAGTGTGCGCTTGAGTGTCTCGGATGCAAACAGTTCTGCGCTGATAGAGGGTATTGGGAACGACACAGCGGTCTATGTCGTTATGCCGATGAGGTTATAGGCCTGGGGTACCCGGGTGTACTTAGAGAAGCTACATCTACAGAACTTGCGTAATCTGGACACTCAGTCGTTAGAGTTCAGCGCTGGTTTCAACTATCTGTATGGCGCAAACGGTGCCGGCAAAACGGCGGTCTTAGAGGCTATCTATTTGCTCGCTCGAGGACGTTCATTCCGCAGCCACCGCGTTGCGCCCATCATCCGGCATGGCGAAACGATGCTGGTGGTTCGCGGTGAAATCATTTCTGGTTCGGGCGTGCGACAAACGCTGGCAATGTCGAAGAACAAATCTGGAGAAACCCAGTTAAGACTGAACGCCGAGTCTCAATCCAAGGTTTCTACATTGGCTAAGCAACTACCTGTGCAAACCCTGCTGCCGGAGGCCGCAGACCTTGTGGTCGGCAGCCCAGGGGAGCGCCGGGCATTTTTGGATTGGGGATTGTTTCACGTGGAACCCCGGTTTTTGTCGGCCTCCCGATCCTATCGCAGGGTCCTATCCCAGCGAAACGCCTGGCTAAAATCGTTGGACTCAGCTGCGGCAGAGCAGAATATACATAATGATCCCTGGATGTCCCAGCTACTGGCCTTGGGGCTGGAGATAAACGCAGACCGTGCCCAATACCTGGAGAGAATCGAGGTGTATTTTTCGTCGACGTTAGCGCGATTGAGCCCGGAACTTGAAGTTCGCCTCCAGTACGACTGGGGTGGGCTGATTTCTGCAGAGGAATCTGAGAAAAAGTTGGGCGAAACATGGCTGCGCGATGTAAAATTCGGCATGACCCATCGGGGTCCACATCGTGCTGATCTGCTGTTTAGGTTAGAGGGAGTTCGTGCTGAGGATGTGGTATCCCGCGGGCAGGCAAAATTGATAGCCAGCGCCGCCATTCTTGCCCAGGCTGAGCTTTTATACCGACATTCGAAAATTAAGAGTCTATTTCTAATCGACGATTTTGGTGCGGAGCTGGATGCGGCGCATTGGCAGCAGTTTTTGCAAACTTTGTTGGCCTTGGAGTGTCAGGTGATTGCAACTTCCACGCAACCATTGGATCTCGGTCAGGATTGGGTGCAGGGCTTAGTAGACTTGCAGGTGTTTCACGTGGAACAAGGCGGGATTACAAATATAACCGCTTAAACAAGAGGCGATTGGACTAGATGTCAGAAGAAGATACATACAATTCGGCCAGCATAACCGTGCTACGCGGCTTGGATGCGGTCCGTAAACGGCCCGGGATGTACATCGGTGATACCGAAGATGGCACCGGCTTGCACCACATGGTCCAAGAGTTGGTCGATAATGCCATTGATGAATCACTTGCGGGTCATTGTGATGAAATTTTTGTCACCTTGCACCCGGAAGAGGCTGTGTCGGTTAGAGATAATGGCCGGGGTATTCCCGTCGATATTCACGCCGAAGAAAATGTCAGCGCGGCGGAGGTCATAATGACCACTCTTCATGCCGGTGGTAAGTTCGACGACAGTAGTTACAAGGTGTCCGGCGGCTTACATGGCGTGGGCGTTTCGGTTGTAAACGCGCTGTCGGAGTATTTGCGACTGACGATTCGTCGAGGCGGCCGGGTCTATGAACAGGAATACAGGCATGGTACGCCGGTAGCGCCTCTGGCGGAGATCGGTGAAACCACAGAGCGCGGCACCGAGTGTTATTTCAAGCCATCTCCGAAAACATTCAACAATATTAAATTTCACTATGAGATTTTGGCCAAACGCTTGCGCGAGCTCGCATTTCTAAATTCCGGGGTAAAAATCAATCTGATTGATGAACGGACTGCGAAAAAGGAGCTCTTTTACTACGATGGTGGTTTGAAAGCGTTCGTTAAATATCTGAATACCAACAAGACCGAGCTCAACGAAATTTTCCACTTTTCCAGCCAGCGGGAAGACGGCATCGGAGTTGAGGTGGCTATGCAGTGGAATGATGGTTACCAGGAGCAAGTATTCACCTACACCAACAACATTTCCCAGGGCGACGGTGGTGCCCACCTGGCGGGGTTTCGGGCCGGCCTGACACGCACGCTGAATGGTTATATTGAGCGTGAAGGACTGTTGAAAAAGACCCAGGTTGCTACTTCCGGCGATGACGCTCGGGAAGGGCTGATTGCTGTGGTCTCGGTTAAGGTGCCGGACCCTAAATTTTCTTCGCAAACAAAAGAGAAGCTCGTTTCATCGGAAGTTAAGTCTGCAGTCGAGCAGGAATTGCACAAATATTTTACCCAATATCTGGATGAGCACCCTCAGGACGCCCGTTCGGTGGTGGGTAAGATGATCGATGCAGCGAGGGCCAGAGAGGCAGCGCGTAAGGCACGGGAAATGACCCGCCGTAAAGGT
>SMVB01421955.1_pt1 | contig 15938 bp, 12 predicted proteins | sample 2456461 | NCBI WGS metagenome assembly SMVB01 (sample SAMN11095934, study PRJNA526329) | marine sediment metagenome | biome: Marine sediment; feature: Surficial sediment; material: Deep marine sediment; isolation source: Hadal surficial sediment | place: Pacific Ocean | collected 2014-05 | depth... | reverse complement strand
GTTGGTGGCCACAGTCAGGTTGGTCACTGCCGATCCGCTGGGCATGTAGCGCGTCTCGGGATCGCTCCCAAGATTGCCGATAATGATGACTTTGTTAATTCCGCGGGCCATAGCTGGTCCCCTGTCTGATGTTTCTTGGTTTTTCCCGTCGGCCTTCGGGCCGATCGGGGTCGCCTATTGTAGAGCCTGTCCGGCTAATTGCCAGCCCGATTTCTCGTGATTCGCGGGCTTTTCGTTGCAAAGCTCCTTAATAACACAAGGGGTCGGAGCTCTTTCTTCGAAAAGGCTCTGACCCCTATTGCCGTCGAGACAAGCCCGCGGCGGCCAGCCAAATGGCGGCCAGCAATGCACAAACGAAAAACACGTCCGTCGGGCGCCCTGCGCCAAGGAAGCGGCCTCCTATCAAGCCGCCGACGAAGGCGCCGAGAAACTGGGAACTCGAGAATACGCCCATCGAGGCGCCGCGAGCATCGCCATCGGCCAGCATCGATAGCCGGGCCGGCAGACCGGCTTCGAGGAAATTGAAACCTGCGAAGAACAATGCCAGCGCGACAAACACGGGCACGACGCCAAATGCGCCGAATGACAGCATTAGCTGACCGGCAAGCAGCAACATCACGGCAATAGCCACGGTCGCCGCTTTGCCCTGCCGCTCGTCGCTCAGAATCAAGGGCACGGTACCGAGCAATGAAACAAACAACGCGCCAACATAGATCTTCCAATGCGCTGTCACGGGCAGTTCGAGACGATCGGCAAACAGGAACGGCAACGCCACGAAACTGGCTATCAGGATCACATGCAATAGAAACACATACGCGTCCAGGCGTAACAACTCGGGCCGTAGTGCCGGCCTCAGGACCCAGGTTTGCCTCGCGATTGGCCGTTCGATGTCAGCCGGCAGTGCCTTGAGCAATACCGCGCCCACGACGGCCAGTAGCGCGGCAATCCAGAATAGCGCCGGCACGCCAGCGTGTGCCGCAATTGCCGGCCCTGCGATGAGTGCAATCACAAACGATCCACCAATCCCAACACCGAATACGGCCATCGATCGCGTTCTCACCTGCTCCCGGGTCGCATCCGCTATCAGGGCAGCCAGAGTCGCGGATATTGCGCCCGCCCCCTGCAGAAGCCGGCCCATAATGACCGTATGGATCGTATCGCCCATAGCGGCCACGACGCTGCCAATCGCGAATACGAACAGGCCGCCAGCGATGACCGGGCCACGCCCAATGCGATCGGACAACATGGCCAGCGGGATTTGCAGCCCCGCCTGGGTCAGGCCGTAAGCACCCACCGCAAATCCGATCAGGATTGGGGTAGCGCCATCGAGGCCGGCCGCATACAACGACAACACCGGCAGCAGTGCGAACAGTCCGAACATTCGCAGCATCACGATAAGCGCAATGACGCCGATAGCGCGCCGTTCGGTTGGCAGCATCGCCGTTGATTCGCCACCGTTGGTCAATCGCATCGCATGCACTCTTTGCGCCGGAGTCGCAGGGCGGCGTATATTAGCAGGTTGGTCGGCGTTTACTGAATCAGACTATGAAGTACATCGACATTCGCGGCGCAAGAACGCATAACCTCTGCAACCTCGATCTGAGACTGCCGCGCGACAAATTGATCGTGTTTACGGGGCTGTCCGGCTCGGGTAAGTCCTCGTTGGCATTCGACACGATTTACGCAGAAGGGCAACGGCGATACGTCGAATCACTGTCGGCTTACGCGCGTCAGTTCCTGTCGATGATGGAAAAACCCGACGTCGATCACATCGACGGACTGTCGCCGGCAATTTCGATACAACAGAGATCGACTTCGCACAACCCGCGGTCGACCGTCGGTACAGTCACCGAAATACATGACTACCTGCGTCTGCTCTACGCGCGCGCCGGCATCCCGCGTTGCCCCGATCACAACACCAACCTGGAGGCACAGACCGTTAGCCAGATGGTTGACCAGGTGCTTGCCTTGCCCGAGGGCACGCGGCTGATGTTGCTTGCGCCGGTCATCTCCGACCGCAAAGGCGAGCATGTTCAGCTCATGGCCGACTTATTGGCCCAGGGTTTCATCCGCGCACGGATTAATGGTGAAGTCTATGAACTCGACCAGCCACCGCCGCTGGACCTGCGCAAGAAACATCGTATCGATGCGATCGTCGATCGCATCAAGGTCAAGGACGAAATGCGTCTTCGGTTAGCCGAGTCGTTCGAAACAGCGCTGCGAATCGCCGATGGCGTCGCGCGTATTGCATTCATTGACGAGCCCGATAAGGATGAACTCATATTCTCGGACCGTTTCGCCTGCAATATTTGCGGTTACAGCCTGACCGAACTCGAGCCGCGGCTGTTTTCGTTCAACAACCCCTCTGGTGCCTGCCCGACATGCGATGGCCTGGGAGTGAAGCAATTCTTCGACCCGGAGCGCGTCGTCGTCAACCCGGATCTGTCACTCGCAGGCGGTGCCATTCGCGGTTGGGACCGCAAGACAACGTACTACTATCAGATGATCCGGAGTCTGGCGTCGCATTACGACTTCGATCTCGAAACACCGTTCTCAGAACTTCCCAAGAAATTCCAGGACGTTGTTCTGTACGGCAGCGGCGGCAAAAAAATCGAGTTCTACTATGAGAATTCGCGTGGCATGCAGATCAAAAATCGGCACCGCTTCGAAGGCGTGATTCCGAATCTCGAGAGGCGCTACCATGAAACTGAATCGGGCGCCGTCCGTGAGGAACTCGCCAAATTTCTGAACAGCCAGGGCTGCCCCGATTGTGGTGGAGCTCGTCTTAATAGAGCTGCACGACATGTATTCATTACAGACCTGTCGTTGCCGCAGATTTCCAACATGTCGGTTGGTCATGCGCGCGCATTTTTCGACGACCTGGCGCTCGACGGCTGGCGCGCGACGATTGCCGAAAAGATCGTAAAGGAAATTGGCGCTCGGCTAGGATTTCTTAGCGATGTCGGTCTCGATTACTTGTCGCTCGAACGAAGCGCCGACACATTGTCGGGCGGTGAGGCACAGCGAATTCGCCTGGCGAGTCAGATCGGTTCAGGCCTGGTCGGTGTCATGTATATTCTCGACGAACCGTCGATTGGACTGCATCAACGAGACAACCAGCGACTGCTCGGCACATTGACGCACCTCCGGGACATCGGCAATACCGTCATTATTGTCGAACACGATGAAGAGGCCATACTGGCCGCCGATCACGTCGTCGACCTCGGACCGGGCGCCGGCATCCATGGTGGTCGGATCGTAGTCGCCGGTACACCCGATGAAGTGAAGAATAGTGCGGAATCGCTGACGGGCCAGTACTTGTCCGGCAAGCGCTCCATCGCCATACCCGACGTGCGGACTAAAGCTGACGAATCGCGCACGATAAAGATCATTGGCGCAAGCGGCAATAATCTCAAGGAAATCGACGCGTCGATTCCCATTGGGCTAATGACCTGTGTCACAGGCGTGTCCGGGTCCGGCAAATCAACGCTCGTCAATGACACCTTGTATAAGGCAGTCGCCGACCTGCTTAATCGGAGCAATCGTAACCCCGCGCCGTACAAGGAAATTTTAGGTCTTGAGCAGATCGATCGCGTAATCGATATCAGCCAGAGTCCGATCGGCCGCACGCCGCGGTCAAATCCGGCCACGTACAGCGGCCTGTTCACACCGATTCGCGAATTATTTGCCGGAACCCAGGAAGCACGATCACGAGGCTACCTGCCCGGACGATTCAGTTTTAACGTCAAGGGTGGTCGTTGCGAAGCTTGCCAGGGCGACGGCGTTATTAAGGTCGAAATGCATTTCCTGCCCGACGTTTACGTTCCGTGCGATGTCTGCCGCGGCAAGCGCTACAACCGCGAAACTCTCGAGCTGCGTTACAAGGGCAAGAACATCAACGAAGTGCTGGAGATGACGGTTGAAGATGCCGCCGTATTTTTCCAGAACGTACCGGTGATCGCGAAGAAGTTGCACACACTCATGGACGTTGGACTTACCTACATTCACCTCGGCCAGAACGCGACGACCTTGTCCGGTGGCGAAGCGCAACGCGTAAAGCTCGCGAAGGAGCTGTCGAAACGGGACACGGGCAATACGCTCTACATACTCGATGAACCGACGACCGGCCTGCACTTTCACGACATCGAACAATTGCTCGTTGTCCTGCACCGCCTGCGTGATCGCGGCAACACCGTTGTTGTTATCGAACACAATCTGGACGTCATCAAGACCGCAGACTGGGTCATCGACCTCGGCCCTGAGGGTGGCGACGGTGGCGGCGAGATCATTGCGACGGGCACGCCTGAAGACGTTGCCGCAAATAAGCGATCTTTCACGGGCCAGTATCTTCGACCTCTTCTTGGTAATTCAGTCAACAAGTTGCGGGCCTTACGGTAGGCGTCGTAACGACTCGATGACGACCGGATCTTCCAGAATTTGTCCCTGAACATATGCGTCATCGGTTGGTGCGTTAGCGGGTGATTCGTGGATGGCATGTACGACGTCCATTCCCTTGATGACGCGACCGAAGACAGCGAATCCCTGACCGTCATTGTTGCGCGTGCCGCCGAAATCGAGCGCCGGTTGATCGCCGATGCATATAAAAAACTCGGTGGTCGCCGTGCCGACCTCTGCACGCGCCATTGAAATGCTGCCATCCAGATGCGGCAGACCCGTGTCCGCCGTGGTTTCGTGGGCGATGGGAGGAAATGGGCTGTCAGCATCTCCGATTCCGCCCTGGATAACAGAGATTACCGGGCTGCCGTTGTCATTATCCGGCGACACGACGCGATAGAACGTGCCAACCTCAAGGTGTGCGCCGCCAACGAGGCGAAGAAAGTTTTCGACAGTGACTGGTGCTTTGTCTGGATACAGCTCCAGCTCGATGTCACCAAGCGACGTCGTCATCCGAACGCGTTCGCTCTGCCGCATCTCGATGAAGCTGCCTGTTTTCAGAAATCGAATCGTCAGTTCGATGGGATTCTGTAACCGCATCATGAACGCATGCGAATGTTCGACGACGATAAAGTCGTCCATGCCTTTGAGTTTCGTATCCTCGACCGATACTTTGCCATCGTCGGGATCGTCCAGCACTGCGGAAGTAATCGGATCGATGCTCCGATTGCCGGCGATTATTCCCAGTTCGAACTCAGCTGGCCCAAGTTGCAGTGGCACGCTGTCGGCACCTTTTCCTAGCTGACGACCCGCCGGACCATTGACCCAGTCAATGCCCGGCACATCGCCAAGCTTGTCTACCGCCGCGCTTCCCTGGTTGGGTGGAGCAAGCATGACGACACGACCGAGGCGAGGAATATCGTGATCGCTCAGGTAGTTACGGACCAATATTCCGCCGAGCGAGTGGGTGACGAAATGAACTTTTTCAATTGCATCGTTGGACTCGCAACGCACCAGACCTTTACCGATGGCCATGGGCGCGAGCTCCTCGATCGGATGCTCGCGGGATGGGTAGTCAATATTGATGGCGACGAATCCGGCGGCGTCGATCGCCTCAGCCATCGTCTCCATCGACATCGACGTTCGCGCAAGGCCGTGCAACAGAATGACGCACTCATCTGCACTCGCGGTTGACGCCGTGATCAATGCGAGGAACATTGCGATCCGATTCATCCGTCCTGCTTGCACTCCCCACAATCCTCCAATAAGTCGCGGCTACGACACCGTCTGTTTTCGTGGACGCCAATATCCCTGACTTGAGAAACAACGCCAGACCCACGGTAGCCAGCGTAGCAAAGCAAAGCTCAACCACAACGCCCAACCGAGGATCAGTGTTTTGTACATCCACAACGGAACCGTCCAGGCCGATGCGGTCGGCAAAACGGAGTCGCTTCTGTCGACAAACCATTTTAGTGAGTTTCCGTACGAACCGTTGCCCGTCACGTTCATGTCGGGCGTGCCGAGTAAGCCGCCGGGCAAACTTGTCACGATCGTCATCAGCGCAACAACGGTTAACACGGCATAGGCAAGCTGAACAAGGTTGAATTTCCACCAGGTCGCCTGGCCATTCCACCGCTCACGTGCCCCACTAACGAGCAACCACAGCACGACCGTACCCAACGCTGGCCAGGCGAAGGTACTGAAGCCCAGCCCTAGCAGCAGCCAGTGCCATGTTTTCAGCGGCGCCAACCCCGTCCGACCCAGAATGATGGCGGCCAGAATGAGGACGGCCAGTTCTGACCAGTACAGAACCGCGGGGCCGAGACTCGGCCCACGAGTCGCCAACAGCCAGCGATTGCGTGGCAGATCCATGCGTATGGAAATGTTGCTGGCCGGGGCACGGATATTCACTATTGGCGTCTTGGTACTGAACATCACCTCGCCGTCGCTACGCCAGCTCAACTCGATAGTGTGTTCACCGGGCAGAATCGGAACCGTCAATGCGCCATCATCGGCGCGCAGTGGTTGAATTTGTCCATCAATCGAAACACTGGTTACTTCCGCATCTGTTGGCAACTGCAGGACGTGTTGCGCGCCGCGAGTGCTGCGATACTCCAGTGCCAATGTGGCAGTGATCGACCGGTCACCGTGCTTTACGTTGAGATCCACCGAGTCGAACGCCAGCGTCTTTCCGGCGCTTCCCTCCGGCCTGGTTGCGGTTAACGCGAGACTTTCTCCGGCGCGCGGATAAAAGTTCGCCATGCGTGCGTCATAGCCGCCGCCCACGGATTCGCTTTCGGGTACGCCGTCAAATTCCACGTTCCAGATACCACTGACAACGACGCGCCATATTTCCCGCCACGGAACGCCATTGCCTGCTTTCAATGCCAGCAGCGACCTTCGCTCAAGCGTCGACTGCCACATGAACCGATCAACATTTGGTGCCATTGTTACCAGGATCTTGCCGTCTTTGACCGTGGCGTTCTCGCTGATCACCGATTCACCCTCGATAAGCGGCAACTCCAGTGTCAGCGCACCCTGCGCCGGCGCGACACGTGACACAATGGTCCGGACGCCCCAATCCAGATCCAGCTCGAGCGTGCGCGTGACCTCGACAAATGGCGGAAATCGACTGCTTTCCCAACGTAGTGTTCCATCGGCGCTGTCTGCTGATTGCAGCCGGGTAAGCTGTAGTGATCCTGACAACAGGCGCCGGTCTTTTATGCCAGCAATGAACCAACCGTCGCCCGCCGCGTCGACGACTCGTGGTGGCGCAGGAAACGGAATCTCAAGGCTGTCGACAGCGGGAATCGGTCCACTCAATAGTATTTTGTGCCGCCCGGCCTGGAGTCGAATCCAGAGGGACTGACCGGGCCCTCTCGAGACCTGCCCTGCTGCCGTGCCGTCCAGCAATATCGCAGCAGGACGCCAACCCGCATCCGATCCGGGTAGCGGCACGGCGACCTCTTCGAGTGCATACACAGTTAGCGACATTCGCACGCTGTGTTCGTCAATATTAATATCTGCCGCGACGATTTCGGCACAACGTGGTGTGCAGTCAGGTGGTTGCAGCAGTCTAGTCTCGAGATCTTTGAGCAACTCTGCATCGGGCAACTCGGCCTGCGCCGGTTGGCCTACGCCCATGAAGAGACTGATCAGTCCTACCGCAATCACTCCACTAGCCGGTGACGTCCCGATTCGCAATCCGCCGGGAAACTTGAACTGTCGTTCAAGGATTTCCGCGGCCAGCACCGCGGTGAACAACAGCAACATGACGACCTCTAGAAGCCGCAGCAATGAGACCAGCCAACGCGGCATGATTATGAGTTGCATGGTCTGATCGGCATCAACCGGGCCGCTCCACGACAGCCTGTAGGAGTTCCATTGCCATGACGGAATGCCGGTGCCGACCTGCACAATTGCGTTTGGTGCGTACCGCGCAAAAGTTGCGCTCGAATCAAAATACGAACCGGTAACAGCAACTTCGCCAAGCACACCGGCAACCCTTGATTTTTGCAGCAACATCGCACGGTTTTCCCGTACGGCGTCTGTTTCATCTTCCACGAAGCTGTCCGCAATCCCGCGAATTGGTGCGGACGCAGGCGCCTGGGCAAACATCTGGCGCTGCGATTCAAGCTGCGGGTAAATTGCGATTCGTAGCTGCCCGGCAATGAACGGCACCAGCATGAATACCAGCAAGACCGCGCTGGTCACCTGGTACAGCCGGACGATCTTCTGCAATCGGCCCGCTGGCGCGACGCGCAGCAACGCGATCGCAATCAGCAGATTAAGCCATGACCATGCGGGCGCATTCACTTCGTGAAAACTCAATGCAAGCGCCGCAAGCGCAATAGCGCCTGCCATCGGTCCGAACAACCGCCAGGCGGAAATTGTGATAATCAGAACCAGGAAAAAATCCAGCAACTGCCATTGGCTAGCCCAGCTCCCCGACGCTTGGTCGACACCGGGGGCTGCCAGTAACTTGTGCCCTGGCGGCAGGTTCAGAATCGTTCGTGCGCTCGAAAAACGCGCGTCCCAGCCAGTTGCAGGCAACTTACGGCCAGCCCCGGTGCGGGCCACAGTGGCCAGCTCAAGATTGCGGTGACGCAGCTCCACACCGGTCCGTCCTTCGCTATCGCCATCAGTGATCAGCAAATTTTCCCCGTTAACAGAGGCGGTCAGCAGTGCAAATGGCGACGACATGTCGAGTCGCCAATCGGTTCGCATGGTGCCAACGATGCGGTCGCTAACCACGAAACCGGAGCGATCGAAGTCCATCCACATCGTGCGCGAAAGATTGAGATCATTCTCCGCAGACACAATGCCGCGGCTACGCTCAGTAATTTTCATCGAATCTATCGGTGTCATTCGGAATGCCGGCAATCCGGTCCAATTCCCGGGAACACCAACTTGCAACGGATCGACAGGCGGCAGGCCCTCGGGTGCGGTGACACGGAGCATGTCATTCGATCGATAACTCCAGATCTCGGTATCAGCAAGATTTGTTTCCGGAGTTGGCATCGTAATTACGTCGAGCACGCCGCCGGCCCTGGCGCTTAACTCGATATTCCAACTGCCCGGACGCACCTGTACTCGAAGGTTGCCATCCGGTTCCAGTCGTGCAGGAAGATCGCTTTCAATTATAAGCGGCACAAATCCGTCTGGGAGCAGCGGTCCGAACAGCTCTTCGCGAACGCTGCCTGATACCTGGATTTCCAACCGAGTCGTCAGCCGTGTTGGTACGTCGTCGCTGATGAGTCGATAGACGTTAACCTCGACAGTGTCACGCGATTGAGTCTCTGCCCTTCGCTCCCCCAGGAAAACACCGCTACGGGTTCTTTCAGGCCGCGCGACGGCCTGGCCGTTGACAGTCAATGAAATCAGGCCCGTCTGCCACGGCAGGCGCAGGTTGCCGGGGCGTTGATCCCACTCGAAAGTGCCGGCGATTCGATAAGAACCGGGGGTGAGATACACGCTGGGAACATTATCGTGCAGGACCACCGCGATACTGCGCCCGTTCCCGGTGATCCGGTGTGGCCAGTAACTTGTGTTACCTGGCAATTGAATCCACTGTTGATCAGCATAAACAGTCCACTGCTGTGTGAATTGGCCGCCATCGGCATCGACCGATAGTTCGAGCTCGCCGGGCCATGCGCAGATAAAATCATTTCGTTCCGTCGCGCCGTGATTAAAGATGAACGGGCAGCTGCGATATTCCCTGTCCTTGAGGACCCACTCTTGCCAGTCCTGCAATTCGTTCGGAACGTAAGGATCACTTGCCAGAACCGTTGCGGGCAGCAACAGCACTGTAAGAAATAGCCTGAGCATCAAAGACATGGGTGCCTCCCCAGTTGTGCTTGGATAATTACTATACGTTAACGCGGGTGGTGCAGTATTCGGGTCAATAATGTGGCGGCCGGTCGTCTTGTGGCGCGTCGCCGGGGCTTGATTCGCCCATCGCCCGCACTCGTTCAACCAGTGAACTGCAGAGCTGTTCAAGCTGCATGATCTTCGTCTGTTGTTCGGTGACCACTTCATTCAGTTCGAGCATGAGCTGATCCTGGTGGGCCAGCTTGCTTTCGATATCGATCAGTCGTTCCTCGCTCATGGTAGCCTCTTCCCTTGCTCGTCCCGACCCCATTGTCGCGCCGCAAGTGGCGCTCCTACAATACCTATGTCACTTTTGCGCTTCAATGAAATATCGCTGGACTTCGGCGAACTCAAAATCTTGCATGAGACCGGGTTCTCCATCGAGTCCGGTGAGCGAGTTTGCCTGATCGGCCGCAACGGCGCCGGCAAGTCGACAACACTCAAGCTGATCACGGGCGAGATAGAGGCGGACCGTGGCCAAATCGTTCGCAGTACCGATCTGGTCATCAGCCAGTTGCACCAGAGCCTGCCCGAGGCGATGGATCTGCGCGTGCGCGACATCGTTCGATCCGGACTCGCCGAGACGGAATTATTAGTCGAGAAGTACCAACAACAGTCGACACTGGAACTTGATCGCGACGGCATGCGGGAACTCGCGACATTGCACGCGAGGATCGATGCGCACGATGGCTGGCACATAGATCAGCGAGTTGATGAAACGATTACGGAACTTAATCTTCCGGCCGACAAGAAGATGAGTGAATTGTCCGGCGGCTGGCGCAGACGCGTAGCGCTTGCACACGCACTCGTACAGAAACCCGATCTTTTATTGCTCGACGAGCCCACCAACCACCTCGATATTGCGACCATCAAGTGGCTGGAGAATCGCGTTTACACATGGCCAGGCGCGGTGTTGTTTATCACGCATGACCGCATTTTCCTGCAACGACTGGCGACGCGAATACTCGAAATTGATCGTGGAAAACTGACGAGCTGGCCCGGGACATACGACAACTACTTGATTCGTAAGGATAAAATGTTAGAGGACGAGGAAGCTGCCAACGCCCGTTTCGACAAAAAGCTGGCCCAGGAAGAGGTGTGGGTCCGGCAGGGAATCAAGGCACGACGAACCCGCAACGAGGGTCGTTCCCGTGCATTGTTCAAGATGCGCGAACAGCGAGCACGGCGTACTGCCCGCGACGGGCAAGCGCGCATTTACATCGAAGAGGCGGATCGATCCGGCCGCAAGGTAATTCGCGCGCGCAATGTCTGTTACCGTTTCGGCGACGAACCTTTGATCGAGAATTTCTCGATCAAAATCATGCGCGGCGATCGTATCGGACTCATTGGTAACAACGGCGTCGGCAAGACGACTTTGCTGCGTTTGTTGCTGGGAGATCTGGAACCAATGTCCGGCACACTGAAACACGGCACCAATCTCGAAATCGGGTACTTCGACCAATTGCGGCAGTCACTGGATCTCGACAAGTCGGTTGCTTACAACGTCGGCGAAGGTCGAACGTACATCAAATTGAATGGTAAAGACCGCCACATAGTCGGCTACTTGAAGGGCTTTCTGTTCAGCCCGAAACGGGCGGCAACACCTGTCAAAGCGCTTTCGGGCGGCGAACGCAACCGTGTAATTCTCGCCAAACTGTTCACGCAACCTGCCAACCTGCTGGTACTGGACGAGCCGACCAACGATCTCGATATAGAAACGCTGGAAGTGCTCGAGAACAAATTGACTGAGTACGGCGGCACACTAATCGTCGTAAGCCACGACCGTGAATTCCTCGATAATGTCGTAACCAGCACGATCGTTTTCGAGGACGACGGTCATATCCAGGAATACATCGGCGGTTATTCTGACTGGCTGCGACAAGGCCATGCACTCGCCGAGACTGACAGCCCTTACGACGCGAAAGCCCGCAAACGGCACGCAACCGAGAAACGGCAGCAGAGGAAACCGACCAAGCTCAGTTACAAGGATCAGCGCGAGCTGGATGAGTTGCCTGAAGAGATCGAGTCGATCGAGGCATCGATCGTCGATATGCAGAAAAAAATCGCCGATCCAAGCTTCTACTCACAAGACCGCGTAATCGTGCAAACGGCAGTGCAAGAACTCGCTGCCACCGAGGCTTTACTTGAGCAACGCGTAGAGCGCTGGAGTGAACTCGAGACAATGCAAGCCAGTATTCAATTAAAGTAAAGCAGAACGCGCCGTCCCGAACGCCACGGTAGACTTTCCGATCGACGTTCCAAATAAGAATAAAGGGAGTACGTACACATGCCCAAGATAAACTTTTGTCGAAAGAATTACGTTGTGGTCATCGTGCTCGGCTTCACCGATAACGTTCCAGTCGCCGCCCAACACCAGGCGCAATTCCCGTCCAACTGGGAGGTTGCAGGCGCACGAGCAGAACCGACGCATCGACGTACGCATCCGGCCGATCGTCATGGAATAGCGGGCAATCTACCTGTCAACGCGTGCGATCAAGCGGGGATACGCAACCGCAAACTTCCCGCGCCCCTTGCGTGGCGCAAGTTAGTATGCGTCCATGAGGACAATCAGGTTCAAGCTGCACACGGTTCATTTTCCTGTCCATTTGCTTGCGCCTTTCTACAGCAGTCCAGTCCCCTGTAAATTCAGCCTCCTCTTCCAGTTCCGCCATTGGTGTCCTTGTCGCACAGCCAACCAGCAAACACAAAAATATGACACCTAAAATTCTCATATATTTCTCGACCTAAAAATGAAGTCGGCCCCAAATGTCTCCCAACCTGAATGGCGCCCTACGGTAGCATAATGATGACGCACCCCCGAAAACGTCACAATTCCTTCGGCATGGTCTCGGCGAAATAGCGGTCGAACGCACGATGCACGATCTCGGGCGAGATGTTGACCGCCTCAACCGCCTGATTGAATTTCTCCATTTCGGCAACCTCCCTGCGGCCATCCGCGGCGATTACTTTGAGCGCCATTACCGCAATGTCTTCCTTGTCTTCGTCCGACAGCGACTGTCCGACCTCGGCCAGCAACTGGCCCAATTCTGGTTTTTCCGCGAGTTCGCTCATCGCTCGCGTCAGCAGCGCAAGACTCTCGGCCCCTTCCAGTTGAAAATGCCCTTCGATCAGATCGAGCATTTTAGCCGTTTCCTCGGGCTCTATCGCGCCGCTGCCACGAGCAATGAATATGAGCAGTGCTGCGACAAGAAACTGCGAATCGTAGGTCTCAGAACCATTACGTGTCTCGACAATCAATGTCGTACCCTCGAGCCGCGAACTGATTATCGTATCGCTCATTACCGGGCCTCCCGCAACGCCGTAGGCCGATAGTACCCCGGACGCTGGCGCTTATCAGCTGGATTGAGTGGGTGCAATCATTGCGACGTGCCGAAAAGCCGATCACCGGCATCGCCCAGACCCGGCACGATGTATTTTTTCTCGTTCAGATGGTCATCGATTGCTGCCGTGTAGACGGGCACATCGGGGTGTGTCTGCTCAACCAGTTCCAGGCCCTCGGGGCAGGTGACGATACATACGACGACGATCTTGCCCGCACCACTTTCTTTGAGCAGATCAATCGCTGCGACGGTTGACCCACCGGTTGCCAGCATCGGATCAATGATAATGCAGGTACCACCCTTTACCTGCTTTGGCAGGCGCTGATAGTAGCTCACCGGTTGCTTGGTAACCTCATCACGATATAGACCGATAAATCCGACCCGGGCAGTAGGCACCAATTCGAGAATTCCTTCGAGCATGCCGACGCCAGCACGTAATATCGGCACCACCACGAGATCTGTGTCGATCTTTTTGCAGATCGCATCGGCCACTGGTGTCTGCACCGTGACTTCTTTCACTTCGATGTTTTTGAGCGCTTCATAGCAAATAAACTTTGTGATCTCAGTCGCAAGCTCACGAAAACGTTTGTGACCAGTATCGACATCGCGAATAATCGCGAGCTTGTGTTGCACGCAGGGGTGATCGATCAATTCGTGCATTGTCAGTACTCCTTCATTTCGCCAAGGCGCTTGAGGCTGTCCGCCGACCAGGTTTCCCTGAGATCGTAAAAAGCCTCGAAAGACGGCACATCATCAGGAATAGTGACCCACGGTTGTTTGGAGCGCGTAAATATGTGGACGTCAGGTGCAAACGCGGACGGATCATCCAGTGTTCCGGCCCGCACAAATCGGGAGCCTTGCGGCGACTTGTGAAAATAGCCCCACAGCGCCGTGCCACATTCGGAGCAACTCCAGGAGTCAAACGGTTCGCCGCTTTCGCCAGCGGGCGCTGCCCATTCGATCAAGTCGCCTGACTGCAAGATAACGTTGTCGCGCTCAATCCAGAGACTAACTGCGAAAGCGCTGCCGCTGCGACGTTGGCAATCCGTGCAATGGCAGGCAGGCACAATCATGGGCTCACCGTGAATCTCGTAGCGAACTGCGCCGCAGCTACACCCTCCAGCCTGTGTCGAATCTGATTTTGCCATTGACCGCCCGTCTTGATTATGGGTTTTCTGGACGGACCTGATAATACACGGTTGGGAACTCGACCGGCTCCCGTTAGCCGGCCGACGGGAATCGATCTTTGAAAGTGAAGACCGCAGCGCTCGGTCCGTCACGCCAGAGCAAGTCGAAGCGCTCTTTGGCCTCTTCGACCGAGGCGAGATGCCCCGCCTCGATCCACCAAAGCGCGAGCGTGGCGCGGCCGGCGCGCTCGAACCACTCGGCTTTCTTCTGCAGGGCCTCAATGTGATTGCTCCGGTAAACGTAGTTTTCCAGCGCTTCAATCGACTCCCACACCGACATGTTGAAGAGGATCAACTCATCATCGAAAACGCGAATTTCAGTAGCATCGCCCTCGTCCGTTTGATAACGCCACACAAACCCCGGATTTTCGTCAGCGAGCGAGTTCAACGGCTCCAGGCGCTCAACGAAACCGGCCATGACGGAATCTTCAATGGGCCCGCGCATGCGGGCCACATTTGCGTGTGCCAGATGAGATGTGGGCATCTTATTCGGCGGAACCATTACTCATTCCGGCTCAGGCACCGAGCTTACGTATCCCAATCGCATCACGTATCTCGTCGAGAAACGGCACGGCAATTTTCCTTGCGCGCTTCGCGCCCCTGACAAGTTTGGCTTCGACGATCGCGGGATCGGCAATTAATTCGTCATACGCATCGCGAGCCGGCTTGATATGTTCATTGATGTATTCGAACAATGTTTGCTTCATTTCGCCCCACGCGATTCCTTCCGCATAAAGTTTTTCGATACCGCGGGTTTCTTCGAGCGTCGCGAATGCCTTGTACATGTCAAATAAAGTGCTGTCTTTTGTGTCCTTCGGCTCGCCGGGCTCGAGGCTGTTGGTCTTGATCTTCATGATCAGCTTTCGCAATTGTTTTTCGTCAGCGAATAATGGGATCGTGTTGTTGTAACTCTTCGACATCTTTCGCCCATCGAGGCCTTTAAGGACCGCTGTATCTTCGCCGATTACTGCTTCCGGCAATACAAACGTTTCTCCGTAATGGTGATTAAACCGTTGGGCGATGTCTCGCACCATCTCGACGTGCTGCTTTTGATCCTGACCAACCGGAACTTTGGTCGATTTGAACATCAGGATGTCGGCAGCCATCAGGATCGGATAACTATAGAGCGCAAGGGTGATGCCCTTGTCCGGATCTTTATTGCCGCTGTCGACATTGGCTTGTACGGCCGCCTTGTACGAGTGCGCTCGATTCATCAGCCCTTTGGCAGTCATGCCCGTCAGTATCCAGGTCAGCTCGGTAATCTCGGGAATGTCTGACTGGCGGTAGAAGTACGCATGTTCAGTATCGAGCCCGAGTGCGAGCCAGGCAGCGGCAATCTCAAGTGTCGATTGGCCGATCTTTCCTGGATCCTCGTTCTTGGCCAGCGAGTGATAGTCCGCCAGGAAATAAAAATGCTGCGTCGAGAGATCCTTGCTTGCGGCAATGCCGGGACGAATAGCGCCCACGTAATTACCGATATGCGGCGTGCCCGTTGTTGTAATGCCAGTCAGGTAAGTATCGTGGGTCATGCTGTACGGAACCTTGCTCTAGTAACCGGCCGCCTGGCCATCCTTGCGCACTTCGGAGGCGCCATAGTACACGCCCTGCTCTTCATCCCACAGTATCGCCTGGTAACCGCCGTAAC
>SMVB01143622.1_pt1 | contig 15938 bp, 12 predicted proteins | sample 2456461 | NCBI WGS metagenome assembly SMVB01 (sample SAMN11095934, study PRJNA526329) | marine sediment metagenome | biome: Marine sediment; feature: Surficial sediment; material: Deep marine sediment; isolation source: Hadal surficial sediment | place: Pacific Ocean | collected 2014-05 | depth... | reverse complement strand
CGAGGAATTGCATGATACGCAGCGGCATTTTATGTTCTTCGGCGGTTTTACTCACAAAAAAGCCCGGCGTGTCATGGAGAAATATCAGTGGAATATGGAATGAATCGCACAGTGCGATAAAGGCGGTCGCTTTTTCGCACGCGCCCCAACCCATGGCGCCGGCGCTGAACATGGGGTTATTCGCCAGAAATCCGACCACGGCCCCGTCCATCCGGGCCAACGCCGTCATCAGGCTGCGGTCGTACAGCGGCTTAAGTTCCAGCACGCTGCCCTCATCGGCGATCATCTTGACCACGCGGCGCATGTCGTAACCCTGCCGCGGTGAGGACGGCAATAGGCGATAGATATCGTCCAGGCGACGTAGCGGCGAATCGCCGGATCGAATAACCGGCGGTAAATGCTTAGCATTGCACGGCAAGTAGCCTAAGACCTTGCGCACCAGTGCCATACATTCGGTATCGTTTTCAGCGAACAGATCGACCTGCCCGGTGATGCGCGCGTGCAACTCCCATCCACCCAATGCCTGTGGCTCGACCTCTTCGCCGGTGGCCGCTGCCAGCACCGCCGGGCCGGTGACGGCCATCACTGACCCTTTCACCTGGATCACGACATCTGCTAGCGCGGCATAGAATGTGGGGCCACCAAAACAATCGCCCATAATGGTCGCGATGTAGGGCACGAAGCGATCTCTAGGCGGTTGATCGATCGGTAACATGATGCTCATCAGGCCCGGCGCACCCATGATGTCGGGGATCCGCCCGCCAGCGGCCTCGCCCAAATTGATCACCGGAAAGCCCTTTTTGATGGCATAGTCGATGCCGTCGTGCGCCTTTTTATGCGCCACTCGTCCGTAGGAACCGGCCTTAATCGTGGTGTCGTCGGCGGCGACGTACACTGCGCGCCCGTCGATCTCGCCGTAACCGGTGATCTTGCCGTCGGTCGGCGTGCTGTGTGCGTCTGCGGGACGATCGCTGTGCGCGAGCAAGCCGAGCTCATGGAAGGTGTTGTCGTCCAACAATACGTCGATTCGTTCCCGCGCCGTTAGCCGGCCGGCCTGGTGTTGACGGGCAACCTTCTCTGGTCCGCCCATCGCGCGTGCCGCGTCCTTCGCCTGTGCGAGCCGCCGTAGGCTGTACGGATCATCCGGTGTGACTTCGCGGTCTGTTTTTTTCATCGAGCTTTGCAAGTGAAATCAAGGGCACCCATTACTTCTTGCATTTGCGATCTCGGGCGGCCCGGAATTCCGCTACAAGGTGCAGTATCTGAATTGTCCGAGTTGCTCCGCATGTGATCGGATGCTAATGATCCGCAGGTAACCTTTGCGCCGTCTTTGTTTCCGTCAATGATTGTTGAATGAGCCATTTGAATGGCTTGAAGTTATTGCCCAATCGCAGTGCCGCTTTTCTGAGGAATTTTGCCGGCATGGTGTCATTTGTAAATAGCTTCACGATGCCATTGGTGCCGTGGTAAAGCGGCCGGGTAATTCGCGTGTGCTTAGTGTGATAATTGCTCAACACGTTTAGTCCACCAATATCTCTTCCCCGACCAAACGCGTGTTTAATGTCGTTGGCGAGCAGGTGCTGGCCGCGAAGGCCTAAATTGTAACCGTGTGCGGTAACCGGATGCATACCAACGGCAGCATCCCCAATTAAAGCAAAACGGCGGGCAACGAATTTTGCCGCGTGCACGCTCATTAGGGGATAGGCATGACGCTCGGTAATTAAAGTCATAGTCCCTAAACGATTTTCGAACCGCGCTTCGACATCGGCATTAAATTCTTCGCCGGACATTTTTAGTATCTGTTCGGCCATGTCCGTTGGCGCGGTAATAACAATGGAACACTGGTTCCCTGATAACGGCAGCACAGCCAGGGTTCTGCCATAGTTGAAACATTCATAGGCAATGTGTTGATGTGATTTCTCGCAGCGCATGCGACAGACAATTGCGACCCGGCCAAAATCATTCATTGAAGCGGCAATACCCATCATTCGACGCGCTTCCGAAAATCTGGAATCCGCGGCAACGACGAGCGATGAGGTGATGGTCTTGCCGTTTGAGAGATGGATCGAAGCCTCGTCGTGGTTGATGTCGAGACCCGTTACTGACGTATCGGTAATGATTTCGACATTATCAAGTGTGCTAACTTCATCATAAAGCGCCTTGCGGATCACATTATTTGAGATCAGATATCCCAGTGCCTCGATACCGTCAACCGTACTATCGAAATCAATATAGTACGGTGATGTTCCATCGAGGACTCGTGCCTGGGTGATCGCCGATATTTCTCGCTCTGGTATCTTTGACCAGATGCCGAGACCCTCAAGAAGCTTTACCGACAAATTGGTTAGGGCAATATCGCGGCCGTCAAAGGCCGGTGCTTGGAGTTGCTCAACGGCGGAGCGTTCTATCATGACGACCTTAAGCCGGGTATGAGCCAGCGAACGCGCAAACGCAAGACCCGTGGGTCCAGCGCCGATAATCAAAATATCGCGGTGCATGACAATGACTCCACTCATGGATGGCTACGCCACCGGTTGCTACGGCTAAACAACGCCCCTCAGCCTAATTCCGCACGCATGGCTGTAGTGACAGGATCATACCCTGAACGAAGTATCCGATCTGGATGTTTAACGTTTACACGCACTAATTTACCACTGCCCAGTGGCCGGCTAGGCGATCTGTTTGGCGGCTCTACGCCAAATCAAAACCTTCGGCACAATCGATCGGGACGGCGTGTCAGAGTCGACAAGGTAAGATCGCCGGGTATGTACCACTGACGCCGCGTGTGGTAGTTTGAGCAGCCGCGTAACCAGTGTGAGGAATCTGAGAATGAATGCAGCCGTCATGGAACAACAACCCGCGATGAAGGTCGCCACGGGTATGGCCAGTCAACAGGATTGGTTTCAATGCGACGACATATTTTCAATGAAAGTGCTGTCGGTCGACGAGGCCCGCTTTTCGGTCGAAGTACTGTTTAAGATTAAGGCTGGTTACCGCTCCGGTAAACACAAGCACACCTGCGAAACACATGTCTATGTCGTCCAAGGCAAGGTTAAGAACCATACCATCGGCTGCACCTTCGGCGTCGGTGATTACTGCTACCAGCCGGACGACGATATCCACGACGAAGAATTTCTTGAAGACACCATCGTCTACGCCAGCTATCGCGGTCACAAAGACACGCTGGTCGAGTTTTACGATGATGACGGCAAGGTCTGCCGCGAATTCAAAGTCGCCGATTTTACCGCCGCCCTGCAAAGCTAAGCACTAAGCGTTAAATGCGAAACTAACGTCGTGGTGTGAATACACCACGGCGTTTTTTTTTGCCGCAGTCTCAACGTGGCGTTTGCTTCGGCGCTAAGCGTTCGTAGGTTTCCCAGTGCGGGGCGGATTGAAAGTTATGCCCGTCGATCGCATTTTCGCCGGCGCCGGGACCGTCCGGGCTGATGGTATTAATGATGGCCTGAGTCGCTCCGGCATCGAAATGCTGTTGGATGCGGTCGCGGATTTGCGCTTCGCTGCCCCACGCGACCAAGGCATCAATCAAACGATTGCTGCCGCCGTTTTCGAGATCCGACGTGTCATAGCCTACTCGGAGCCAATTGCGATAATGATTGGGGGTGGCGAAGTAAAACTCCAACGCACGCCGGGCCACGGACCGCGCTAGTGCAGGGTCGGTTGTCAGGCAGACGTGCTGCGCCGTGCAGATCCATTTGTCGGGACCGATGAGTTCGCGCGCCCAACGCGTATGCTCCGGCGGTGAATTGAAGGGATGAGCGCCGTCACTGCGTTCGCCCGCGAGTTGAATCATCTTGGGGCCGAGCGCGGCGAGTACCAGCGGGGTGTCAACGCCGGCGAGCTTGGGACGACACGCATCCATGTTGTCCAGATATTCGATCATCGCGGCCATCGGCTTACGGTAGGTATGACCGCGCAGGTCCTCGACCAGTGACTTGTGCGATACGCCGAGCCCGGTGATATACCTATCAGGGTAGAATTTTTGCAGACCGCGGCTGCACGCCAAGGTCGCCATGGCATCGCGGGCATAGATGTTGGCGATGCCACTGGCGACAACGATGCGCTCGGTCTGGCTTAACAAGTAGCCGCCGACGGTGAAGCTCTCGTAGAACATCGCTTCCGGATACCAGATCGATGCATAGCCTAATTTTTCGAAGCGGCGGGCAAAGTCACCCAATTCCAGTGCAGAAAAATTGTCGGGATATAAAAATACACCCAGGCTCTTAGGCGGCATGATCATAATGTGAGGCTCCTGTTGCAGGGATGTTTCAGCCGATAGGCGCTAACACGCTAGCAGATTACGACGCTGCTGGGCCTACGTTGCCATGCTAACCTGCCACGATGAGCGTCGACGCCCGACAACACCGTATTATCGATGAAATCGACGCCCTTGGCTGGATCGAAAACGGGATGATCATAGCCATTGGTGAGCCCGCACCGATGGCAATGGTGCGGCATATCATCCGGCGAGCGGTTAGCGATCTTACCGTTATTGGGAGCGGACTCGCGCTTGATATGTTGATTGCCGCAGGCTGCGTTCGCAAAACGATCAGCTATTATGCGGGCGCCGGGTTTGGTGTTCCGGTCGCGCCCTCGTTTCGCTCTGCCGCGGAGCGCGGCGACATAGAAGTGTGGGAATGCGAGGAGGGTATTTTGACCAGCGGCCTCGAAGCGGCTGGCAAGGGCCTGCCATTCCTGCCGTGGCGCGGCGGTGTCGGCACCTCGTTGCCGGAGGTGAATCCGGACCTCAAGGTAATGCGCGATCCCATCGACGGTGAGACCCTCATCGCCGTTCCCGCCATTAAACCCGACGTCTGTGTACTACACGCGGCAACGTCTGATTGTTTTGGCAACGTGCAGCACCATGGCGGGCCTGGCTGGATAGATTTATATCTGTATCGCGCGGCCGCGCGCGTTATCGTGCAAGTGGAGCGCGTAATTTCAAACGAAGACGTTCGCGCGGATGCGTGGGCCACCACGATTGCCGGTGCCGATGCCATCGTCCGCATGCCCTACGGTGCTCACCCGTTCTACAGCCGTGGTTATTACGTGCAAGACAGCGCGTTTTTAGACGACTATGTCGAAGCGGCGACTGCCGCCGCCGAGCGCGATCAGCCCGCGGCATTGCAGCATTATCTGCAACACTATTGTATTGAGCCGCCGACCCACGCCGACTACCTCGAACGGGTTGGTATTAAGCGCTTGGTGTCTTTGTATGAATACTAAACGTAGGCGCTTAACGTGACGCAAGTGCAATATTCCGCGGCCGAACTGATGGCTGTTTTTCTCGCCCGTGAACTCCAAGACGGTGAGCAGCTCCAGGTAGGGGTGGCGATGCCGGTGCCCGAAGCGGCGGTGCGCCTGGCGCACATCATGCACGGGCCGAATATGGAATTAATATTTCTGGGTGCTCGGATGAACGTACACCATCTTCATAGCCTGCCAATGCCTGCCTACGGGTGGGATTGGCGGGTGGTGCGCTGGGCCGAGTCGTACAGCGATCGTGGTCATCGCTTCGATCGCGTCAAGGATTGGGGTCGGCGGGTGTTTTTTATCGGCGGTATCCAGATCGATCCCTACGGCAACACGAATCTAATCGGGATCGGTTCGAACCATAAAAGGCTCAAATTTCGCGGCCCCGGATCGGTCGGCACGCCGACCTTGACGACCCACGTGGGGCGCTACTATCTGGTTTTGAACGCCCACAAAGCGCGCACCTTAGTCGAGCGGTGTGATTTCATCTCGACCGTTGGCTGGGACAAAGGCGGCGCTGATGCACGCACCAAACTTGGCTTGCCGGGCGGTGGCCCGAAATACTGCGTGACGCCGCTATGCATCATGGATTTTACCGAGGACGAAAAACGCATGCGGCTAAAATCGGTTCATCCCGGTGTGACGGTTGCCGAAGTGCAGGCCAACACGGGCTTTACGCTCATTATTCCTGACGAGGTTCCAACCACAGCAACGCCAACGGCGGAAGAACTCACTATCTTGCGCACGCGGGTCGATAAGGCTGGAATTTTGCGGAGATAATTTCCTAGCGTGTCTTTAGGGCCGCGTTATTCCAACATAAATACCATCAACGGTGACCACCATGTTTGAGTTAGCGGTATTCCACAATGGTTCGAGTGATCTCCCGGTTATTTACAGCCCTGAGGGGCTTGCCATCAGTAACGGCAGCCTAAAAGATGCGCATGAGGCCGCGCAGCGCACTACCATAGCCCAAGTCAGGCAGGGCATATTAGCCGAGAAGCTTGGTTACGATTATTGGTTTCAGACCGAACACCACTTCCAGCCCGAGGGCGCGGAGTTTTCACCCAATCCACTGATGTCGCAGATGGCGATTGCGGCAAACACCAAACGCATCCGTTTGGGGCAGGCGGCGAACATTATCACCTGGCACCATCCGTTGCGTCTCGCCGAACAGATAGCGATGCTCGACGTAATCAGCGGCGGCCGGGTCGAATGTGGCATCGGACGCGGCTATCAGCCACGCGAAAATGAGACGCTCGGCCGCCCTTATGGATCAACCATCCAGGACCAGGAACGCAATCGCGCGGCGTTCGAGGAAGCTTTTGAGATTATCATCAAGGCGTGGACGGAACCCTCGTTCTCGCATCGTGGAGAAAACTTCTCGATCCCACCGCGCTACACGAAGTGGAATCATCAACACACCAAAGCGTATTTTGCACAAGAGCAAGTCGAACGCGAGGTCGAGGATATTTTGAAGCTCGGCGGGCCCGATCTATATGCCGGCGGAAATCCAGTCGTCGCCACGACCACGACACTGAAAGAAATCAGTGTTTTCCCGCAGCCCGTACAGAAACCCTATCCGCAATTGTGGCAACCGATGACCAGCCCGCGATCGATCAAATGGGCGGCCGAAAACGGGGTCAACGGTTACTTTGTCGGCGAAGTAAACGAGCAACTGGCAAAGAACATCGAAATTTATTACACCGCTGCGGAACAGGCGGGTTGGCCGGATCGCCTCGATCGCGGTGCATTGCGCTATGGCTGGGACTCAGAGAAACGTCGTGGCATCGGTATTGCCCGGTTTCTCCACCCGATTCTCCCCGGGGTCGATCGCGCCCGTGAATTGGAGCGCTTAAAGCGCGGTTTGGAATTGCAATTTGACTACATCGGTCCGTTCTTCGAAGGCATCTTAGTTCCGGTAGGTGAACGGGTCACGGCGGAGATGTTGATCGATACCGAGGTCGCTCTGGTGGGAACCCCCGATGAACTGGTGGAGAAGATAATGAAAATTAAAGATGAGTGCGGTTACGAAGACATCATGTTTGCCGGTCTGTTCGAGAAGGCTGGATTTTCGGGCCGCGAGATCGAAGACATGATGCAGTATTTCGCGGAGGAAGCCGCGCCACAATTGCGTGACGCGTGCGGCGGCGGACCGCAGTGGGAGACCGAGGCGGTGCCCGAACTCAATCGGGACGTCGAACCTCTCGCCGGCAGCCGGCCGGCGTAATCATGTCGTTTGTGCGAATATTTATGTGGCAGAAGCGGGATTCGATCTGACACATTAATCACGGCTTGACTTCGTGCGAGTAGCGCTGCTCGTATTGTTTTGTCTAGTCGTCGCGCGAGGTTTAGGGATCAAACGTAGGGACGGTACCGAAAGATCTGTTGCTGCAAAATCATTGATCCGGCTTTTATTAGGGAACCTCTGATCAAATCGCGGCGCGTCGCATGGCGCTTGAATGCGCCCGGCTCGACGTTGCGGATCTGGCCAAGAGCCCCGCAATTGGCGGCGATCCGCGCCTTGATCGGGACGCATTCACGCGGCCATCCGAGTACCCCAGAATTAATCATAGGTTCCTTAGTACCGTGGCCGGCAGTGGCTCTCGCATTCGGTATGGCCTTTGGAGCCCCTGATGCCAGCGGAGACGTGCTAGTGTCGCCTGCATTTGCTGCGATGTAGGATATGGCAATCCTAGATTGCTATGAAAAACGCTAACAATTACTCCACGCTGACCCTTGATCACTCACTCGCCTTGCTGGCGCAAGCCGCGTTCGTGTTCAAGGGCGCCTTGGCACGACGTTAGGTTATATTCGGAACGACGATGAGCACAGAATTACATCGTAAACTGTTTCTTTATCAGCTAACCACGGCCTTCGGAATTTTATTCGCTTTAGCCGGATTTTCTTACAACGTCTGGCGCATGGAGATTTCTGAAGACAATAGTAGTATTCGACTCGCATGCTTTGAGGTTCTTACGGAACTAGCCGCTCTTGAGCAAGTGATCTATGCCGCACACTACGATCACGATGTCGGCGAAGGGAGTCCGCGAAAAGCTTGGGTAAAAGTCGGTTTAATACGGGATCTAAGCACTCTGACAGCGGTGTCTGTAGAAATGGAGGCTAGTCGCCTGCATAGAATCTGGTCTGAGCATTGGGACACGATAGTGGCGAACGAAAATTCCGTGGCAAAGGTCATTGATGCAATTGACTCGGTTCGAGCGGAGGTTAAGTCCGTGCTGAAAACGCTACCGTGAGTGAAAACTAATAGTCGTGTTCACACGAAGAATGAAAAGTTCTTGTATGGGTCAATTAAATATAACTAAATTAGCCCCATGAGAATTAAACCTGACAACGTTCTCGACCTGACCGCCTACCTGTCACTCGCCTTGCATATGCAACGCTCGCGCCAGCCAACGGCGGCAGCTGAGCACGACGGTAGGCATTGAACAGAATGTTGAAGATCGTCTCAGGAGCACAAACCGGAGTTGATCGTGCAGCATTGGATGGTGCATTAAAGAAAAATGTGCCATGTGGTGGATGGTGCCCAGAGGGAAGAAAGGCGGATGACGGAATCATTCCGAAATTATATCCAGTGCAGGAACTGAAAGGCGGGGGCTACAATGAGCGATCGAAGAAAAATGTTCAGGAATCGGATGGCACAGTGATCATTTATTTTGGACATCTCAGTGGAGGTACGGAGGAAACACTGCGCTATTGTCTGAATGAAAATAAACCGTATTTACTGCTTGATGGCCGAGAAGTAAATACGGGCAGAGCAGCTGAACGATTAATAGAATTTCAAAGCATATTGCCAGGTGAAACAATTAACTTTGCGGGACCAAGAGCCAGCGGTGAACCTCAGGCGTATGAATACACAACTAAAGTAATAGAAAAATTTCTACAGTTACATACAGACAACAACTGTAGAGTTCACAGTTGAAGTGCACCATCCGCTTAACAATCTGGATGGAGTTCGACGCTTCGCAGTAGCGATAGGCGGTAAAAATGGACTATTAAGGAGGTGGCTTGCGAACGTTAAGGTATTACTTTTACGTAGTCGATATCGGATTCATCATTTACTGGCTTATAACGCTGCTCGAAATAGTCCCTAGCGAATATCTTTTCAAAGACTACTCAAATCCAATCCTTTTAGCCTGGAATTGGTCGTTTCTACCTATCGATTTGCTGATTTCCGTTACTGGTTTATGGAGTATATGGCTCTGGGAAAGGCACAATAATACTTGGGCGTCCCTAGCATTGATCTCGTTGGTGCTAACATCGTGTTCTGGCCTACAGGCTCTTGCATTCTGGACGATCCGGATGGATTTCGATTTTTGGTGGTGGTTGCCAAATGTGTTTTTAGTTGCTTATCCATTTTTCTTTTTCAAAAATATCTGTGCCGTAAAAATTTCACACAGCATGGCTGAGTAGCGTTTCCTGATACAGAAAACAACACTATCCGGCTTGGACTCCCAGTGGATCCGCGTGATATAACACGAACGCAGCCGGTCGTAAGCGTTGACCCTTCTAATTTATCGTTTATTCGATTATTTTAGGGGGCCAGCGGTTGTTTCGGGTCGGCTATGCGGTCGACGCTATAAATCGATCTGGTCTTAGGATGGTTCCCGATGAGTAATTTTGTCTTCACTCGACCGACCGAAAAAGCCCCAGTCCAGGCGCGTGAATCGGTTGCCGGGGCTTGTCCGGATTGTGGCGCCGAAGGTTTACGGCGCTACCCCGTGCTGTCCGAGGGCGGCTGGTTCATGGCGGTCAAGTGTCAGGAGTGCCTGTGCTCGGTTAGCCGTGAGCCGTGGCGGCGCTTGGGCCCGGTGCAACTCCTGAGCGATGAGCTGGACTAGGAGATTGCCGCTATGATGGCCGTCGACGTGGGGGGGACGTTCACGGATGTCGTGGCGGTTCACGACGGCAAAATTTTGACCGCTAAGATCTCAACCGACGTCGAACAGGTCGATCGGGGTGTCCTCGCCGGCGCCGCGGAACTCGGCGTCGGCGAGGCGACGGTCTTTAATCACGCCAGCACCCACGGGCTAAACGCGATCATCACCCGTTCGTTGCCCAAGATTGGCTTCCTCACTACCATGGGGCACCGCGACATCCTCGATATCGGACGCACGTGGCGTCCCGCACACGCGCTCACCGATCCGACTTGGCGGCGTTCCTTTGGTGACGCGATGAAGCCACTGGTCGAGCGCTATCTACGCCGCGGTGTGCTTGAACGCATGACCGCGGCGGGGGCGGTGTTTACGCCGCTGGACGAGGCCCAGGCGCGCGCGGAGATCACGGTCCTAAAGCGCTGCAATGTCGAGGGCGTCGCCATTTGTCTACTCAACTCTTATGTTAACGATGCCCACGAACGCCGCCTGCGCGAACTGGTCGTCGAGGAGTTGGGCGCGATTCCGTGCTCGGTGTCGAGCGAGATCTCACCGCTGGCAAAGGAGTATGCGCGTGCGTCGACCACCTTGGTGGACGTGTTCATGAAGATCATCTACGAGACCTATGCCGAGCGGCTTGATGTCGGTCTACGTGACCTCGGCTTTCACGGGCAACTTAACTTTGCCGATTGCGCGGCCACCTTGGTGCCGGTGGCGGACGCGATGGCGAATCCGTTCCGGGTGGTGTTTGCCGGACCGGCGGCAGGCACGGTCGGCAGTGCGCATTTCGGCTCGTTGATCGGCGAATCGAATCTGTTATGCGCCGATGTTGGCGGCACTTCGTGTGACATCTCGCTGGTGACCGACGGCAGCCCGTTCGTGAATACGACGTTTGAGATCGAGCACGATCTCATCGTCAACGCGCTGTCGATTGATATTTCGAGCATCGGCGCGGGCGGCGGTAGTCTTATCGCGATCTCGACGACGGGCGATATTACGGTGGGCCCCGAAAGCGCCGGCGCCGAGCCGGGCCCGGCGTGCTATGGGCGCGGCGGCACCCGGCCAACCATGACTGACATTTGCGTACTTGCCGGGTTGATCGATCCCGACGGCTTCGCTGGCGGCAAAATGCCGCTCGACATGGGCCTGGCGCGCCGGGCGATAGAAAGCCTGGGATCGCCGTTGTCGTTTGAGCAGAGGGTGCGCTACGCCTACGACATTGGCTTGAACAATATCGCCGAGGGGGTGTTCAACGTCGCGATAAAAAACGGCATCGACCCGCGAGATTACACGCTGATGGCCTACGGCGCCGCCGGCCCGTTGCTGCTGCCGGCGATCGCCGATGTGATCCATGTGCGGCGGATTGTGGTACCGCCGCATCCGGGTTCGTTTTCTGCCCTCGGTTTGCTCAGCGCGGACCAGGCCTACTCCAACAGCCAGAGCGCCTACACCGTGTTGAGTGCAGACGCCGCCGGATCGATCGATGCACTCTTCCGTGCGCTCGAAGAGAAACTTCTCGAGCGCCTCGGCAATGTACCCAATCTCACCATCAAACGCTCGTTCGATGGCCAGCTGGTTGGTCAAACCTGGGAGACGCCGTTTGTCGAGGTGCCTGCCGGTGAAATCACAGCGGCGGCGATCGAGATCATGATCGGTAATTTCCACAGGTCCTACCAAGAACGCAATGGCAATCGTTTCGACTCGATCGCAGTACAGGGCGTGACGTATCGCGTGCACGCCGTGGTGCCGACGGACAAGGTGAATTACGCCACATTACCGCGGCGCGACGATGAACCGTTGAAATGCGTTGGTACGACGGTACTGCGGTATCTGGCCGACGCCGAGCAACTCGCGCAGATCTACGCGCGCGATACGCTGTGCGCCGACGATGAGATCCCCGGGCCCGCGATCATCCGCGAGCCGTTGGCGACGACGTACATCACTCAGAACCAGATCGGCCGTATCGGGACATACGGCGAAATAAGCATCGAGCGGAGATAAGCATGAACCGACCAGCGACCTCTTCGAATGTCAACGGCGAGCAGTCACCGTCGAGACTGCGCGACTGGGACGACGATCAGTTTCGCGCCGCTTATCAGTGCGACCGCTTTACCGCCACGGTATTCGGCAATCGCTTACGCTATACGGTTGCGCACATGAGCACCGGGCTCATGTTCAGTTCATTTTCGCCGATCATCCGCGATTGGTATGATTTCGCCATCACCATTTCCGGACCGCCCGATCTCGGCTACCCGATGGCCGCCGTCAGCAGCAGCCTGGTGGTCTTTCTCGGTACCATGGAGGATGCGGTGCGCAACACGGTGGAGGAATACGGCGTCGATAAACTAAAACCGGGCGATGTCCTGTTCTGCAACGATCCCTATCGGGTCGGCACGCATGTAAATGACGTCTGCTTCATTCGCCCGGTGTTTTTCGACGGGCAACCGATCGCGTTCGTCAACTGCCGCGCGCATCAACTCGACATGGGTGGGATCGTGCCCGGCGGCTTTAGCGGCACCAAGGCCAATGTCTACGAAAACGGCCTGGTGATCGCCCCGATGTTGCTGTTCGAGCACGATAAACCCGTGCGCTCGGCCTTTAGTCTGGTGTTCGACAATACCCGGCTCGCGGCGTTGCTCAAGCCCGATTTCATGACCATGTTCGAGCAGTTGAAGCTCGGCGAACAATTACTGAGTGAGAGTATCGACCGCTACGGCGCCGAGGCCTTCCGCGGCACCGTCCGCTACAACTGTGACAGCTCCGCCGAGGCCATGCGCGACGCCTTCGAACGACTGCCGGACGGGATCTACCACGCCGAAGAGCGGCTCGACGCCGATGGCGTCGGCGACGATGAAGAAATTGTGGTGCGGGCGAAGATCACCAAGGCGCGAGGCCGCATCGAAGTCGATCTCAGTGGATCTTCACGCCAGGCACGAACGTGCATCAACGCCGGCCCGCTGGATGCCAAGACGGCCATCGGTGCGGCGTTTAAATTGCTCTTCGATCGCGACACGCCATTTACCTCCGGCGCCTACCGCGACATCGATATCGTCGTCCCGCCCGGCACGATATTGAGCGCGATGCCCCCGGACGGCGCGATCATGTTGTACTGGGAGGTTACCCAGGCTCTGCTGAGCGCCGTGTTGCGCGAGCTCGGCCGCGCGCTCGGCGAGGATGCCTTTGGCGGCGACTACGGTTCGATCGCCGTACACAACGCCAACGGATTGTTTGATAACGGTAAGCCATGGACGAATGTCGCGGTGAGCGGTGGCGAGCACGGCCCGTGGGGCGCGGACAAATCCCACGACGGCGATAGCTATACCGTCACCTACATGGTCAACGGCCTTGATCCCGCCACCGAGTCGATGGAGCAGGAATCGCCGGTACTCATGTTGCGCAAGGAATACGCCATCGATACCGGCGGCGCCGGTCAGAATCGCGGCGGTGCCGCCGTCATCAAAGACGCGTTGTGGCAGACCGACGCCGAGCATTACAGCATGTTGCTCAGGGTCAAGTCGCCGACCGGTAACGGTGCTTATGGGGGCGAAGCCGGCCGCGCCGGTGCCGCCTGGTTTTTCGACCCCGAGGCCACCGTACTGGCGAATCCGGGGTCGATGGTGCCGCTGCGTGACGACGTTTACCGTGAGTCGCGGCCAATCGCCGGCGTCCTCGATCCAGATACCCTGGCCCTCGACCCACAGGGGAAGTATTTTTATTTCGCCAGCGAACCCGTGTGGCGTACGCGCGCCGGTGCGCTGTCGCGCTATATCACCAATGGCGGCGGCGGTTGGGGTGAGCCGTTGACGCGCGATCCTGAGCGCGTGATGCGCGACGTGCGCAATGGCTACGTCAGCCAGGCGGCCGCGAAAGAGTCCTATGGCGTGGTCGTCGTCGGTGATCCGGAGCGCGACCCCGAGGGCCTCATCGTCGATGTTGCCGCGACCGCCAAATTGCGCATCGCCCGGAAATCCAGCAGCGGACCGTAGCTTCGACTCACCCCACGGCACGCCCATTTCTGGATCGATCTGGGTTCGGTTTGAACGGTTGGCATCGTGCTTGCAAAACAGGATCCCGAGGCGGAACTCGCGCAACTGGTCGCAATGCGGATAACGGTCGGTAGCAGCTCTCTACATCGTGCTCGAAATGCGAGTGAGCGAAACCTATTGGTCGTAACGGCGGAGCGCAGCAATGAAATACGAGGCGATTAAGTTTGATAGGCGCGGTGCGGTAGCATGGATCACGCTGTACCGACCGCAGGTGCTAAACGCGTTGTCGCCAAACCTGATCGATGAATTGGGGCGCGCGATCGCCCTTGCCGAAGATGATCCCGCGATCCGCGTTCTGGTGATCACCGGTTCGCCGCCGGCGTTTTGTGCTGGCGCCGATTTAAAGTTTATCGGCAGCGGTATCGGCGAATCTCTCGGTGATGGATTGGCATCATTTCTCGAACTTTTGGGCTCCGTGTTTAACGCTTTGGAGCGTTCAATGCTCCCGACGATTGCGGCGGTCAATGGTCTCGCGCTGGCCGGCGGACTCGAACTCGTCCTGTGTTGCGATCTCGTCATTGCGGCCGACAGTGCAACACTTGGCGATGCCCATGCGAATTACGGCCTGATACCAGGCGGTGGCAGTTCAATCCGTCTGCCGCGTAAGATCGGGCCAACGCGAGCAAAATATCTACTCTATACCGGCGAGTCTCTAGCCGCATCGGACCTGATCGATTGTGGTCTTGTCAATCGAGTGGTGCCTGATAATGCGCTGAGGTCGACAGTACAAGAGATCGCTGAAACAATCGCCGCCAAAAGCCCGTTGGCGATCCGCCGAGTCAAACAACTCGTTAATGACGCCATCGATCAGCCGTTGCTCTCGGCGCTACGCCAGGAAATTAACGTCGGCATTGTGCACACACAATCGCAGGATATGCGTGAAGGACTCGCGGCGTTCAAGGAGAAGCGCAAACCAAAATTTGTTGGCAGATGATCGTGCACTCGTCACGCAAGCGCGACGTGCGATCACGGGCGGCCGTCATTTATCCTTGGATGTCCGCGAACCCAGTACTAGAATGGTCCAAACAGCAGCCTCATTGCCTTATCTTTGCATCCCCAATCATTACCATGAGAGGAGCCAGCCATGCCCTACGTCACTCGTAACAACGTTAACGTTTATTATGAAAGCTTCGGAGAAGGTCTAGCGATACTTTTCCTCCACCCTTGGAGTACCAACCGCTACATTTGGGCGAACCAGTTGCTTGATTTCTCGCGCAAATATCGATGCATCGTGAGCGATCATCGTGGTCACGGTCTGTCCGATAAGCCGGCCGAGGGTTATGCGATCGGGGAAATGGCCGCCGATGTGGTGGCGATACTCGATGACGCTGGCGTTGAACGCGCGGTGCTAGTTGGTAATTCAATCGGAGCCATGATCGCCATGCAGACGAGTCTCGATGCCCCGGAACGGGTTATCGGCAACCTGATCCTCAGTAGCGGTACCAACCTGGGCGCGGAATCGCCGCCGGAAGCGGCCGCGGCCATTGAACAGGATTGGCGCGGTTTTTTCAGCGGTCTGTTGAGTACCGCCGTATCAGAAAAATCAAAGGTCGAGCGGCCGGAAATCCTTAACTTCATGGAAGGTTGCTTCCGGGTCGAGGATAACTTTACCGAGGATGTTTTCTTTGCGAGTCTCGCGGATCCGAACGGTGTGTTTAACTGGAATATCTCGGATCGCCTCAAGGACATTACGCAGCCGACATTGATCATCGCCGGCGAGGAAGACGGT